>Ga0307377_10000526_pt1 | contig 50332 bp, 46 predicted proteins | sample TR3MG_FD_202535 | JGI IMG/M metagenome (GOLD analysis project Ga0307377, IMG submission 202535) | Soil microbial communities from Risofladan, Vaasa, Finland - TR-3 | ecosystem: Environmental > Terrestrial > Soil > Coastal area > Acid sulfate soil | place: Finland: Risofladan, Vaasa | collected... | reverse complement strand
TCTTCGTGCTCGATGCGGCCGGCTGGCGCTACGGCGAGTTGCCGGGCAAGGCCGACCCGCTGTACCTACAGGCGACCACGGCCTGCCTGGTCGCGATCGTGGTGACCCAGGTGGCGAACCTGTTTCTCTGCCGCCACCCGCTGAAATCGTCGCTTTCGTTCAGCCTGCTCGGCAACCCGCTAATCCCGCTCGGCATCGCGGTGGAGCTGAGCCTGATCCTGTTGGTGGTCTACACGCCTGCAGGCAACTGGCTGTTTGGCACCGCACCGGTTGCAGCGACGGCTTGGTTGCTCGCCGTCGCCTTTGCGATCGCGATGTGGACGCTTGAGGAGGCGCGCAAGCTGTGGCTGCGCCGGAGCGCGAAGCCAGGCGCGAATACTTGAGCGTCTGGTTCTGCAAGCGCGCTGCACGCGGGCGCATGCCGACGGCGCGACGACGGCCGCTGTGCCTCTGAAGTAAACTGGGCGGCATGAGCAGCGAGACACCGGAAGAGTCCGAGCGCGCACAGATTGAGGCGCATGCGCAGCGCATTGCGGAGCAGACGGCGCTGCGCAAAGTGCGCAAGCTGCTCGACAGCATCGGAGAATCCGAGGCTGTTAAGCGCCGGACCCTGCGCAAGGTTCTGGCCCTGTGCGCCATACTGGCTGTTCTTGGTGCCTGGCTGGTATGGGTGCTCCTGTTCGGCGACAAAACCATCTCGAGGCAGCCGCCGATGCAGATTCCGGACAAAGTGCAGCCCAGGCAATGACGCGATGCCGCACATTCAGAGCTTTCCCCCGATAGCAGACGCCAGGGCGCGTATCCTGATTCTCGGCAGCATGCCGGGCGAGGCGTCGCTCGCGGCCGGACAATATTATGCGCACGCGCAGAATCTGTTCTGGCGTATCCTCGCCGAAACCACCGGTGCGGAACCCTCGTTGCCCTATGTGGCCAGGGCAAAGGCGCTGAAATCCCGCGGCATCGCGCTGTGGGACGTGCTCGCGTCATGCGCGCGCGAGGGCAGCCTTGATTCCGCAATCGACGATGCCAGCATACGCGCCAATGATTTCGTGGCGTTCTACCGCGCCCACCCCGCGATTGCGCAGGTGTTTTTCAACGGTGCCAAGGCCGAGGCCTGCTACCGCAAGCACGTGCTGCCTTTACTCGCGCAGGGATTCGGTCCGCAGCGTTATACCCGCCTGCCCTCGACCAGTCCGGCCAACGCATCCATGTCCCGCATCTACAAGCATCGTGTCTGGCGGGAGGCGTTGAGGCTGGCCCTGCCAGGCCGGCGCGGCCACGCGAGTACAGGCTGAGCGCGCCTCGCGCGGCGCCCTCAGCTATCGACCATCAGCGCGCCGCGCGCGCGAAAATCCTCGATCTCGGTTTTGCCGAAGCCCCAGTCGGCGAGCGCCTGCGCCCCGCCTTCGCCGCGCCCAGGCGCCGAACGCGCGACCGCGCCTGGGGTGCGCGAAAAGCGCGGCGCCGGCGCCGGCTGGGTCACGCCTTCGATATCGACGAAAGCGCCGCGCGCGCGGTTGTGCGCATGCTGCGGCGCTTCGGCCAGCGACAATACCGGCGCGAAGCACACGTCCGAGCCTTCCATTTCGCGGCACCATTCGTCGCGGGTCTTGCGCTTGAACGCGGCTGCGAAAGCGGCGCGCAGCTCCGGCCAGCGCGCGAACTCGAATTGTCCCGGCAGCGTGGCCGCGTCCAGGCCCAGGCGCGACAGCAATTCGGCGTAGAAGCGGCCCTCGATCGAGCCTATGGCCACGTGCCTGCCGTCGGCGGTCTCGTAGGCGTCGTACCAGGGTGCGCCGGTGTCGAGCACGTTGACGCCGCGCTGGTCGCGCCACTGACCGGCGGCAAAGCGGCCATAGAACATCGCCATCAGGCTGGCTGCGCCCTCGCTCATGGCTGCGTCGATCACCTGGCCCTTGCCCGAGGCACGCGCCTCGAATAGCGCGCAGGCGATGCCGAACGCCAAATACATGCCGCCGCCGCCGAAGTCTCCGACCAGGTTGAGCGGCGGCACGGGTGCTTCGCCCATGTGCCCGATCGCGTGCAGCGCGCCGGAGAGCGCGATGTAATTGATGTCGTGCCCCGCTGCCTGCGCCAGCGGCCCGTCCTGGCCCCAGCCGGTGATGCGCCCATAGACCAGGCGCGGATTGCGCGCGAGGCATTCGTCCGGCCCCAGGCCCAGGCGCTCGGTGACGCCGGGGCGGAAGCCCTCGATCAGCGCGTCGGCCCTGGCCGCGAGTTCGAGCACCGACTGGATCGATGCGGGCTGTTTCAGGTCGAGCGCGATCGAGCGCCGGCCGCGCGACATGATGTCGTACTTCGGCTCCACCGGCAGCCCCAGGTCGTTCGCCTGCAGGCGATCGACGCGCAGCACGTCGGCGCCCATGTCGGCGAGCAGCATGCCGCAGAAAGGCCCCGGGCCTATGCCTGCAATTTCGAGCACCTTCACCCCGGTCAACGGTCCGCTCATGCCATGCTCCTCAGCTTAAGATTCGGGTGAACATAGCAGATCGACCTCGCGCCTGGCAAAAAGATCGAAGCCCTTCGGTCGAGGGCTCCGTACAGTTTATGTCCGCTAAAAGCAGCCTGGCTCGAAGCGGGGCCGGAGATCGCGGTGATATAATAAAATTCGTCAATCGCGCCATTCGAAGGACTCCCCATGGACCTGAATTACACCAAGGAAGAACAGGCGTTTCGCGAAGAAGTGCACAGCTTCGTGCGCGACAATCTGCCCAAGGACATCGCCGGCAAGGTGCTGCACCACAAGCGCCTGGTCAAGGACGACTGGGTGCGCTGGCAGAAGATTCTCTACAAGCAAGGCTGGGTCGCCCCCAACTGGCCCAAGGAATACGGCGGCTGCGCCTGGACGCCGATCCAGCAGCACATATTCGACGAGGAATGCGGCTACGCCGGCGCGCCGCGCGTGATGCCCTTCGGGCTGGTGATGGTGGCGCCGGTAATCCAGAATTTCGGCAGCCAATGGCAAAAGGAATATTACCTGCCGCGCATCCTGTCCTCGGAGGACTGGTGGGCGCAGGGTTACAGCGAACCCGGCTCGGGCTCCGACCTCGCATCGCTCAAGACCAAGGCCCAATTCGTAAAATCGGCCCAGGGCGACCATTACATCGTCGACGGCCAGAAGACCTGGACCACGCTCGGGCAGTACGCCGACATGATTTTCTGCCTGGTGCGCACCGACAGCACCGTGAAAAAGCAGGAAGGCATCTCCTTCCTGCTGATCGACATGCATTCCCCCGGCATCACCGTGCGCCCGATCATCACCCTGGACGAGGAGCACGAAGTCAACGAGGTGTTCTTCGACAACGTCAAGGTCCCGGCCAAGAACATGGTGGGCGAGGAGGGCAAGGGCTGGACCTACGCCAAATTCCTGCTCGGTCACGAGCGCACCGGCATCGCCCGCGTCGGCGAATCCAAGCGCGAACTGGAGCAGCTGAAGGACATCGCCGGAAAGCAGCTGCGCAACGGCAAGCCGCTGATGGAAGATCCGCGCTTTCGCGATCGCGTCACCGCAGTCGAGGTCGAGCTGATGGCGCTGGAAATCACGCTGCTGCGCGTGCTGTCCTCGCGCTCCAAGCCCGGCCCCGAGGCCTCCATCCTCAAGATCAAGGGCACCGACGTGCAGCAGGCGCTGACCGAACTCACGATGGAGGCGATGGGGCCGTACGCGCTTCCGTTCCGTCCGGAGACGCGCGACGCCGGCTGGCACGGCGAGTCGGTCGGCCCCGAATACGCCGCTTCGGCCGCCGCGGTCTATTTCAACTACCGCAAGACTTCGATTTACGGCGGTTCGAACGAGATCCAGCGCAACATCATTTCGCAAATGGTTCTGGGACTCTGACAATGGATTTCATCTTCAGCGACGAACAGCAGCAGCTGCGCGACAGCATCCAGAAATTTATCTCCAAGGAGTATGGCTTCGAGGCGCGCAAGGCGATCATCGCCTCGAAGCAGGGTTTTTCCGACAAGGTGTGGGCGCACTTCGCCGACATGGGCCTGCTCGGCGTGGCCTTCGACGAGGCGCACGGCGGTTTCGGCGGTAACTCGGTGGACACCATGCTGGTGATGACCGAGCTCGGCCGCGGCATCGTGGTCGAACCGTATTTTTCCACGGTGGTACTGGGCGGCAGCCTCATCGACCTCGCCGGCAGCGAAGCGCAGAAGCAGGCGATCCTGTCCGAGGTGGCGCAGGGCAAGCTCCTGCTCGCCGCGGCGCTGGGAGAGCCGAATTCGCGCTATGAGCTGAACTGCGTCGAGACCACGGCCAAGCGCGACGGCGCGGGCTATGTGCTGAACGGCCACAAAGCTGTGGTGCTGCACGGAGAGAGCGCGGACAAGCTGGTGGTGTCCGCGCGCACAGCGGGTAACGCGCGCGAGGCCAAGGGCATCAGCCTGTTCCTGGTCGACAAGAAGTCTGCCGGGGTCGCGGTGCAGGGTTATCGCACTATCGACGGCATGCGCGCGGCCGAGATCAAGTTTGCGAACGCCAAGGTCGGCGCCGACGGCGTGCTGGGCGAAGTCGACGCCGCGTTCCCGGTGCTCGAGCGCGCCACCGATGTAGCCGTGTCGGCGCTGTGCGCCGAAGCGGTGGGCGCGATGGAGGCGCTGAACGCAGCCACTTTCGAATATCTGAAGACGCGCCAGCAGTTCGGCCGCCCGATCGGCAGCTTCCAGGCCTTGCAACACCGCGCGGTGGACATGATGATCCATAACGAGCAGTCGCGCTCGCTCGCGCTGCTCGCCTCGGTGAAGGTGCAGTCGGAGGATCCGAACGAGCGCAAGCGCACGGTGTCGGCGGCGAAGATCCAGATCGGCCACTCCGGCCGCGTGATCAGCCAGGAGGCGATTCAGATGCACGGCGGCATGGGCGTCAGCAACGAACTCGCTGCCGGCCATTACGCCAAACGGCTGATGATGATCAACGCCACCCTGGGCGACGTGGATCACCACGCCGAGCGTTTCGCCAGCGCCGCATAGAAGGCTGCCGGCAAGAGCAGCGAATTTGTAGGAGCGGCGCCCTCGCCGCGACCGGTGCCAGAAGCGATCACCGATCGCCCCGGGGGCGGGCCTCCCACAATCCCCCCCCCAATTACAATTACAGAAGGAGGTCACTATGGCTACCACTACCAATATGCAAGTCCTGCTCGCCAGCCGTCCCGTAGGCTGGGTGACGGAGGAGAATTTCAAGATCGTCAACACTCCCGTTCCCCAACCGGCGGAGGGGCAGATCCTGGTGCGCAACCATTATCTTTCGCTCGACCCCTACATGCGCGGCCGCATGAACGATACCAAGTCCTACGCCGCGAAGCAGGAACTCGACCAGGTGATGGTCGGCGGGACCGTGGGCGAAGTGGTCGAATCGAAGAATCCGAAATTCAAGGTCGGCGATATCGTCACCGGCCCCTATGGCTGGCAGCAGTACGGGTGCTCGGACGGCGCCGGCGTAAACAAGGTCGACGCGAGCCGCGTGCCAATGTCGGCGTATCTCGGCGTGATCGGCATGCCCGGCGTCACCGCCTGGGTCGGGCTGCTCGACATTTGCCAGCCGAAACCGGGCGAGACCGTGGTCGTGTCCGCGGCTTCGGGCGCGGTCGGCAGCGCCGTCGGTCAGATCGCCAAGCTCAAGGGCTGCCGCGCCGTGGGCATCGCCGGCGGCAAGGAAAAATGCGACTACGTGGTGAACGAGTTGGGCTTCGACGCCTGCGTCGATTACAAGGCGGGCCGCCTGAACGAAGACCTGAAGGCGGCCACGCCCGACGGCATCGACTGCTATTTCGAAAACGTGGGCGGCGAAATCCTCGATGCGGTGCTGCGGCGTACGAACGCGTTCTCGCGCATCGCAGTGTGCGGTCTGATTTCTCAGTACAACGCGACGGAAGCTTACGGCGTGAAGACCTTCCAGGCAATATTGATGAATCGGATCAAGGTGCAGGGCTTCATCGTCAGCGACCGCCTGAATCTGTGGCCGCCGGCCATGGCCGATCTTGCTGGATGGGTCGCCTCGGGCAAATTGAAATACCGCGAGACCGTGGCCCAGGGGCTGGAGAATGCGCCCAAGGCTTTCATCGGCCTGCTCAAGGGCCAGAATTTCGGCAAGCAGCTGGTCAAGCTGATCTAGCCGAAATTGCAAGGGCCGGAATATGTGCATCTCGACCAATGTCAATAGTGTCATTCCGAGTCCCCCTCCGGGGATAAACTTCGCGAGGAATCTGCTTTTGGGGTTCAGCAGAAAAGCAGATTCCTCGGCCGGTGGCCTCGGAATGACAGTTCTTTTGGACTCATAACATGTCCGCCTTCGATCCGCGCGCGCACCAACTGGCCGAGCAGCGCTGGTTCGAGGATTTCCGCGTCGGTGAAATCTTCCGCCTGCCGAGCCGGACCATGACCGATGCGCATTTCCTCGCGTTCCAGGCGGCGAGCGGCGACAACCATCCGATTCATTACGACCGCGAATTCTGCCGCGCCCGCGGCATGCCCGACCTGCTCGCGCACGGTTTCCAGGTGCTGATTCAGACCGCAGCCGGCGCCGGCATGCTCCCGCACCAGGTCGACGATGCGCTCATCGGTTTCATCGAGCAGTCCAGCCGCTTTCTCAAGGGCGTGTACGCGGGCGACACGCTCTATTCGGCGCTGGAGATTACCGAACTCGTGCCGCAGCGCACCACCGGCGTGGTGGTGATGCGGGCCACGGTGCATAATCAGCGCCGCGAGCTGGTGCTCGACGGCACGCACAAATACCTCATTCGCAAGCGCCATCCTGACAAGAAGGAGTGAAATCATGATCGACCTCTATACCTGGCCTACGCCGAACGGGCACAAGATCCACATCATGCTGGAAGAGACCGGCCTTCCCTACCGCGTGCATCCGATCGACATCGGCGCGGGCGACCAGTTCAAACCCGAGTTCCTCAAGATCAGCCCCAACAACAAGATGCCGGCGATGATCGATTCGGACGGGCCCCGTGACGAAAAAACGGGCAAGCCGTTCTCGATGTTCGAGTCGGGCGCGATGCTGCTCTATCTCGCGTCCAAGACCGGGAAGTTCCTGCCCGAGAACATCCGCGACCGCTGGTCCACGCTGCAGTGGCTGATGTTCCAGATGGGCGGCGTGGGGCCGATGCTCGGTCAGGCGCATCACTTCCTCGTCTATGCGCCGGAGAAGATTCCCTATGCCATGGAGCGCTATTCCAAGGAGGCGAACCGGCTCTACGGCGTGATCGACCGGCGCCTGGCCGAGAGCAAGTTCATCGCCTGCGGCGAATACACCATCGCCGACATGGCGATCATGCCTTGGCTGCGCGCCCCGGAAAGGCAGGGCGTGAACATGGACGATTATCCGCACGTGAAGCGCTGGTTCGACGGCATCGCCGCGCGGCCGGCGGTGCAGCGCGGCCTCGCGGTACTCGCCGACCGACGCAAACCGGTGATGGACGACAAGGCCAAGGAAATGCTGTTCGGCGCGGCGCAGTATCAGAAGCGCTAGCCCGCGCCATCATCAACACGATTTTCCAAGGAGCAAGGATGAGCCTGAAAGGCAAAGTGGCATGGATCACCGGCGGCGGCAGCGGCATCGGGCTTGCGGGCGCGATGGAGCTGGCCCGTGCAGGTGCACATGTGGTGATTTCCGGGCGCACCGCGGCGACCAATGCGTCGGCGCTGAAACAGGTGCAGGCCGAGGGCAGCGCGGAAGTGCTGCAACTCGAAGTCTCCGACGCCAAGGCGGTGACAAAAGCGGCCAAGGATATTCTGGGGCGACACGGACGCATCGACATCCTCGTCAACAGCGCCGGTACCAATATGGGCAAGCGCAGCTGGAACAACGTCGAAGTCAAAGGCTGGGACGAAGTCGTCGCGATCAATCTCTCCGGCTTGTTCTATTGCTGCCACGCGGTGCTGCCGGCGATGCGGGCGCAGAAGGACGGGCTGATCGTCAACGTCTCCTCCTGGGCCGGGCGCTACGCGAGCACGCTCACCGGGCCGGCGTACAACGCGACCAAGCGCGCCGTGATTGCGCTGTCGGAGTCGATCAACGCCGAAGAGTGCATCCACGGCATACGCGCGACCTCGGTGCTGCCGGGAGAGGTGGCGACGCCTATCCTGGAAAAACGGCCGGTGCCGCCATCGAAGGAAGACCGCGAAAGAATGCTGCAGGCGGAGGATCTCGGCGAGACCATTCTGTATCTCGCCAAGCTGCCGCCCCGGGCCTGTGTGAACGAGCTCATCATCAGCCCGACCTGGAACCGCTTCTACGTCGGCGGGCTGGAGCGGGCGAAGGGCTAGGCTTTCCCGGCCGCGGAGAGGAAGTCGAGCAGCAGCCTGCTGACCTCCCGCGGCTGCTCCTGCTGTACCCAGTGCCCCGCGCCGTCGACGAGGTGGCAGCCGAGCAGCCGGCTGCAGGCGCCGGCCTGCATCTTCTCGAAGTCGCCGGGCTTCTGGTAGCTGCCCCAGTCGCTTTTTCCCGCGATGAAACACGCAGGCACGTCGATGCTGCGGCCGGAGAAGATCTGCAGCTCGGCGGCGAATTTGGCGTTGGTGGCGCAGCGGTACCATTGCAGTCCGCCCTGGAAGCCCGTGCGCGCGAACTCCTCGCTGTAGACCGCCAGTTCGTGCTCGGGCAGCCAGACGCAGGCTGCGACCGCGGCCGCAGACGGCATCTCGGGCGCCACCGTCTGCGCCATGTCCTGGTCCAAATCCATCACGTAATAAGTCGGCAGCCGGGCGAGTTCCCCGGCGCTCCAGGACTTGAGCGGATGGGGCTTGTTCTGTTTCCAGTCCGCGCTCTTGTAATGGTAGTAGGCGCGCAGGAAAGCGTGGATGCCTTGCGCGCAATGGCGCATGTCGGCGTCGGCCGCGCGCGTCGAGTAATACCACTGGTAATGCTTGCGCGGGTGCGCAAGCTGCGCCAGCGCTGCGTTCATGCCGGGGTCGCCGAGGCCGGGAGCGGTTTGCCCTTGCCCGGCGCTTGCGGCGGTGTCGAACGGTAACGGCGGCGGGCCTCCGAACGGGGCGCTCATCAGCGCTACCGAGCGGAATACGTCCGGCCGCAACAGCGCGCACCATGCCGCCACGGGCGAGCCGAAGTCGTGTCCGACGACGGCCGCGACCGAGCGGTAGCCCAGCGCCGAGAGCAGGCCCAGTGCGTCGCGCACCAGATTGAGCATCCGAAACGAAGCGAGGTCGCCGTCGTAGTCCGGGTCCCAGCCCGTGGTGCGCCCGTAGCCCCTTTGGTCCGGGGCGATCACATGGAACCCCGCTTGCGCGAGCGGCAGCATCACTTTGCGCCAGCTGTAAGCGAGTTCGGGAAAGCCGTGCAGCAGCAGCACGCAGGGACGCTCGCGGCTGCCGTCCTCGAAGCCGGCCTCCAGCACATGCATCCTGAGGCCGTTGATGTTTTCGACGAAGCGCGAGCGTATGCCGCCAGGCAGAACGGATTGGTCCAGAGGGGCGGGCGCAGACTCGTTCATCTCCATGTACGCGGTCCAGCCCAGGTCCGGCGATTTCTCATTTCGATCAGCGCTGGCGCGCTACGCGCTTTTCCGTTCCAGGAGCCGCACCACCGCCGAAACTGCCGTGGCGTAGCCATCGGGTCCCAAGCCCATGATGACAGCCGTGGCGACCTTCGACATCAGCGAATGCTGGTAGATCTCCTCGCGGCGATGGATGTTGCTGATGTGCAGCTCGATGATAGGGCCGGGAAACATCTTCAGGGCATCGAGCACCGGAATGGAGCGAAAGCTCAGGCCTGCGGGATTGATGACGATCGCGGAGCCTGCGTCGATGGCATCGTGGATCCAGTCGACGAGCTGGTGTTCCGCATTGGTTTGCCTGAACTCGATCGGCTGGGCGCCGGCAGCCTTCCGGCACATCGTTTCAACCTCGGCCAGGGTCGTCTTGCCGTAAATTTCAGGCTCGCGGGTGCCGAGGCGATTGAGGTTCGGCCCATTGAGGACATAGATCGGTTTATTCACTTTGTGCTCCAGCGAGTGCGGTCAGTCCGCATATCCCAATACGCGGGGAAGGTACAGCACTGAGCGTTGGATGTCGAGAAGGCGATGCTCCGAATTTGCTATGCCATCGAGCAGTGTGTGCCCGCTGAAGCGTCCCCAGAGGACAGCGGGATATTGCGCCTGTCCGCTTATGGGCTCAATCTCGAATTCACACTTTCGGGCAAGGAGACTCTCGGCGAACTCGATACTCGCATTCCTGAACGGCCGGTATCTCATTCCGAAGCGGACTTCGCCATGGACTGAGGCTCGCATTCTGCTTTTCCCGTACGAACAACCTTTTGACCCAATGGAGCGAGTGCTACGATTTAGAGAGTAATATTCGCCTACATCGTGAACACAATCAGCCACGGCAAACGGGCATTTCATTTTTGTTGTTGTCATTAAAACGTATTCTTTGTCGTCGTAGAAGGAGGCAGAGCCATGCGACCGGAACGCGAGGAGCTGATTCGTTCATTGTTCGATGAATACATTGAGATGTACGCCTCGCGGAATGACCGACTGACAACGCGCTTTAGTCACGATTTCAGTGGCTACACTGGCGGCGGCGCTTTTCTTGTCAAGGACCGGGACGAATGGAAGAAGATTACTAGGCAGGATTTCGCGCAAGTGACCAATCGTATTCGCATCGAGATGCTGGATATCTCGATGCAGGATATTGCCGACACCGTTGTGGTCGCTACCGCCCTTTTTCACATACACCTTCCCATCCCCGACAAAGTCCTGTCTCGGGAGAAGGTGCGGCTGGTCCTAATCTTCCGTCGCGAAAGCGAGAGTTGGAAAATCGTACATAGCGGCATCTCCGTGCCATACGGTTTGGTCCAGGAAGGAGAAGTTTACCCGCTCAAGGGTTTGCACGAGCGCAACCTCGAGCTCGAGACAATCGTCAAGGAGCGCACGGAAGAACTGGAAGTAACACGTAGCCGCGTCAAACACCTCGAGGGCCTCATCTCAATTTGCATGCATTGCAAGAAAATTCGTGCTGAGAACAACGACTGGCATCAACTCGAACGATACATCGGCGATCATTCCGATGCGGTTTTCAGCCATGGGCTTTGTCCGGAGTGTTACGAGAAGGAGCGCAATAGGCTGGGTTGAGCAAAATCTGCGAAATACCGATTCAAAATGGTGCCCCCGGTGGCATTTCTTCAGCGACCGCGATGTGCGCATAAGCGGACCCTGACTCCAAACTATAGGGCGAGACGGCTTTGGGTCGTGTGAGTTCGTCCGAGGCGCAAGCGGGCGTTCAATTGAATTCCTTGCGGAGTAACGGCCAAGGGCGTCCCGGGCGGCCGAAAACTGGCAATTCCGCGAAACAACGGCTTGCTACAAATTCGGGTGCAGGTACGGCCAGGGCGAGACCTCCGAACCGCGCTCGACCGGCACTTCGATCAGCACCGGGCCGGATTGCGCGAATCCTTTTTCCAGCGCCGTTTTCAGCTGGGGAGGCGTCTTCGCCAGATAGGCGGTGGCGCCGAAACTCTCGGCCAGTCTGACGAAGTCCGGATTGGTGAGCGTGGAGCCGATCTCGCGTCCGTTGTAGACATTGCGCTGGTCGCGCAGCACGTTGCCGTAGCTCGAATTGTTGAACACGACGGTGACCAGGTTGATGTTGTACTTGACCGCAGTGGCGAGCTCCTGCACGCCGAACATGAAGCCGCCGTCGCCTGCGATCGACACCACCGGCCTGTCCGGGTTGGCGATTTTCACGCCGAGTCCCGTCATGAAGCCGAAACCGACGTTGTCCTGGTAGCCGCCGGTGACGAAAGTGCGCGGCTCGTACACGGGAAAGCCGAAACGCGAGGCGAAGCCGGCTTGGCAGATTTCCTCGACGAAGAAGCCGTCGCGCGGCAGCACTTCGCGGATTACGTCGAGGTAGGCCATCTGCGGCTGCACGCGCTGGATCTCGCTTGTGAACGCCGCCTTCAGCGCGGTGAATTCCGCCTCGCGCGAAGGCCGCTTGGGCAGCGCCGCCGCGAGCGCATCTAGCAGGGCGCGTGTGCCGAGCCTGGCGTCGGTGACGATGCCGACATCGGGCCTGAGGCGCGACATTTCGGTGGCGTCGATATCGATGCGGATCACCTTGAGTCCCGGCGGCATCTTGGTCCAGCGCAGGAATTGCAACTCGAGCCGAGTGCCGATGCCGAGCAGCACGTCGGTCTCGGGCCAAAGCTTGTAGCCGTTGCCGATGGAAAAACCGTAAGGCGTGTCGTCGCCGACGATGCCGCGGCCGCTGCGATGCGATGTGACCGGCGCTTGCAGCAGGCGCGCGAGTTCCTGCACTTCGGCGCGGGCGCCGATCGCGCCGCTGCCGACGGTGATCATCGGGTTCTTCGCGCCCTGCAAGAGCGCGACGGCACGTGCGATGCCCTCGGGGTCGGGCTCGGGCGGCGGCGCCATCGCCATCGGCACGTCGAGATCGACCATGCCCTTGGCGCCGAACACGTCCCAGGGGGCTTCGATTGCGACCGGCCGCGGGCGGCCGCTGGTGAGCTGTTTGAACGCTTCGCCGACCACCACCGCTGCTTCGGTCGGATGATTAATGCGCTCGGACCATTTGGTCAGTCCGCGCAGGGTCGCGAGCTGGTCCGGCAGCTCATGCAGGATGCCGCGGCCGCGGCCGATGTGATACGACTGGATATTGCCGGTGACGCATAGCACCGCGGCGTTGGCGCCGTACGCGGTGCACAGGGCGGCGCCGGCGTTGAGCACGCCTGGCCCCGGCACCACGGTGAACGCCCCGACGCGGCCGGTGGACTTGGCGTAGCCGTAGGCCATGTAGCCTGCGCCCTGCTCGTGTCGGGTGACGATGAAGCGGATCTTGTCGCGCTGCTCGTACAGCGCATCGATGAAGTCGTAGGTGTGCGCGCCGGGGATGCCGAAGATGGTGTCGATGCCGTTCTTCACCAGCGATCGGGCGACCGCCTGCCCGGTGCTCAGTCTTTCTGCGTTGCTCATGCGAGGTCTCCTCCGTTTTCGCCGCGGTTTCGCACTGCGCCGGTGCATCGCGCCCCCGGCGGAACATGCTCATTATGCCGCGGGACGTACGACGCTGCGGACGATCGCTGATGATCCTGCAAGGCGCTGAATGCGGCAGGGTGCGGCCAGGGGGCGCTGCCGCAAGAGGCTAGCGAATGTGCTTGCGCCTTTGCGCTTCGGCTACGAATTCTTCCAGATCCGGATCCAGCGCATTGCGCGCGGAGACGATTCCTATCGGCTTGCCGTTCTCAATTACCGGCAGGTGGCGAAAGCCGTTCTCGTGCATGATGAGCAGCGCGTAGCCGAATGTCTTGCCCGGATCGACGGTCCGGGGCGCGGTCGTCATCACGTCGGCCAAGGTAGTGGTCCGCGCGTCACGCCCTTTCGCCATGACGCGAAACAGGGCATCGCGCTCGGTAAAAATGCCGGTCAGGCGCCCTTCTTCGACGATCATTAGCGCGCCGACGTTACGCTTTGCCATCAGCTGGGCGGCCTGGTCGACGGTGGTCTCCGGCGCAGCCGTGACGAGTTTTTTCTTTTCCATCACGCTTCTGACGCGCTGACTGAACATGATGCACTCCTGGGGCTGGTATGGAAATGTGCGCAAGCTCGCAGGCCGGTCGGCTTGGCGGGCGCAGCGACGCGGGCCAAGCTCAAATGGGAATTCCTCGCTGATCTGTCTGCGGACTTGCGCGAGTAGTGGATGCTACCGAGATTGCAGGCCGCCAAAGTTGACCTAGGTCAAAGGCTGCGTCAGCGCTGCTCGCTAGCGTCCCGAATCGTTAATTCGTTGAAAAGATGTCCCGCAAGGCAACATCGGTTGCGCCAGAAAAGCGCCGAAATCGGCGCCAGACAAGGCGCAAAGCGCAGCAAGCTTGGACACTTCGCGAGCATTTGCAACGCCGAATTACGTCGATGCTCGGCGTCTTTTCCTCAGCGAATTAGCGATTCTGGGCCTTAGATAATGCTGGCGCCGCCGTCGACGGCGACTATCTGGCCGGTGATGTGGGCCGAGGCGTCCGACGCGAACAGCGCAGCCAGGCCTTTCAGATCGTCCTCGCCGCCGAGGCGGGCGAGCGGCGTCTGCGCAATCGTGGCGTCGCCGATCTTCCCCAGGATCCACTGCGTCATTTTCGACGGGAAGAAGCCCGGCGCGATCGCATTTACGGTGATATTGTGCTGTCCCCATTCGGCGGCGAGTGCGCGCGTCAGGTTCACCACGGCCCCTTTGCTGGTGTTGTAGGCGAGCGAACGCTGGATGCGCGCGTCGTTGCCGAGGAGCCCGGCAATCGACGCGATGTTGACGATGCGGCCGTAACGCCGCGGGATCATCGACAGCCTGCCCACGAGCTGCGTGGTCAGGAACAGGCCCGTGACATTGAGGTTCATGACTTTTTCCCAGGCGTCCAGCGGATGGTCTTCCGCCGGCGCGCCCCAGGTGGTGCCGGCATTGTTGATCAGGATATCGATCTGTCCGTAATGCTGCATGATTTGCTCAATCGCAGGTTGGATGCTGGCGGCCTTGCCGTGATCGCAGGGAATGGTGAACACCTGATCGTGCATGTGCCCGAGGTGCGCCTTCGCCTGCGCCAGTTCGTCGGGCTTGCGCGCCGTCAGCGCGAGCCTGGCGCCCATTTCGCCCAGGGCCTCGGCGATTTGCAGTCCCAGGCCGCGCGAACCGCCGGTGACCAGCGCGACCTTGCCGCTCAGATCCATCAGTTTCTTGACGCTCATCTAAAAGCCCTCCTTGGTGCAGTTTCGCGACGCGGACCGTTCACGTCCGCGTACTTGCTTAGAGCGCCTGACAAAATCCCCCCTCAGGCGCCTGATTCAGGGGAGCGCGAGGGGAAGCATCCCCTCGTTTTGTTGGATACTCTTAAAACCACGCGTCGGCCATCTCGAGACAGCATGCTTCGAGGCTGCGCAGCAGTCCGTGCTGGGCAGCCGTCTTCGGCAACTCGTAGCGGAAAAAATAGCGGCAGGCCTGCAGTTTGCCGCGGTAGAAATCCGCATCGTCTCCCTGCGCCGCGGCGAGTGCGCGCTGGGCAAGCAGAGCCTGGCGCAGCCAGACCCAGGCGAGCACCACATGGCCGAGCATTTCCAGATAAACGGAGGCGTTGGCGAGCATCAGCTTGGCCTCGCGTACGGACAGCAGCGCGCGCGTGGTCGCGCCCGCTTCGAGCGCGGCGGCATTCAGGGCGTCGGCGCACTGGCCGAGCAGCGCGGCGTCGCTCGCCTGCGCCTCTGCGCTGGTCTGCGCCATGCGCGCGAGCAGCAGTTCGAACGCGCGCCCGCGCTCCATCCCGACCTTGCGCCCGAGCAGGTCCATCGCCTGGATGCCGTGCGTGCCCTCGTGGATCGGATTGAGACGGTTGTCGCGGTAGAACTGCTCCACCTTGTAGTCGCGCGTGTAGCCGTAGCCGCCGTGCACCTGAATCGCGAGATTGTTCGCCTCCAGGCACCACTGCGACGGCCAGCTCTTGGCGATCGGGGTAAGTATGTCCAGCAGCAGGCCGGCCTCGGCGCGCGCGCCTTCGGTTTCCCCGGTCTTCTGCTCGTCCACCAGGCGCGCGCAGTACAGGCACAGCGCCAGGCCGCCCTCGACGTAGGATTTTTGCGCCAGCAGCATGCGGCGCACGTCGGCGTGCTCGACGATGGGGACCTGCGGCGAAGCCGGGTCCTTTGCACCGGGGGGACGCCCCTGGGGCCGGCTGCGCGCGTAGTCCAGCGCATGCAGGTAGCCGGTGTAGCCCAGCAGCACCGCGCCCATGCCGACGCCGATCCGGGCTTCGTTCATCATATGAAACATGCAGGCGAGGCCGCGGTTGACCTCTCCTACCAGATAGCCCACGGCGCCGGCGGCGCCGCCGGGTTTGAATTTGCCTTCGCCGAAGTTGAGCAGCGTGTTGGTGGTGCCGCGGTAGCCCATCTTGTGGTTCAGGCCGGCAAGCACTACGTCGTTGCGCTCGCCGCATGTCACCTTTCCGGAGCCGTCGGCGTTGACGAGCTTCTTCGGCACGATGAACAGCGATATGCCTTTCACCCCCGGTGGCGAGCCCGGTATTTTCGCCAGCACCAGATGGACGATGTTCTCCGACAACTCATGTTCGCCGGCGGAGATCCACATCTTGTTGCCGAACAGCCGGTAGCTGCCGTCCGGCTGCGCTTCGGCGCGGGTCTTGATGTCTGCGAGCGAAGAGCCCGCCTGCGGCTCCGACAGGCACATGGTGCCGAAGAACCGCCCTTCCATCATCGGCCGCACGTAAGTGTCGATCTGCTGCTTGCTGCCGTGCGCGAGCAGCAGGTTGGCGTTGCCGATGGTGAGGAATGGATAGCCGGCGGTGGAGACGTTGGCGCCCTTGAACCAGGCGAAACAGGCCGCATTCACCACTGCGGGTAACTGCATGCCGCCGAGATCGTAGTCCTGCCCCGCGGCCATCAGTCCGGCCTGGCAGAAGGCGTCGAGCGCTTGTTTGACCTCGGGAATGATGCGCACCCTTTCGCTGCCGTCCTCATCGATGAAGACGCGGGGTTCGTTCTGGTCACTCTTCTTGTAATGCGGCTCGAACAGTTCCGTCGCCATGCGCTCGCAGGTGTCCAGCGCTGCGTCGAAGGTCTCGCGCGTATGGTCGGCATAGCGCGGCCGGCCGGTGAGCTTGCCCGCATCCAGCAGTTCGTACAGGACGAACTCGAGGTCGCGGCGGCACAGGATCTTGGATTGCATCGGAGGCGCGGCTATTCGATGATCGCGACGACTTCGCCTTCGCCCACCACCTCGCCTTCCTGGAAGTAGATTTCGGTCACGGTGCCTGCGCGTGGGGCGGGCACCGGAATTTCCATTTTCATCGACTCGAGGATAAGCACGACATCGTCCTGCGCCACTTTGGTGCCGGCGGGCGCTTCGATTTTCCATACCTTGCCGGCGATGTCGCTGATCACCTTCGTGCTTGCCATGTATCCCCGCCGTTATTGGTTTTCCTGTGCCTCGCTCAAGCGACTTCGAACAAGCCTGCGGCACCCTGGCCGCCGCCTATGCACATGGTGACGACGACGTACTTGGCGCCGCGGCGCTTGCCTTCGATCAGCGCATGGCCGGTGAGCCGGGTGCCGGACACACCATAGGGGTGGCCGACAGCGATGGCGCCGCCGTTGACATTAAGCCGATCGTCTGGAATACCCAGCCTGTCGCGGCAGTAGATCACCTGCACTGCGAAGGCCTCGTTCAATTCCCACAGGCCGACGTCTTCGAGTTTGATCCCTGCGCGCTTGAGCAGCTTCGGGATGGCGAATACCGGGCCTATGCCCATTTCATCGGGCTCGCAGCCGGCGACGGCAAAGCCGCGGAATATGCCCAGGGGCTTGAGCCCTTTCTTCTCTGCGACCGTCGCGTTCATCACGACCACGGCCGAAGCTCCGTCGGAGTACTGGCTCGCGTTGCCGGCAGCGATAACCCCCCCGGGGATCGCCGGCTTGATCTTGGACACCCCTTCGTAGGTCGTGTCGGCGCGGATGCCCTCGTCCTTGGTCAGGGTTACCTCGCGGGTCAATAGCATGCCGCTGTCCTTGTCAGCTACGCCCATGATGGTGGTGAACGGCACGATCTCATCGCTGAACTTGCCTTCGGCGTATCCCTTGGCAGCCCGCTGCTGGCTGCGCGCGCCGTATTGGTCCTGCAGTTCGCGCGAGATGTTGTAGCGTTTGGCCACCTGCTCGGCGGTCTGCAACATGGGCCAGTAGAGTTCCGGTTTGTTCTGATTAAGCCAGGCTTCATGGATCATGTGCCGATTGGCTTCGTTTTGCACGCAGGAGATGGACTCCACGCCGCCGGCGACAAAAATGTCGGCTTCGCCGGCGATGATGCGTTGCGCCGCCATGGCGATGGTCTGCAGGCCGGAAGAGCAGAAGCGGTTCACGGTGGCGCCGGCGGTGGTCACCGGGCAACCGGCGCGCAGCGCGATCTGGCGCGCGATGTTGGAGCCGGTCGCGCCCTCGGGGGTGGCGCAACCGATGAGCACGTCCTCGACTTCGGCCGGGTCGATTTTCGCGCGCTCGATGGCGTGCTTGACCACGTGTCCGCCCATGGTGGCGCCGTGGGTCATGTTGAGGGCGCCGCGCCAGGACTTCGCCAGGCCCGTGCGTGCGGTGGAAACGATTACGGCGTCGGTCATGTTGATCTCCTGAATTTTCTCTTGAAACCGGTTGCGAAATGAATTTCGCAGCCGGCCGGTCTAGGGGAGTAACGAGGGGAGGTATCCTCTCATTTCGCAACAGCTTGTTAGTTGAAGGTCTTGCCCTTTTTGGCGAGCTTGGCCAGCAGCGGCGCCGGTTTCCAGAACTCGCCGTGGCGCCCTTTGGCGTATTTCTTCATCGCTGCGACAACATTGGGCAGGCCGACGGTGTCGGCGTAGAACATCGGACCGCCGCGGTGCAGCGGGAAACCGTAGCCGGTGAGATACACCATGTCGATGTCCGAGGCCCTTTGCGCGATGCCTTCCTCGAGGATGCGCGCGGCTTCGTTCACCATCGAATACACCAGGCGCTCGACGATTTCCTGGTCGCTTACCTTGCGCCGCTTCACCTTGATGTCGGCGGAGTGCTTGATGATCATGTCGTTGACGAGCTGCGACGGATAGGGCTTGCGGTCGCCCGGCTTGTAGTCGTACCAGCCGGCGCCGGTCTTCTGGCCATAGCGCCCTATTTCGCACAGCAGGTCGGCGGTCTTGGAGTACTTCATGTCCGGGCGCTCGATGTAGCGGCGCTTGCGAATGGCCCAGCCGATGTCGTTGCCGGCCATGTCGCCCATGCGGAACGGGCCCATGGCGAAGCCGAATTTCTCGATCGCCTTGTCCACCTGTTCCGGCAGGCAGCCTTCCTCGAGCAGAAAGCCGGCCTGGCGCGAATACTGCTCGATCATGCGGTTGCCGATGAAGCCGTCGCACACGCCCGAGACCACGCCGGTCTTTTTGATTTTCTTCGACAGCGCCATGGTGGTGGCGAGCACGTCCTTGGCCGTCTTTTCGCCGCGCACGATTTCCAGCAGCTTCATCACGTTGGCCGGGCTGAAGAAGTGCGTCCCGATCACATCCTGCGGCCGCTTGGTGAACGCGGCGATCTTGTTCAGGTCCAGGGTGGAGGTGTTGGAGGCGAGGATCGCGCCCGCTTTCATCACCTCGTCCAGTTTGTTGAATACCCTCTCCTTCACGCCCATTTCCTCGAACACCGCCTCGATCACGATGTCCGCATCCTTGATTTCGTCGTAGGACAGGGTGCCCTTGATCAGGCCTATGCGCTCGTCGAACTTGGCTTGCGTGAGCTTGCCCTTTTTCATGGTGTTTTCGTAATTCTTGCGCACCGTCGCGAGGCCTTTGTCCAGCGCTTCCTGCTTCATCTCCAGCACTGCGACCGGAATGCCGGCGTTGGCGAAGTTCATGGCGATGCCCCCGCCCATGGTGCCGGCGCCGATGATCGCCACCGACTTGATCGGCCGCTTGGGCGTGTCTTCCGGCACGTCGGGTATCTTGGACGCCGCGCGCTCGCCGAAGAAGAAATGGCGCAGCGCCTTGCTCTCGGTGGTCTGCATCAGGGCGAGGAAATTCTCCCGCTCCACCTTCAGGCCGTCGTCGAATTTCATTCCCGCGGCAGCGGCGACGCAGTCGACGCATTTGAGCGGCGCCGGGAAATTCTTCGACATCGCGCCGACGGTGTTGCGCGCAAACTGGAAGAAGGCTTCGTGGTTGGGATAGTCGACCTTGATGTCGCGCACTCTGGGCAGCGGCCGTACGCCGGCGACCTTTTCCGCGAAAGCGATCGCGCCCGCCATGAGGTCGCCTTCGATCATCTGGTCGAACAACTTGGTGCCTGCGAGTTTATCCGAGGGCACCGGATTGCCGGAAACGATCATGTTCAGGGCGGTTTCGACGCCGACGACGCGCGGCAGCCGCTGCGTTCCGCCCGCGCCCGGCAGCAGGCCGAGCTTCACTTCGGGCAGCGCGATCTGCGCGCCGGGCGAGGCGACGCGGTAGTGGCACGCGAGCGCGAGTTCGAGGCCTCCACCCATCGCCACCGAGTGGACCGCGGCGATCACCGGCTTGTCCGCGCTCTCGATGGCCGCGATGACGCTATGCAGATTCGGTTCGGCAAAACTCTTCGGGGTGTTGAATTCCTTGATATCGGCGCCGCCGGAAAAGGCTTTGCCCGCGCCGGTGATCACGATCGCCTTGACCGCCCTTTGCGTCATGGCCTTCTTCAAGCCGTCGAAAATGCCCGCGCGAGTCGCATGACCCAGGCCGTTCACCGGGGGGTTGTTGAGGGTGATGACGGCGATGCTGCCTTTGACTTCGTAGTTTGCACTCATGGGGACTCCTGAGAAAAAACTTGGACCGCAGATGGCGCGGAGAAAACCAGGCGAAATTCTCCGCGTCCTGTTTTGCGCGGCGAATTCGGTTGTTCAGCTCTCGGTGCTCATACCTCGAGCCACTCCTTGCGAATTGTACTATTTTCGCGCAGCTCCTGCGGCGTGCCCTCGAACACGATGCGGCCGTGGCCCATCACATACAGGCGCTGCGAAATCTTCAGCGCGATCGCCAGCTTCTGCTCCACCAGCAGAATGGACACGCCGCGATTCTTTATTTCCTTGAACAGTTCGGCCACCAGATCGACGATCTTCGGCGCCAGGCCCTCGGTGGGTTCGTCGATCATGATGAGGTCTGGGTCGCCCATGAGCGTGCGGCACAAGGTCAGCATCTGCTGCTCTCCGCCGGAGATCATGCCGGCCTCGACGCGCGCGCGTTCCTCGAGGCGCGGAAACAGGCGGTACATGTCGGCGATGCTCCAGCGCGCGGACTTGTCCTGCTTGCTGCGCTTCATGCCGAGGAGCAGATTTTGCTCCACCGTGAGGGCGGGAAAAATATCGCGGCTTTCCGGCACATAGCCCAGGCCTTTGTGCGCGATCTGGTAGGCCTTGAGCCCCAGCATCTGCTCGTTGTTGAAGCGCACCGATCCCTCGGCATCGACCTGGCCCATGATGGCCTTGACGGTGGTGGAGCGGCCGACGCCGTTCCTGCCGAGCAGGCTGACGATCTCGCCCCGGCCGACGTGCAGATGGACGCCGTGCAGGATGTGGCTCTTGCCGTAGTAAGCGTGTAGGTCTTCGACTAGAAGCATGTCAGTCGGCCTCGGCCTCCGCCTCGGCGCCGAGGTAGGCTTCCTGCACCGCCTTGTTGCCGCGGATGTTCTCGGGCTTGTCGCTGGCGATGACTTCACCGTACACCAGAACCGAAATCCGGTCGGCGAGATCGAACACGACGCCCATGTCGTGCTCGACCATGACCAGGGTCTTGCCCTTGCTAACCTTGCGGATCAGGTCGACCGCGTCGGCGGTCTCGGTGCGGCTCATGCCGGCGGTGGGTTCGTCGAGCAGGATCACCTCGGCGCCGCCGGCGATGGTGATGCCGATTTCCAGCGCCCGCTGCTCGGCGTAGGAGAGCACGCCCGCAGGCGTATCGCGGCGCCCCTTCAGCCCGATCGATTCCATCACTTCCTCGGCGCTCCGATTGGCATCCTTCAGTTTGCTGAGCTGGTGCCAGAAGGAGTACTTGTAGCCGAGCGACCAGAGCACCGCGCAGCGAAGGTTCTCGAACACCGACATGCGCTGAAAAATGTTGGTGATCTGGAAACTGCGCGACAGTCCTTTGCGGTTGATCTCGAACGGCTTCAGGCCGGTGATGCTCTCGCCGTTGAGCAGGATCTCGCCCTCCGACAGCGGGAAGCGGCCGCTGATCAGATTGAACAGCGTGGATTTTCCCGCGCCATTGGGGCCGATGAGCGCGTGGCGTTCGCCCTGGGGAATGGCGAGATCGACGCCGCGGATGATCGGCGTGTTGCCAAATGACTTGCTGACCGCTTTGAGCTCCAGGGCGCGCGCGTTCATGCCCTGGCCTGCAGCAATTCGGTCTGGATCTCGCCCCAGACCCGCGCTACCCGTTTGCGCGCCAAGTGGAAGAATACTGCGCCGATGATCCATAGTCCGATCGCTACGGCCCAGGGCAGTGCCTTGGCGGCGTCGAAATGGACGCCGAACAGATTTATCAGCGTGCCGTTCGCGCTGTTTTCCGAGAGCTGGTAGGTCATCTCCACCGTGAGGATCAGCGCGGCGAGCAGCACCAGGCTGCTTGCGCCGGCCGCAAGATAGTGCGGCGCGATGCGCTTGAAGCGTTTACGCGCAATGAGCTGGACCTGCATCATGACGAGGCTGGCGATGCCGCCGGGCGCATACATCACCATCAATACGAAGAACAGGCCGAGGTAGAACTGCCATGCATTGGTATAGCCTGAGAGCGCGACCACGAAGAATGTGAATACGATCGCGCCGATGATCGGGCCGAAGAAAAAGCCGACGCCGCCGATGAAGGTCGCGATCAGCACATAGGCGGAATGCAATGCGCCCACGTTTTCGGCGGTGACGATCTCGAAGTTGATCGTGCTCAGGCCGCCGGCGATGCCGGCGAAGAAAGCCGAGATGATCAAGGTAAACCAGCGCACGCGCTGCGTGTTGTAGCCGATGAATTCGGCGCGTTCGGGATTGTCGCGCACGGCGTTGGCGATGCGTCCCAGTGGCGTATGCGACCAGGCGTACATCAATGCCATGGACACGAGGCACCAGATCGCGATCAGGTAGTAGACCTGCACTCCCGGCCCGTAGGTGATGCCGAGAAAGGGCTTGCCGATCACCCGGTCGGTGCTGATGCCGCCCTCGCCGCCGAAAAAATCGCGAAACATAGTCGCGCAGGTGGCTACCAGCACGCCGATGCCCAGCGTGATCATGGCAAAGGTGGTACCGGCGCGCTTGGTGGTGACGTAGCCGAAGAGCACGCCGAAAAACGCGCCACCCAATCCGCCGACCAGCGGCAGCAGGGATACCGGCATCCAGATCTGGCCGCTGCCGGCGAGGTTGAGCACGTGAACGGCAACGTAGGCGCCGAGTCCGGAATAGACCGCGTGTCCGAAAGAGAGCATGCCGCTCTGCCCGAGCAGCATGTTGTAGGACAGTGCGAAAACGATCGCCACGCCCATCTGCGACATGAGCGTGATCGCAAAGCCCTGGGTGAAAATCTGCGGCAGTACCGCCATCACCAGCGCGGTCAGCCCCCAGATCAGCCAGCGCGCGAGGTTGAGCGGCCGGTAGCGCAGCTTCGACGGGATGCCGGCCATCAGTCCGCTCTTGTTCCGAGCAGGCCTTTGGGCCTGAAAATCAGCATCAGCACCAGCAGCAGGTAGGGAAGCATCGGTGCAACCTCCGAGAGCTGCATTTTCCACACCGAATACAGCGGGGTGTGCGCGTTCACCGCAATGCCGAGCACGCTGAGGAAGCCGCTCAGTGACCAGTTGAGGCCGATGGCAAAGCTCTGGATGATGCCGATGAGCAGTGAGGCGAGGAAGGCGCCGGCAAGCGAACCCATGCCGCCGACCACGGCGACCACGAATATGATCGGCCCGAGCGAGGGGGCCATGGACGGATCGGTAACGAAAGCGACACCGCCGATCACGCCGGCGAGGCCCGCGAGCGCGGTGCCACCGCCGAATACCAGCATGAACACGCGCGGCACGTTGTGGCCGAGCGCTTCGGCCATGTGCGGATGGGTGAGCGCCGCCTGGATCACCAGGCCGATGCGGGTGCGTTTGATCAGCAGGTAGACCGCCAACAGCATCAGCAGCGCGACCAGCATCATGAAGCCGCGCAGCTTGGGAAATTCGGTCGAGTACACGGTAAACAGGGGACCGTCGAGTACCGCGGGCACGCGATAGGGAACCGCGGTAAGCCCCCAGATCACCTTCACGATTTCCTCGACGAGATAAGCGAGGCCGAAGGTGAACAGCAGTTCGGCGACGTGCCCGTAGCGGTGCACGGTGCGCAGGCCGTAGCGTTCGACCATCGCGCCAAGCACACCGACCACCAGCGGCGCGAGGAACAGCGCCGGAAAGAATCCGAGCTTGAGGCCGAGCGAGTAGGCGATGTAAGCCCCCAACATGTAGAACGCGGCGTGGGCGAAATTGAGCACGCCCATCATGCTGAAGATCAGCGTGAGTCCCGAGGACAGCATGAACAGCAGCAGCCCGTAGGACACGCCGTTCAGCAGGGAGATGACGAAGAATTCCATAGCGGCGATGCAGGTAGACGAAGCGAAGGCCGGGCGAACCCGGCCTTCTTTACGCCCGGCGTCTCGGCATTGAGGCCCGGGCAGCCGCGATCAGCTCAGTTCGGCCGCTTCATCTGGCAGGACGTGGGCAGGGTGCCGACGTAGGCCGGGATTTCCGCCACCGTCTCCCAGCCGTAGCCGGTATTTTCCTGGTCGTATTTGACCGTCGTGCCGTTTACCTTGACCCACTTCGCGATCGTCAGCTGCTGCTGATTCTGGTGGTCGGTCTTGCGCATTTCGTCCTCGCCGTTGAGGCTTTCGACCTTCATGCCCTCCATCGCCTCGGCCACTTTGAGCGGGTCGGTGGATTTGGTTTTGTTGAACGCCGTAGCGAGGAAACGAAGGCCGGTGTAGGTCGCCATCGTATAGTAGTCGTCGTTGTATTTCTTCTTGAAGTCCATGGCGAATTTGGCGCCGACGAATTTCGGGTTGTTTATGTTCCAGTAGCCGACGAAAAAGACCTTGTCCGCTCCGGCTGCGCCCATCGCCGTCGGCACGCCGGTGGTGGCGGCGTAGAAGGTGTAGAAGTTGACGTTGAGGCCGGCGTCATGGGCCGCCTTGATCAGGAACGCGAGGTCGTTGCCCCAGTTGCCGGTGATCACGGTATCGGCGCCCGAGGCCTTGATCTTGGCCACGTAGGGCGAGAAATCCGTCACCTGCGCAATCGGATGCAGGACGTCGCCGACGATCTTGACGTCGGGGCGCTTACGCGCGAGGTCTTCCCTGGCGGCGCGGGCAACTGCCTGGCCGAAGGAGTAGTTTTGGTCGATCAGGTAGACCTTCTTGATATTCTTGTCCTTGGCCAGGTACGAAGTCAGGGCCTCCATCTTCATGTTCACGTTTGCGTCCAGCGCGAAATGCCAGAAGCTGCACTTGCTGTTGGTCAGGTCGGGGTCGATCGCGGCGTAATTCAGGTACAAAATTTCCTTCCCGGGATTGCGCTCGTTGTATTTGGTCACCGCGCCGGACAGCGCCAGTGCCACCGAGGAGCCGTCGCCCTGCACGATGTAGCGGATGCCCTCGTCCTCCACGCGCTTCAACACGTTCAGCGTCTCCTGCGGCGAGAGCTTGTTGTCGAAGGGGACGATTTCGAATTTCACCTTGCCGGCCCAATGCTGCTGGTTCGCGACCTCGGCGGCCCACTGCCAGCTGCGCAGGTTGTTCTCGCCGACCGGGCCGAGCAGACCAGACAGCGGGTCGGCGAAGGCGATCTTCACCGTTTGCGCGTGAGCGTAACCCGCAACGAGGCCCGATGACAAAAGCAGAGCCCCGAAGGCACGTTTGAGATTGAACATGCTTCCTCCTATATTGTTGATGTAAGCCCCGACAGGGGAACAACGGCTGATTTTACTGCTGGAATTCTGCATTGCTCGTCCCGCTCGTCGCAGGATCATAATCCAAGAGGCGAAGAAACGGCGACATCTAGTATCCGTTCGCAGGGTACCTGATATTTTGACCCAGATCAAACGTGCGCGGATAGGCCGTTCATCGAAGCGATCAGGCGTGTTTGGGCGCCGCCACCGGAGGCATGCAGCGGCTGGCCCGACTTGGCTGGTCCGCCACTGGTCCGGCCTTGATTGACACCGATTCTGCGGCAAGGTAACTTGCATCGTCGGGCAAGGCTTTGTGTTTTTATCGGAGGAGAATCCATGCTGCGCGGCTTGATCCAAGAAGTTCCCCTGCTTATTTCTTCGCTTCTCGTTCATGCCAGCCGGCATCACGGCGACACCGAAATCGTGTCGCGCACGGTCGAAGGCCCGGCGGCGGACGGGTCCGGGGGCATACACCGCTACACCTACCGCGACGCGCACAAGCGCTCGCGCCAGCTGGCGCAGGCGCTCGCCCGGCTCGGCGTAAAGGAGAGCGACCGCGTCGGCACGCTCGCCTGGAACGGCTACCGCCATTTCGAGGCGTTTTATGGAATTTCGGGCATGGGCGCCGTCATGCACACCGTCAATCCGCGCCTGTTCCCGGAACAGCTGGTCTATATCATCAACCATGCCGAGGACGGCTACGTGCTGTTCGACCTCACTTTCGCACCGCTGGTGGAGAAGCTCGCCCCCGCATGCAAGGGGGTGAAGGGCTGGATCGCGATGACCGATCGCGCACACATGCCAAGCGTCAAGCTTCCCAATCTGCTGTGCTACGAGGAGCTGGTCGAGGCCGAAACCGGCAATTACGAATGGCCGCAATTCGACGAGTACACGGCATCCTCGCTGTGCTATACGTCGGGCACCACGGGCAATCCCAAGGGCGTGCTGTATTCGCACCGCTCGACCCTGATCCACGCATTTGCCGCAGCGTCGCCCGACGCGCTTTGCGTTTCCATGCGCGACGTGATGCTGCCTGTGGTGCCGATGTTCCATGCCAACGCCTGGAGCCTGCCCTACACCTGCGCCATGGTCGGGGCGAAGCTGGTGTTCCCCGGCGCGGGGCTGGACGGCAAGAGCCTGTACGAGCTGTTCGAGGCGGAGAAGGTCACGGTGTCGGCAGGCGTGCCCACGGTGTGGCTGGCGCTGTTGCTGTATACGGGGCAGAACAAGCTCAAGTTCAGCACCATGAAGCGGACGGTGATCGGCGGTTCGGCCGCGCCGGCCGCCATGATCAAGACCTTCCAGGAGGAGTACGGCGTGCAGGTACTGCATGCATGGGGCATGACCGAAATGAGCCCGCTCGGCACGGTATGCACGCTCAAGGCCAAGCAGTTGAATTTGTCGAATGAACAGAAGCTCGCGATCCAGGCCAAGCAGGGCCACAATATCTACGGCGCCGACATAAAAATCGTCGATGGCGAAGGCAAGGAGCTGCCCTGGGACGGCAAGGTGTTCGGCGATCTGCTGGTGCGCGGCCCGTGGATCACCAGCAGCTATTTCAAAGGCGAGGGCGGCAACCCGCTGCGGCGCGACGAGCACGGCCTGGGCTGGTTCCCCACCGGCGACGTGGCGACCATCGATCCGGACGGCTTCATGCAGATCACCGACCGCTCCAAGGACGTGATCAAGACCGGCGGCGAATGGATCAGCACCATCGATCTGGAGAACATCGCCATCGGCCATCCGGCGGTGGCGGAGGCGGCGGTGATCGGCTGCCATCACCCAAAGTGGGACGAGCGGCCGCTCCTGATCGTGGTGAAAAAGCCCGGGGCCGAGGTCACGCGCGAGGAATTGCTCAAATTCTACGAAGGCAAAGTCGCGAAATGGTGGATGCCGGACGACTGCGTCTTCGTCGACCAGTTGCCGCATACCGCCACAGGCAAGCTGCTCAAGACCAAACTGCGCGAGGACTTCAAGGAACACAAGCTGCCGACGGCTTGACCGCAGCCTTGCCGCGAAGGACGCGAAGGAGGGCGGCTGCGGCTCAAGCTGCGATTGCCTTTGCGTCCGCTTAACCACTATCGGCCCTTTCAGAGCGCTCATGAATCATATCCTCACTGAAACCAAAGACGGTATTCTGCGCATCGAGATCGACCGTCCGGGCAAGAAGAACGCGCTCACCGCGGCCATGTACCAGGCCATGGCCGACGCGATCAAGGCGGCCGAATCCGACGCCAAGGTGCGCGTGATACTGATCCACGGCAAGGCCGACCTGTTCACCGCGGGTAACGACCTGCAGGATTTTCTCGACAACCGTCCGCGCGACGACGACCGGCCGGCGTTTCAGTTTTTGCGCAACATAAGCCGCGCGCAAAAGCCGATTGTCGCGGCAGTGGCCGGGGCGGCGGTGGGAATAGGCACGACCATGCTGTTGCATTGCGACCTGGTGTACGCGGCGCCGAACGCGCGCCTGCAGTTGCCATTCGTCAATCTGGGGCTGGTGCCGGAGGCTGCGTCGAGTCTGCTGTTGCCCGCGCTGGTCGGTTACCAGCGCGCAGCCGAGCTATTGTTGCTGGGCGAGCCTTTCAGCGCGCAGGCGGCGAAGGACATCGGCCTCGTGACCGCAGTGGTGCCCGAAGACATGCTGCTGGAAACCGCTTTGGCGCAGGCAAGAAAGTTGGCGCAGAAGCCCGCTGCCTCGCTGCGCCTGACCAAGAAACTGATGAAGCGCAGTTTCGCCGCCGCAATGGCCGAGCAGATGGAACTGGAGATCGGCCACTACGGCGAACTTCTGGGCGCGCCGGAAGCGAAGGAGGCGTTCACCGCATTTTTCGAGAAGCGGAAACCCGATTTCTCGAAATTCGACTAAGTACCGGCGCGGCGCCGCGCCTTTTTATTCCGGGAATTTCTTGACCGCCATCCGCCACGACTACGCCAGCGTCAACGGCATACGCCTGCACTACGCCCATTCCGGCGAGGGGCCGCTGATCCTGTTCCTGCACGGCTTTCCCGAGTTCTGGTATTGCTGGAAAGCGCAGCTGGAGGACCTTGGCCGCGACCATCTGGCGGTTGCGCCCGATCTGCGCGGATTCAACCTGTCGGATCACCCGGCCGAGGTGAAACAATACAAGGCGCGCATCCTGATCGAGGACGTGCGCCAGTTGGCCGAACACCTGGGAAAGGGGAAGTTCGTGCTGGTGGCGCACGACTGGGGCGGGGCTGTGGCCTGGGGCTACGCCATGGCGCATCCGCAGACCCTGAGCAAGCTCGTCATCGTCAATTCGCCGCATCCGGTCACGTTCGCGCGCGAGCTCGCGCACAATCCGGCTCAAGCCGCGGCGAGCCAGTACATGAATCTGTTGCGCAGCGACAAGGCCGAGCGCGTGCTGTCGGAAAACAATTACGAACGACTGGCGAAAATGACCCTGGAAGGCTGGGGCAGGGGTGCGGTCGATCCGGCGCAGAAGGCCGCGTACATCGAGGCCTGGTCGCAGCCGGGTGCGCTCAGCGGCAGCCTCAACTACTACCGGGCTTCGCCGCTGTATCCGCCGATCGGGGATGATCCGGGGGCGAAAGCCTTGCACCTCGATCCCGCCGACTTTATGGTGCGCGTGCCGACGCTGGTGGTATGGGGCATGCGCGACCAGGCCTTGCTGCCGGGGAACCTGGACGGCTTGGAGGTCTGCGTGCCCGATCTGCGCATCGAGCGCCTGCCCGAGGCGTCGCACTGGGTCATGCACGAAGAGCCGGAGCGGCTGAACCGCTTGATCCGCGAGTTCGTCGGTGACTGAATGACGCCTTCGCGCATGGACATCGTCGTCGATTTCGCCGATTGCGATCCGGCCAGGATCGTCTTCTACCCGCGCTATTTCGAATGGTTCGATCGCGCCACGGAAAGAATGTTCCGCTCGCGTGGCATGCCCTGGGCGCAGCTGTTCCCGCAATACCGGATGGCGGGCGTGGCCTTGGTCGACGCCAGCGCAAGCTTTCGCGGTCCGTCGCGGTTCGGCGACCAGATCATGCTGGAGAGCTGGGTCGGGGAATGGCGCACCAAGGTCTTCGTGGTCGAGCATCGGATACATAACAACGGTAATATCGTCGTCGAGGGGCGCGAGGTGCGGGTGTGGGGTCTGCGCGACCCGAATGATCCGGACGGTTTGAAGGCCGGCGTCATTCCGCCCGAGATCATTGCCCGCTTTCAGGATTGACGGTACGGCTGATACCGGGACGAATCCCGCAGCACAGGAGAACGCAATGGAAAATGTCTGGAACGCGAGACTGCCGCGCATCAATGAACCGGCGCCGGATTTCACCGCCAAAACCACCCACGGTCCGCGCTCGCTGCAGGACTACCGGGGAAAATGGCTGCTACTGTTTTCCCATCCGGCGGATTTCACCCCTGTGTGCACTACCGAGTTCCTCGCCTTCGCTGCGGCCTACGAGCGTTTCCGCCAACTCGGCTGCGAATTGCTCGGGCTGTCGATCGACAGCATCTATTCACACCTCGCCTGGATCCGCAACATCAAGGAAAAGTTCGGCGTGGACATTCCTTTCGCGATCATCGACGATCTGTCGATGCGCATTGCGCACGACTACGGCATGATCCAGCCCGGGGCGAGCGATACCTCGGCCGTGCGCGCCACCTTTTTCATCGATCCGGAAGGCAAGGTGCGGGCGATGGTGTACTACCCGATGACCAACGGCCGATCGGTCGAGGAGTTCCTGCGGCTGCTCGAAGCCCTGCAAACCAGCGATCGCCACGGCGTGGCGACCCCCGAGGGCTGGCGTCCCGGCGAAAAGGTAATGGTGCCGCCGCCCGCCACGGCCAAGGACGCGGAAGCAAGGGCGAAGGCAGGCCACGAATACACCGACTGGTATTTTTGCAAGGCCGAGATCGCGAAACTCGCGCCGAAGAAAAAAAAGCGCGGAACGCGCTAGTTCGCAGGTCGTGGTTCGTGGATCGTGGTTCGTGGTTCGCGAATCCGGTCGCGCCCGGGTTCGCTCTACTGGCGTCGAGCATCCCGCCGAAGCCACGCACGCGGGCCCTCAGTTGCAGACTGCGCTGATCTGCTGCAGGTCAGTGATGCCCTGCAGAACCTTCTCTATGCCGTCCTGCCTGAGCGTCAGCATGCCCGCGGCAAGGGCAGCGTTTTTCACTTCCGTGATCGGGCCCCTAGTCTGCAGCAGTCGCTTGATCGTCGTGTCGGATACCAGCAGCTCGTAGATCCCGACCCTGCCTTGATACCCCGTCTGATCACAGTGCTCGCAGCCGCCCGGGCGGAACAGCGTTATTTTTCCGTCGGCGCCGCCATGGCTCGCGCTCCATGCCTTCAGCTGTTTGCGCGTATCGATTGCGTTCTCGCTGCAGAATTGCAGCGCCAGCTCTTCGAGCTCCGCCGCGGTCGGCGCATACGCGGACTTGCATTGCGGGCACAGCCGCCGCGCCAGGCGCTCGGCCAGGACGCCGAGCAGCGCGTCGGCAAAATTGAACGGGTCCATACCCAGGTCCAGCAGCCGCACGATGCTTTCCGCCGCGCTGTTGGTGTGCAGGGTCGACAGCACGAGGTGCCCGGTCAGCGATGCCTCGATGCCGATCTTGGCCGTTTCCGCATCGCGCATTTCGCCTACCATGATGACGTCGGGGTCGGCGCGCATGAAGCTGCGCATCGCCGCGGCAAACGTCCAGCCGATCTTGGAGTTGACCTGGACCTGGCGCAAGCCGGGCTGCGTGATTTCGATCGGATCCTCCGCGGTCCAGATCTTGCGCTCATTGGTGTTCAGAAACGAGAGCAATGAATGCAGCGTCGTGGTCTTTCCGGAGCCCGTGGGGCCGCAGACCAGGAACAGACCGTGCGGCTTTGAAATGAGTCTTTTGATGGAAATCAAAACCCCCGCTTCCAGCCCCAGTTCATCCATGGGAACCGGCTTGGCCGCTGCGAGTACGCGCATGACGACGTCTTCCAGACCCCCGGTGGTAGGAACCGTCGCCACGCGCAATTCCACCGGAGCCGGCCCAAAGCGGCGGAAGTCGATCTTGCCGTCCTGGGGTTTGCGCCGCTCCGTGATGTCGAGGCGGCTCATGATTTTTATTCTGGAAATCACGGCGTTGCGGAACTGGGATGGCAGCTCGAGATAGTTCATCAGCGTTCCGTCTTTGCGAAAGCGCACGCGCGTGGTCTTGGGCCCGAGGTTCGCCTCGATATGGATGTCCGATGCCTTTTGCTCGACTGCGTCGAGAATTATCCTGTTGACCAACCCCACCAGCGCGCTGTCGCTGCTGGCAGCCTGTTGCTCGGCGACATCCTGGTTACCGCTCTCCGCCGTCAGCCGGGTGATCAGTTCATGTACGCCGGCTCCGGTCCGGCTCATCGGTTCGGCCGCTTCCGCCGGACCCACCCTGCTGGTCTTTCTGCGGTCGATAATGGCTGCGCCGGCAGGCGCGCCGCTGGGGGCGGCACCGTAGTGGCTCTCGATCGATCTGGCGATATCGTCCGCCGAGGCGGTCACCGGCAAGATCTTCATCCGGGTGGTCGCGCGCAATTCTTCCAGGGCCGCGTTATCCATGGGATTCTCCATGGCTACGGCAAGGGCACCTTCCGCTTCGCATAACGGCAGCACATGGTGGCGGTGTGCGACCGACGCAGGGATTTTTGCGAGGATGTCGAGGGCGATCTGGGCGTTGATCTTGGTGTTGAGATTGACCACGGGAATGCCCAGCCTGCTTGCCAGCGCGCCATTGATCGCCTGCTGGTCCACGATACCCATCTTCTTCTTCAGGATCTGCCCGATAGGCAAGGTGCGCTCCAACGCGTCGCTCCCCAGCGCCAGGTTCAGTTCTGCCCGGGAAATGAAGCCGAGTTCTATCAGCGCTTCGCCCAGCCGCTGATTCGGGCGGGTGCGCTTGAGTTCCAGCGCCGCCGCAAGCTGGTCCGGCGACACGATACTGTTTTGCGTGAGGTACTGGCCGAGCCGTTGTGAGCGCAGCATCGCCTGCAGGTTCAGGGCGGCTTTCACGGCTTCCGCCGAGACTGCGTGCTGATCGACCAGCACCTGCCCGATGGGCGCATCGATGCTGCAGCTTTTTGCGGCTTGCGCCGGCACGAAGCAGCGCACGACATCGCCGTTGGCATCCGGAAAATACAAAAACAGGCCGCACAGCGCGCTGACGTAGCCCAGGGTCACCCCCAGGAACACCTCGCCGTTCACCAGCTCGAGCCGGAACGAATAGCGTTCCGAACGCCGCAGTTCTTCGGTTTCAGCGGCGGTCGCGCTCGCCGGCAGCGTTTCGCGCCTCAGCACCAGCGGGCGCGGCAGCTGCAATTTCAGCAGAACGGAAAACGGGATGGTGACCGGCTCGTTCCTGCCATTCGGACGAAACGTCAGCTGTTCCACGTCTGCCGTGAAGCTGCGCAGCTGGCCGCTCGCTTTTGTGCCGTCCCTGAAGCTCAGCACGCAGTCGGTCCATCCGGTATCGTCTTTCTCGCGCACGAACTCGAAATAGGGAGGCGCGGGCCACGGCACGTCCTTTGTGGCCGGTGCTTCCCGCTGAACTGGTGCAATCATGTTTGCCCCCTCGCGCGCGGGCGCAAGCGGCGAGCGACCTCTTGTCCGTGATCGCGCGCCGAGGACCGTTGTGGCACAGCCGGCGTCGGGGTTCCCTTGAATTCCCAGCCCATCGTTGCTATTCCGTTGGCTTCCGGTTCGGTCAATGGGGACTACGGTGTTCGGGCATTCGACATCAGCGCGGAACGATCTGATTTACAGTTGCCGCGTCTTGCCGTGAAGTGCGTAGTCTCGCCTCGTTGCGCGATCCACGGCTTGATTTTGATCATAAGGGGCGCAAGCATGCGCCATGCCCCCGCACCAGCTTGCGCGAACGCCAATTGCGCCGAAGCGATTGCGATCACGCACCCGCCATTTGCCCGGCGCCAACCTTAGCATGACGGCGACGACGCTGTCGAGCCGACCCGCGCATCTACCCTTGGCGGCGGGGATCGCCGCGCCAGCATCGGCTGGCGCGGCCGGTTTGAAGCTACTCCATCTCTTCCCAGGTCTCGGCGCTGGCACCGGCGAGCGCCCGCACCCGCTCCTCGTCCTGGGCGAACTCGGCCGCCGGTCCCTCGTAGACGATCTTGCCGTTGTCGAGCACGTAAGCCCGGTCGGCGATTTCGACCGCGGCGCGCACGTTTTGCTCGACCAGCAGCACCGACATGCCTTCCTTGCGCATGGAAACGACCACGTTGAAGACGTCCTGCACGATGATGGGCGCGAGGCCCTGGGAGGGCTCGTCGAGCAGCAGCAGCTTCGGATTGAGCAGCAGGGCCCTGGCGATGGCGAGCATCTCCTGTTCGCCGCCGGAGAGCTGGCGGCCTTTGTTGTTCTTGCGCTCCGCCAGTCGTGGAAACAGCTCGTAAATGCGCGCAATCGTCCACGGGCCCGGACGCTCGAGTGGCACCTTGAGGTTTTCCTCGACCGTCAGATCGGCGAAAATGCGCCGACCCTCGGGCACATAACCTACGCCCAGCGCGGCGATGCGGTAGGGCGGCCAATCTGTGGTCGCGTGGCCGAACACGCGCACCGCCCCGTCGCGCGCATGCGTGAGGCCCATGAGGCTGCGCAGCGTGGTCGTTTTGCCCGCGCCGTTGCGGCCGAGCAGGGTAACGATTTCGCCCTCGCGCACCTCCAGGCCTACCCCATCCAGGATATGGCTTTTGCCATAGAACGTTTGCAGAGCTTCCGCTTCGAGCACGTTCATGCTGCCGCCTTTCCTAAATATGCCGCCTGCACCAGTTCGTTCGCCCCAATCTCCTTGGGCGTGCCTTCGGCCAGCACGGAGCCCTCGGTAAGCACCATGATGCGGTCGGCGAGTTGGAAGATGACGCGCATGTCGTGCTCGATCAGGACGATCGTAAGACCCTGATCCTTGTGCAGCCGCTGGACTAGGCGCGTGATTTCGTAGGTTTCCTGGTCGCCCATACCCGCAGTCGGTTCGTCCAGGAGCAGCAGGCGCGGCTTGAGCGCGAGCGACATCATGATCTCCGTCGCGCGCTGATCGCCGTGGGACAGTTCGCCGACGAGCCGGTCGGCCTTGTCGCTGAGCCCGCCCATCTCCATCAGGTCGGTGACGCGGGCACGCAGTTCACCGGCGGCGTCGCGCGACAGCCACGGGCTGAGCCTCAATCCGGCTGCCACCTCCACCGGGATGCGCAGGTTTTCGCGCACGCTGAGTTCCGGGAAAATCTCGGTGACCTGGAAGGTGCGCGCCATGCCCAGGGCCACGCGCTTGTGCGGAGGCAGCGTCGTGATGTCGTGGCCATCGAACAGGATCGTGCCCGCGGTCGGAGGAAAAAAACCGCTGATCATGTTGAAGAAGGTAGTCTTGCCGGCGCCGTTGGGCCCGATCACGGCGCGCAATTCGCCCGGCTCGACCGTGAGGGAGACGCCGTTGACCGCGATCAGGCTGCCGAAATGGCGCGAGACGTTTTGTACTTTGAGCAGGCTCATTGCGTCACCTTGCGCTTGATGATGCCGAGTACGCCGCGCGGGAAGAACAGCACCACCAGGACGAAGAACAACCCGATGAAGGACTGCCAATTATCGGTCATGCTCGACAGGTAGTCCTGCAGGACGACGAAGATCGCCGCACCGATCAGCGGGCCCCAGAACGAGCGCATGCCGCCGAGCACGGCCATGATGACGAAATCGCCGGACTGCGACCAGTGCAGGTTGTGCGGATCGGAAAAGTTGTTGAGCAGGGCGTAGAGCGCGCCAGACAGGCTGACGAACAGGCAGGAGATGACCCACGACAGCCAGATGTGGCGCTCGATCGGAATGCCGAGGAAGCGCGCCCGGCGCTCGTTTTCGCGGATCGCGAGCAGGGTGCGGCCGAAGGGCGAGCGCAGCAGCGCTGCCATAATCCCTACCGCGACAGCGAAGCAGGCGAGCACCATGAAATAGAACGCCTTGTCGTTGTTGAGGATGTCGACCGTGTGGAATCCGAGATTGATCGGCAGGCGCTTCCAGCCCGAAAGTCCGTCGTCGCCGCCGGTCACCGAATTCCAGCGGAACGCGATGAAATAGAACACCTGGCCGAAGGCGATGGTCACCATGGCGAAGTACACGCCGCGCAGCCTGACGATCAGCGCGCCGACCACCCCGGCCGCGACCGTGCCGACCAGCACGCCGACGAGAATACCGACCGGCGTGCTCGGCACCAGGTACTTGATGGTCATGCCGGCGCCGTAGGCGCCCAGGCCGAAATACGCGGCATGGCCGAACGAGAGCACGCCGGTGAAGCCGAGCAGAAAATTGAGCGACATTGCCGCCAAGCCGAGCACCAGCACGCGAGTGCCGAGCGAGGTGTAGCCGCCGACCCAGCCGACCCAGTAAGGCATGGTCAGCAGCAGCAGCCAGATCAGGACGTCGCCGGTGCGCTTGTTGTACAGGCCTTTCACTGGGTCCTCCCTTCCTCGCCGAGCAGTCCCTGCGGGCGGACCAACAGGACCAGCGCCATCATCACGTAGATTACCGCCTCAGAAGCGGACGGCAGGAACACGCCGGTGATGCCCGAGGCGACGCCGATCAGCAGTCCGCCCAGCAGGGTTCCAGGCAGGCTGCCCAGCCCGCCGATGATGATCGCGACGAAACTCGGCATGATGAGGGTGCTGCCTATGGTCGGCTGCAGCCCGAGCATGCCCGCTGCGAGCACGCCCGCGAGCCCTGCGAGGAAGATGCCGAGTCCGAAGTTGAGGCTGCGCAGAACGCGCACGTTCACGCCCAACACCGAAACAGTCTCGAGATCGCCGGTACCCGCGCGGATGCGCATGCCGAGGCGGGTGCGGTTGAGGATGAAAAACAAGCCGATCACCACCGCGACCACCAGCACCACCATGAACAGCCTATAGCCGGTGAGAAAAAAGTACTGACTGCTGAGCGGCTGGTTGAGCCAGTCCGGAACCGCGAACGGCAGCGTCTGCGGACCATAGATGTAGCGCGTGCCGTCTTCGAAGATGAAAGCGAGGCCGAAAGTGAGCAGCAGGCTGTAGAGCGGATCGCGACCGTAGAGGCGCCGGATCAGGAAGCGCTCGACCGCAATGCCGATCAGGGCGGTCAGGAAGGGCGCCACCACCAGTGCGCCCCAGAACCCGATGTGGGGCATCAGCGTATAGGCGATGTAGGCGCCGATCGCCAGGAACCCGCCGTGGGCGAAGTTGATCACGCCGCTCAAATTCAAGATCAGCGACAGGCCGAGCGCCATCAGCGCGTAGAACGCGCCGATGATGAGCCCGTTGAAAACGTTGTAGAGAATCAGTTGGGTCATTCGGCGATTGAGCCCGCAGCGAACGGGCGTCTCCATGAAGAAAGCCGGCTCCCTTATGAGGGAGCCGGCGGGTTTCTGCAGACGATATCCAGGTACTACTCGGGGCTGTCAGCCATCCTGGTGCTGACTCGTGCTCAGGTCGGCCACGTGAGATGGCAACCGGTCTCGGCGACGGGGAGCGCCGCGTCGACACCCTTGACGATCTCGTCGACGTGGAACAGGTCGTCGGGCATGGCGCCCTTTTCCACCGCGTGACCGACGTAAAGGTCGGGCATCAGTTGATGGTCGCCGGCGCGGTAGAACACCTTGTTCGGCATCAGCGCGATTTCGGGCGGCAGCGTGAAGTTTTCGAGCGCTTTGGCCAGCTTGACCGCGTCGAGCGTCTTTTCCTGGTTGGCCACCAGTGCGCAGGTCCAGGTCGCGACGTAGCCGAACCAGTGGCGCGCGGTCGGCACCCTGCCGAACTTCTTCTTGACGGCGGCGACGAATTCTTTCACGTGCGGCACGTTCGGCTGGTTCCAGTACCACTCGAACACCCAGGTGCCGATGCGCGCCTCGGGCGGCAGGCCTTCGAGCACCTCGAGTTCTTGTTGCGCGCCGGCGATGGCGATCTTCTTGTTCAGGCCGAACTGCACCGCCTGCTTGAGCGAGTTGACCGCGTCCTGGCCGGCGGTGAGGAAAATGACCACGTCGGGATTCGACGCCTGCGCCTTGATCAGGTAGGGGGAGAAGTCGGTGGTGCCGAGTGGCGTCAGCGAGGCGCCGGTCTCGGTGCCGCCGTACTTCTTGAGGCTCGCCTCGAAACCCTGCTGCAGCGTGTGGCCGAAGCTGTAGTCCGGGGTGATGAAGTACCAGCGCTTGCCATACTTTTTGAACAGGGTCGTGGAGACGGAATTGGTCTCCATGCGCGTCGTGTTGCACACGCGGAACACGTTCCAATGGCAGTCGGTGCCGGTGACCGCGTCGGTGTGGCCGCCGGTCACGATGAGCAGCTTGTTGTACTCGTGCGCCACCTGTCCGATCGCCAGCGCCATCGAGGAGTTCACGTTGCCGAGCAGGAAGTCGACCTTGTCGCGCTGGATCAGCTTGCGCGCTTTCTGCACGGCCACACCGGTATCGGAGCTGGTCGAGTCCTCGGACAGCAGTACCACCGGTCGGCCGAGGATGCCGCCCTTGCGGTTGATTTCCTCGACCGCCAGCTCGCAGCCATGCTTCTCGTTGATGCCGTTCTCGGCGTAGGTGCCGGTGAACGTATCGTCCAAGCCGAACTTGATCGGTTCCGCGGCCTGCGCGTTCCTGATGAACGGCGCGCCCATCTGCAGCACACCGGCCGCGGCGGCGGCCTTAAGTACGGTGCGCCGGTCGACTTTCTTGTCCAAGATTTTTTCGTTTGCCACGGTTTCACTCCTCCTATATCAGATTTGAATGCGAGGACAACCCAATGCGAATGCGTCGATTTTTATTGCGGGCGCACCACGCGAGCGAGGAATGATACCTATTAGGTCCTGACAAAGCAATTGAGCCGTGGGAGGCGCGCTAGGGTTTACCCACACTTTGTGCGGTGCCGCGACCGAACCGGAGCGTTACGATGACGGCTCACTTCGAAGCGTCATCGACGATGCTGTCGACCAGATTGGCGACTGGTTTCAGCGCCGCGGTATCGGGATACTTGCGATGGGCCAGATAGACGACGTCGGGCTTTCCCTGTAGCGTGTAGATGGCGACGGTGTAAGGACAGTAGACCAGGTTCTGCGGTTCGGCTTCGGTCATCGCACGCGAAGCGGTCGCGCTGCAGAATTCGATCACTTCCGCCTGGTCGTAGATGCGCTTCGTCTTGCCCAGATCGCGCCCGGTGCGCTCGAGCATGTCGCCGACATGAGAGACTGCGTTGACCACCAGCCCGCGCTGCACGATCGCCGCAACGAGGTCGTCCTTTACATCGGCGAAGTTCCCTTTCGCCGCGACGACGCGCGCAGCGTCGCCCGCCACCGCTGACAGCGCCATCGACAATCCGAGCAGCAGGACAAGCAGACGCGGCACAATCAGCTAACGGGTCGTAGTAGAGTGGACATAGCAGGCTTGGCCCTGAGACCCGGTAAGCGCGCCGCCACAATGCGGGTGCGCCGAGGCCATCCGGAATTTTCCGGTGCTGCACCCCGGGTGGAATGCAGGTTTGGCCTCGGATCGCGGGCGTCGCACTCCTTGCCGCCCCGCTCGGGCAGGCGGCTACGGGCGGATATAGGCCCAGCCTTGCCGTTGCTTCTTCATCAGCTCGACCACGCCGCCGGGAACGTAGCCGATGCTGGCGAGCATGTCTTCTTTGGTCAGCTTCAGCGCGTGCATGGTGTTCTCGCAGGCGACAACCTTCACGCCGGCGGCGACGGCATCGTTAACCCGGTTGCCAGCAGTGGATTCGGCTTTGAGCATGCCGATTCCCGGGCCATAGACGACGAGTTCGACGTCGACCTTTCCTTTGCCCAGGGATTCCTGCACGTTCTTCATGTTGTTCAGCGCGAGGTTCCATTTGTTCGGGTCGGCGTCGCTGACCTGAAACACGACCTTTTCCTTCCTGACCATCTTGTGCGCGCCGGTCTTCGTGTGCGTGCTGGTCGCGGCGTAGCTGGCAGAGGGAAGAGCCAGGGCAAGGCCCATGGCTAGCGCGGCAGACAGTGCGGCGGCATTACGGCGGGTGATGCTGATGGTATGCCCTGGGGTAATCGACTGCATGGGTAGCCTCCCTTGGTTAGATCTGGAAAGTCTGCGTCTGCGCGCAGTGTGTTTTGCAACGCATTCTGTCGGTTGCGGCAAGCATGGTACCTGCTGTGCGCGCGTGCGTCATGAAACATTTTTATCAGGGACCCCGCCAAAGTTGTTGCTGCGCCGCGGTCAATTCAGGTTCTGCGCGTCGGGATCAGGACGCGTGCAGTGCTCGCAGTTCCGCGTTGGCGTAGCGCAGGCGGCCGGCCAGCGCGCTGGCGAGGCCTTCCATCAGTTTCAGTGAAGCTTTCTTGTGTTCGTCAGCGAAGGCATCGAAGGTCTTGCGCGAGAGCACAAACAGATCGACGTCGGTAAAGGCGATGGCGTCGGCGGAGCGAGCGTCGCCGTCGAGAAAGGCCATCTCACCGAAGAAATCGCCGCGGCCGAAGCTGCTGAGGTGGTGGGCCTGGCCGCCCGCAAGCGTAAGCATGATGCGCACCGACCCTTTGCGGATCAGGAACAGTTCATCGCCCGCGTCGCCGCGGGCGAATATCTTTTCGCCGGCCTTGATCGAGCGCTGGTCGAGGCGGAGCTCGAGTGCGGCGAGGGTTTCTTCCTTGCGTCCCTTGAACAATCCGAGCTCGTGCAGGTCGAGCAGCTTCTCCTCGGCGCGCTCAATCGCGGCTTCCTTGAGTATCCGATTCTCGACCCACTCTTGCGCGCCGTCGAGTTCGTCGAAGATCCTTGCCGCGCTCTTGTAAGGTGCCAGGCCCATCTGGTCGATGTATTGCTGCATGTCGCGCCCGGAGGGCAGATTGTGCGGCAACTTGGCGAACACGAGAAAGCCGCCCTTTTCGGCCATCATGTCGCGAATCTGCTCCAGCATATGCGCAGCAGTCACGTCGATCGTCTGCACGCGGGTCATGTCGAGCAGGATGTATTTGCGCGTCTTGATTTCGGGTTCGAGGCTGGTGTAGAGCTGATTGGCGGTGCCGAAGAACAGGCTGCCCTGCAACTCGAAGATCACCGCCTGATCGCCGCGCTGCTCGAGTATCGCCATGTCGTCGTGCAGGCGGATCTGCTTGGAAAAGGACTGGTTGCCGTAGACCTTGCGCCGCACGACCTTGCCGCCGATCTGCTCGCGGATGAACAGGACGATCGCCAGCACCACGCCGGTGCCGGATGCCGGGATCAGGCCGACCGTCAGCGCAACCGTAATTACCGCCACAATGACCACGAAATCGAAGATGGTGCTTTTCGATTTGAGGAACTGGAAGCTGTGGCGGTCGATCATGCGTATGCCGACGACGATCAAAATGGCCGCCAGCGCCGCGACCGGGACCCAGGCGATCAGTTTGCCGAGCAGAAGGAAGGCGACGAGCGCCAGCACGCCTTCTATGACGCCGGACATGCGGCTGACGGCGCCGCTGGACATATTGACCATGGTGGCGCCCATCTGGCCGGCGCCAGGCATGCCGCCGATCAGCCCGGCAGCGACGTTGCCCAGGCCCTGGCCGAACAGCTCGCGGTTCGAATTGTGGCGCGAACGCGTCAGCGCATCCAGCACGACGCAGGTCTTCAGGGTATCGATGGAAAGCAACACTGCCAGGGTCAGCGCCGGCACCAGCAGGTTCTTAAGGTCGCCCAGGCCCATGCCTTGCACTCCCTGCCAGCGTGCGGCCATGCCCTCGGTGAAGCCGCCGCCACCGCCCATCGCTCCGATCACCAGTGGATTCTTGTCGAGCACGAGCATCGCCGGGTCGATCAAGGACAACCCGAAATAGGTTGCGGTTCCCGCCAACAGCGCCAGGATGGCCGCCGGCACTGCCTTGGTCACCCGCGGCGCCAGCACCATCACGGCGATGGTGACGACGCCGACGATGACGCTCTGCCACAGCCAAAGCCCGGGCGTCGAGAGCGCCTGCCACAAGTGCGCGTCGGTGGGCGCGCCGAGGAACTTGGGTACCTGGCTGCCGATGATGATCAGGCCGACGCCCGAAAGATAGCCGCTGACCACCGGATAAGGCATGTATTTGATCAGGCTCCCCAAACCGACGAAGCCAAATACCATCTGCAACACGCCGGTCATCAGCGCCAGGACGACCAGCAGCAGCAGGATGGTGGCATCCGGCGTTCCCAGCGCGACCTGCTGGATGGCGAAGGCCGAGAGCACGGCCGCCGCCGGCGCGCAGGGCGCGGTGATCAGCCGCTTGGTGCCGCCGGCGAGGGAGGCGACGAAACCGAGGGCGGTGGTGCCGAGGATGCCCGCCAGGGCCCCATAGGCCGCGAAGGAACCGCCTAGTGAAGCATAGATCGTGACGCCGAAGGCGATGGCCGATGGCAGCGCGACCAGCATCGCCGCCAAGCCGCCCCAAAAATCGCCTGCGAGGTTTTCCGGTTTTCCGATTTTCACGGCCGACATCGTTGAAGTCTCGACCGAAATCGGTCCCGACAGTTTGATAATCATCAATCGTTCATGCGGATACAGCGCGATCATGGAACCAGCCGGGATGGCCGCCGCGCTGTCGGCGCCGATGCAGCCGCGTATGCGCGCCGCGGTTCTACCCCGCGTATCGCGCGGGGTGTAGGATTGCACCACGGCAATGCGCCGCGCCGGCTTTTCCAGCGTTCTACGCCGATATCACCGAAAATGACCCAAACCCGTCCCTGGCTGCGCTTTTACGGTAAGCTGCCTCCCAGCTTGAGCTATCCGGAGCTCACGCTGTACCAGGCAGTGGCCGCGACGGCCGCGCGCGTGCCCAAGGACATCGCCTGGGATTTTCTCGACACGACCTCGAACTACCGCGCGTTTCTCGCGGCCATCGACCGTTGCGCCAATGCGTTCGCCGCATTGGGCCTCGCGGCGGGCGAGCGCATCCTGATCTCGATGCCGACTTCGCCCCAGGGCGTGATCGCGTTCTACGCGGCGAACAAACTGGGCGCCGTGCCCGCGCTGATCCATCCTTTGTCCACGGCGCCCGAGATCGAGCACTACCTCAACGCCAGCCGCGCGCGCATCGCGCTCACGCTGGACGCCCTTTACGAGCGTTTTGCGACCGTCAAGCCGGAACTGCCTCTGCGGACGCTGATACTGGCGCGTATTCCCGACTATCTGTCGCCGCTGAAGAAGCTCGGCTTCTGGCTCACCAAGGGGCGCAGGATCGCCAAAGTACCCGCCGATGCGCGCGTGCGCTGGTGGGCGGAGCTGATGGCCGCGACGCACCCGCCGGCGCCGCGCGGCACGACCGGCACGCACGATCCCGCGGCTATCCTGTTCTCCGGCGGGACCACCGGTACGCCCAAGGGAATCCTGCTGTCGAACCGAAATTTCATCGCCGAGGGCATGCAGGCGGCGGCCTGGGGCGGCATGGCGCAGGGGAGTTCGATACTCGCGATTCTGCCGATATTCCACGGCTTCGGCCTGGGGGTCTGCGTGAACGCCGCTTTCATGGCCGGAGGAAAATCGATCCTGGTTCCGATGTTCAGCGCTGAAATCGTGGCGAAGCTGCTGCGCGCGAAGCGCCCGAACCTGCTGGTGGGCGTGCCCACGCTGTATGACGCCCTCACGCGCGACCCGTCGCTCGCGCGCGCCGATCTTTCGTGCCTGCGCGCCACCTTTTCCGGCGCCGACACGCTGCCGCGTCCGGTGAAGGAACGCTTCGAGAAACTGGTGGCCGAGCGCGGCGGCCGGGTGAAACTGCTCGAGGGCTACGGCCTCACCGAGGCGGTCACCGCGATCATGGCGATGCCGCTGGCTGAGTATCGCGAAGGCTCGATCGGCATTCCTTTCCCGGACATGCTGGCCAAGATCTGCCGCGTCGGCACCGAGGAAGAACTCCCGCCGGGCGAGGAAGGCGAGATCTGCGTCGCCGGGCCGGCGGTGATGCTCGGCTATCTCGACGACCCCGAAGCGACGCACGAAACGCTGCGGGTGCATGCCGATGGCCGCACCTGGCTGCATACCGGCGACCTCGGCAGGATGGATGCGGACGGGTTTTTCTATTTCACCGTGCGCGCGAAGCGCATGATCAAGTCCTCGGGCTTCAACGTCTACCCGGCGCAGGTCGAAGCCGTCCTGTACCAGCATCCGTTGGTGGCCGAGGCCTGCGTCGCCGGGGTGCCCGATCCGGCGCAGGTCGAGCGGGTGCAGGCTTTCGTCGTGCTCAAGGATCCGGCGCAGGCGAACGCGGACACCGAGCGCGCCTTGATCGAGCACTGCCGGGCGCAGCTGATCAAATGGTCATGCCCGCGGAGAATCGAGTTCTGCGCCGAGCTGCCGAAGACGCGCGTAGGCAAGATCGACTACAAGTTGCTGGTGCAGAAACACGTCGCAAACCCGAATGCCAGGGAGGCAAAATAAATGAAGATGGAAGCGATTGCGATGCACGGCGGCGACCGCGTCGCAGCGGCGTTGGCGGCTCAGGGCGTGCGCTTCGTGTTCACCCTGTGCGGCGGCCATATCTCGCCCATACTCACCGCATCCAAGGCGCGCGGCATGCGCATTGTCGATGTGCGCGACGAGGCCACCGCGGTGTTCGCCGCCGATGCGGTGGCGCGCCTGACCGGCGTGCCCGGCGTCGCCGCGGTGACCGCCGGCCCCGGGCTCGCGAACGCCATCACCGCGCTGAAGAACGCGCAGCTCGCGCAGTCGCCGGTCATTCTGTTCGGCGGCGCGGCGCCCACCGCGCTGCAGGGCCGCGGCGCCTTGCAGGACATCGACCAGCGCCCCCTGATCGAGCCGCACGTCAAGCTGTTCACCAAAATCCTGCGCGTGCGCGATCTGGGTCCGGCGGTGGACCAGGCGTTCGCCGTGGCGCGCGCCGGGGTGCCCGGGCCGGTGTGCATCGAGTGTCCGGTCGACCTGCTCTACGACGAGGCGAGCATTCGCCAGTGGTACGCCGACGCTGCGGGCAAAGGCAAGTCGATCCCCGACCGGTTGCTGCGCTTCTATCTCAGCCGCCATGTGGCGAAAATGTTCGCCGGCGGCGCCGAAGCCCCGCCGCAGACGGCGGCGGTATCGCCTCCGGCTGCGAGCGCCGACAGTGTGGCGGCAGCGGCGGCGGCGCTGGCGCGGGCCGAGCGGCCCCTGATCGTGATCGGCAGCCAGGCGCTCGCGCTTGCAGCCGAGGCGCCGCGCATTGCCGCCGCGGTGGCCGAGCTCGGCATTCCGGTGTATCTGTCGGGCATGGCGCGCGGCCTGCTCGGGCGCGACCACGTGCTGCAAATGCGGCATCAGCGCCGCGCCGCGCTGCGCGAATCCGATTGCGTGCTGCTTGCCGGCGTGCCCTGCGATTTCCGCCTCGATTATGGCCGTCACGTGCGCCGCAGCGCCACGCTGATCGCCGCGAATCGCAGCGCGAAGGAGGCGCGCATGAACAGGCGGCCGGACATCGCGGCGATCGGCGACGCCGGGCTGTTCCTCGAGGATCTGGTCGCGCCGCTTGCGCAGGCAGGCCGCCGCTGGACTTCCTGGATCGAGGAACTGCGCACGCGCGACCTGCAGCGCGAGGCCGAGATCGAGGAACAAGCCGGGACGGCCGGAGAGCATGTGAATCCAATCGCATTTTTACGCGCGCTCGAGCAAGCGGCAGGTGGGAATGCGGTAATGGTGGCCGACGGCGGCGATTTCGTCGCCACCGCTTCTTACATTGTGCACCCGCGTGCGCCGCTCTCCTGGCTCGATCCCGGCGTGTTCGGCACCCTGGGCGTAGGCTCCGGCTTCGCGCTGGGCGCGGCGCTGTGCCGACCCGAGAGCGAGGTCTGGATCATCTACGGCGACGGTGCCTGCGGTTACGGCCTGGTCGAGTTCGATAGTTTCGTGCGCCATGGCATCCCGGTCATCGCCGTCGTCGGCAACGACGCCGGCTGGACCCAGATCGCGCGCGAGCAGGTGAAAATGCTGCATGACGATGTGGGTACGGTGCTGGCACGCACCGCCTATCACGAAGTCGCCGCGGGCTTCGGCGCCGAAGGCATCCTGGTTACCAAGATGGCGGAGGTGAACGCGGCGCTGGCGCGCGCGCGCGCCGCGGCCAAGGCGGGCAAGCCGGTGTTGATCAACGTGTGGCTGGACAAAACCGACTTTCGCGAAGGCTCGATTTCGATGTAGGAGCGAGCTTGCTCGCGAATGCAATTATTCGCGAGCAAGCTCGCTCCTACAGGCGGATGTCGCGTTGCATGCGCACCGCGGTTTCGACGCCGCGGTAATAGCCTGGGATACGCGCGGTTTCGGCAAATCCCTGGTTAGTGTAGAAGCGGCGCGCGCCGTGGTTGGTTTCGCGCAGTTCCAGATGGATGCTGGCGATGCCGGCGGTAAGCGCCGAGGCGGTGAGCCATTCGAGCATGCGCCGCGCGATGCCCTGGCGCCAGCAGTCGGCCCGCACTGCGAGTAGCGAAAGATGCGCGCGCTCGTCGCCGAACTGCATGATGGCGAAGCCGGCAAGCGGCGCGCCGTCACGTGCCGTCAGCACCAGCGTATCCGGCCGGGCGAGATTGCGCGCCACGCGCTCGGGCGTCCACGACCAGGGCAGGCCGGCCTCGATCAGCTCGCGCGACATCGCCGCGATCGGCGCCGCGTCGGCGGACGCGGCGAGCCCGAGCATCAGCTTGCGCGAAGCTTTCACTGGAGTCCGAATTCCCGCGCCAGCAACTCGTAGGACCGCAGACGGCTGGCGTAGTCGCCGGTGATGGTCAAAATCATCAGCTCGTCGGCTTCGAACTGCTCGCGCAGCTGCAGCAGCCGCTCGCGCACCTGGGATGGGTCGCCGATCACTGTGCGCGCGCGCTGCGAGCGGATGTAGGCGAGCTCGCGTTCGGAATAAGTCTGCGCCTCGGCCTGCGCCAGCGTCGGTATCGGCGTGTTCAAACCCTGCGCCATGTGCAGCCGGCGCAGGTCCACGCAGCTGGCCAACTTCTCCGCTTCGGCTGCGGTCTCGGCGCAAATGACGAAGGCGCAGACGATGGTGTGGGGCGCAGACTCGCGCGCCGAGGCGCAGAAGCGCGCCCTGTAGTCGCGCGCCACGAGCTCGCCGCCCTGCGGGTTGATGAAATGGGCGAAGGCGAAGCGCAAGCCCAGTTCGGCCGCGAGCGCGCCGCTGTAGTCCGATGAGCCGAGCAGCCAGATCGGCGGCGCTGCCGGCCCCGCGGGCATCGCCTTCACCCGGGCGAAGGGATGGTCCGTCGGCAGCGCGTCGTCGAGATGTCCGATCAGGTCCTGCACCTGCTCGGCGAAACGGTCGGCGGCGGAGTACTGGCCGTTCGACAGCGCCTGCGCGGTGAGCAGGTCGCCGCCGGGGGCGCGGCCGAGTCCGAGATCGATGCGCCCGGGAAACAGCGCCTCCAGCATGCGGAACACCTCCGCCACTTTGAGCGCGCTGTAGTAGGGCAGCAGCACGCCGCCGGTGCCGACGCGAATGCGCGTGGTCGCGCTCGCCACGCGGGTGAGCAGGATTTCCGGGCAGGGGTCGGCCAGCGCGGCCACGGCATGGTGCTCGGCGAGCCAGTAGCGGTGATAGCCGAGCGCGTCGGCCGCCTGCGCCAGCTTGACGGTTTCCGCGACGGCGCGCGCGGGCGTGTGGCCGCTAATGATCGGCGACTGGTCCAATATGCCTAGGCGCAGGTTCATTCGTATCCTTGTGTTTCAGTTCAGCGGACGTGAAGCGTTGTCGAGCAGCCGATGCGGCAAATGGCGATTATGCAGCTTCGCTGCCGCTGCGGATATCCGGTTCATGCGGAAGGCGGCGCCGCTTTTCGATAGCGCAGCGCGAAAACGCCGCACACGAGCAGCACCAGCAGCAGCACTGGCGCGTTGCCCCAGCGCACATAAGGCGTGGCCCCGGTGCGCCCCTGGGCGCTGCCGCTCAAGGTGCCCCGAGTGAACTCGGGCAGGACGGCGACGACGCGGCCGTGATGGTCGATGATGGCGGTCATGCCGGTGTTGGTCGCGCTCAGCATGGTGCGGCCGGTCTCGATCGCGCGCATTTGCGCGATCTGCAGATGCTGGTGCGGCGCCAGCGAATCGCCGAACCAGGCCAGATTGCTGATGTTGACCAGCAGCGTAGCCGCGGGCAGTGCGCGGATGATTTCCTCGCCGAATGCGTCTTCGTAGCAGATATCGACCGCGATTTTCTGCCCCGCGAGTTCAAGCGGCGCCTGCGTGGGACTGCCGCGCGAAAAATCGGCGAGGGGAATTTTCAGAACCGACAGGACCCAATGAAACCCGGGCGGAATAAATTCGCCGAACGGCACCAGGTGGACCTTGTCGTAGCGCTGACTGGGCGAAGCGCCCAGGCTGATCGCGCTGTTGTAATAGCGGCCTCGAGCGTCGCGCAGCGGCACGCCGATGATCAGATCGCCGCCGTGGCTGCGCGCGCTCAGCGCGAGCTCGCGCAGGAGCGCGGGGTCGAGCGCATCGAGAAAACGCGGAATGGCGGTCTCGGGCAGCACGGTAAGCTGCGCCTTGGAGCGCTCCATCATGCGCCGGTACAACTGCACCGTCGCGGTGTAGCGCGCGGGGTCCCATTTAAGGTCTTGGGCGATGTTCCCCTGCAGCAGGCTCACCGTGATCGGCGCGCCCTGCGGCTGCGTCCATTCGACTTGTTTCAGGGCATAGCCCAGGCCCAGGATGAGCGCCAGCGCGGCGAGCGCGAAGCCGCGCCGCTTGGCGCGCAGCAGGGCGAGCAGCAACGCCGCGCACAGCCACACTAGCCCTGACAAGCCGAATACGCCGGCAATCGGGGCGTAACCGCCTAGCGGCGAGTCGACTTGCGAATAACCCAGGCTCAGCCAGGGAAAGCCGGTGAACACCCAATCGCGCAGCCATTCCGTGAATACCCACAGCGCCGGGATCAGCAGCATTTGCCGCGCCGCGAGCGGCCCGGCGAAGCGTGCCTGCAGGTAGCCGGCCAGGGCCGGATACAGCGCGAGCACGGTGCAGAAGAGCAGGGTGGCAAGGGCGGCCAGCGGCGCCGGCATCGCGCCGTATTTGTGCAGGCTGACATAGACCCAGCTGACACCGGCCAGAAACAGGCCCAGCCCGAAGGCGAAGCCGAGTGCGGCGGCGCGGCGCGGGGCGGCCGCGTTCTGCCACAGCCAGAGCAGGCCGGCCGCGCTGACAAAGGGCAGCGCGTAGTAGCCCGTCGGCGCGAAGCCCAGCACGGTAACGGCGCCGAAGAGGAATGCCGCCAGCGGCGCGCGCGCCTGCCGCAATACGGCGGGATTCATTGATCGCGCGACTTTTGCACCAGCAGGGTGTGCACGCGGCGGCTGTCGGCGCGCATGACCTGGAATTTCAATCCGCCGATGGCGATGCTCTCGCCGCGCTTGGGCACGCGGCCGAAGCGGCTGATCACCAATCCGCCCACCGTGTCGTAGGCCTCGTCGTCGAAAGTGGTGCCGAATTTTTCGTTGAAATCGATGATTTCGGTGCGCGCCTTGACCCGGTACTGCCCGCTGGACTCCGGCAGGATGTTGTCTTCGGTTTCGTCGAAGTCGTATTCGTCCTCGATGTCGCCGACGATCTGCTCCAGCACGTCTTCGATCGTCACCAGCCCGGCGACGCCGCCGTACTCGTCCACCACGATGGCCATGTGGTTGCGGCTGGCGCGGAACTCGCGCAGCAGTATGTTGAGGCGCTTGGATTCGGGCACGAACACCGCCGGCCGCAGCATTTCGCGCACGTCGAATTCCTCCTCGCCGGCGTAATAGTGGAGCAGGTCCTTGGCGAGCAGGATGCCGAGCACGTTGTCGCGCTCGCGGTCGATCACGGGGAAACGCGAGTGCGCGGTCGATATCACCGTCGGGATGAACTTGTCCGGCGTCTCGCCGATGTCGACCACGTCCATTTGCGCGCGCGGGATCATGATGTCGCGCACCTGCATTTCCGACACCTGCAGCACGCCCTCGATCATCGACAGCGCCTCGGAGTCGAGCAGATTGTGTTCGTAGGCCGAGTGCAGCAGCCGCAGCAACTGCTCGCGGTCCTCCGGCTCGCGCAGTATCAGTGCCGACAGGCGTTCGAGCAGCGAGGGTTTATGGCTTTTGTCGTCTTGCATATGGGGTCGGTGGCTCGAAATGGGCGATTGTCTGGCCTAACTATCCTACCATCGCCCTGTTCATCGGGCAGCGACGGCGTAAGGGTCGGGAAACCCGAACTGCGCGAGGATCTTCTTTTCCAGTCCCTCCATCCGCGCCGCCGCGCGCGGCGTCTGGTGATCGTGCCCCTGCAGGTGCAGCGCGCCGTGCACCGTCAGGTGCGCGACATGCGCCCGCAGCGCCTTGCCTTGTGCGCGCGCTTCGCGCCGCAACACCGGCACGCACAGCACGATGTCGCCGGCTAGTACCTGCGGGCGCCCGCTGGCGCCGTAGGCGAAGCTGAGCACATTGGTGGCGTAGTCGCGCTCGCGGTAGCTGCGGTTGAGCGTTCGCCCCTCGGCAGTGCCGACGAAGCGCACGGTGATCGCCGCATCTTGCCCCAGGGATGCCGCAAGCCAGCGGCGCAGTTCGGCTTTGGTCGGCAGGCCGGGGGAATTCACCGCTGTTTGCACCGTGAGTGTCAGTTTGGCCGCGCCGCGTTCAGGGTTCATATCGAAATGAGGGGATATCCCCTCCGGGGACTTCCTTGAGGTCGCCTCCCATCATCCTCCCCTGTATTGGCCCGTTGCCAAATTCCATTCGGCAACGGGTTCTCAGGTCTCGCTCTGTTGGCGCTCATAGGCGTTGACGATGCGCTGCACCAGCGGGTGGCGCACCACGTCCTCGGCCAGGAACTGGGTAAAGGCGAGGCCGCGCACCCCGGCGAGTATGCGG
>Ga0307377_10000524_pt1 | contig 50576 bp, 83 predicted proteins | sample TR3MG_FD_202535 | JGI IMG/M metagenome (GOLD analysis project Ga0307377, IMG submission 202535) | Soil microbial communities from Risofladan, Vaasa, Finland - TR-3 | ecosystem: Environmental > Terrestrial > Soil > Coastal area > Acid sulfate soil | place: Finland: Risofladan, Vaasa | collected... | reverse complement strand
ATCTATCTTATATTTATAGTTAGAATCTTTAGAGTTTATGCCTATTTTATTCTTTATAGCCAATGGGAAGTTTTGATTCTCCATCATAGTACACCATCTTAAATTAGATACGTGGTTGTTTGTTGGATTCCCATCAATATGATCTATACATGGCTTATTGTCTGGATTGGGTATAAATGCTAAAGCAACTAATCTGTGCGCTAAAAAAGTCCTGCGCTTTCCATGTTTGCTTAGATTGATGTGTGAATATACGTTAGAGTCGCTAAAACTCATTATTATATTCTTCCTCAAACTCCGAACCCTACCAAGATTACTAACCTGATACAATCCCTCATAGCCCGTAATGTTTTTCCAAATTTCTGTCATAGTTTCGTTTTTTATCACACGTTATAGTAGTATTGGAGCAGGAACGTGTAACCTCATTGAATAAGACCGCTAAATCTTAACTCCAATGTAAAGATAGCGAAAATTAAATAGGTTCAGGCATTAATGGTAATCTAATAGCCTTTATTGTTTCTTTACCTTCTATTATAGATTTCAGTAGCCGGTGCCAACCATCACATATATAGCCAGTATCATCTAGTATGATAGGATATTGCAAATCTGCCTCGTTCATTCTTTTTATATGATATGCCATCGATTTAATCGTAAGCTCACCCCAAGGGCTTAATCCTATATCAATACCAGCTATTGGAAGATCGAAAGGCTTATAGTTTTTTGATAATTCGACTAAATCAGATACACTATATACCTTTCCGCTTCTGGTATATGATCCGTCTTTAAATTCGAATTCGTTTATTCCTAGTTTATCCATCCTACAAATTTACTTAAAAAGCCTCAATCAAGAGGCTTTATATTAAATTATCCGTTTAGCTCATAGTTGGCTTTCATATCTTCTCCGCCCTGAGAGTATCCCCTATCCCATTCGTCGTTTAGATTAATAGTTAATTGAACATCATTCTCTTGTTGTTTTTCTGAGTGCTCCTTTATGGCTTCAACTATTTGATCAGTGGTTAGGTTATCAATAACATCTGTTAATGAGTAACCCTCATTACCTTCTTTGATATACTCTTCTATTGTTTTCATATTATTGAAGCTTTGCGTAAGTCCTACCACTTTCGGTTACGATGTAATTATCATCACTTCTAAATAACGGAATAGGATGCCCAAGAGAATCAAATACTATTGCAAAGACTCTTTCTTTAGCTTCGTCATTCATCCAATCTAGGCATTCTGAAACTCGATTTTCCCAATCATTACAAAGGTCTTTACTTTCGTAAACGTACGAACTGCCAAGAGAAATATTAGATTCTCTTTTGTTTTCACTCTCAATTTTTCTTAAATAAAACATAGTATAAATGTATTAATGAATAAATATATAGTACAAATATACTAAAAAAGACCGACATTGTGCCGATCTTTTTAAATTAAAAGAGTTTCGAGTCGTTATGTTAGGCGATTCTCGAATTAATTGGTAAGTAACCCCACGTTAAAAAACAATTACTCTTTTATTCGTTGCAATTATCTGCTATCTCAGCCCACTTATCAGTAGCCTTGTGGTAAATTATATTCCAATTACTGTCCATTAAAGATCCATAGATCTCTGTAGTACTAAAAGGTTCTTTAATTATTATTTTTTGTCCCATAAGATAGGTAATACATTCAACCCCATCAATCAAGCCTTTTTTGTGTGCTATTCTTGTTAGTATTTTTAATTCTAATTCTGATGATTTTGTTACCTCAGCACATTCAGCCCTATCAATCAACACTTTTTCCTCTACAAGTCTGTAGATATTTCCGTTTATATTTAATTCTTTTTTCATCTGTTTAGTTGTTAATGTTATTAAAAGTGTATTTAGCCAATAATTAGAGGTAATTTAAAGTTTCCATTTCCTTTTTACTTTCTGCAACTCTATACGGGTTTCGAATCTGCTTAAATTGTGGCTGTGTGCGTACATTGCTGCGTTCTGCATTTCTAATACTATATTTTGTATATGTAATTTTTTAACCTCGCTTTCGTGGTATCTAACCGCAATTACTTCACAGGCTTTTATATAATCTTCTAGCATTGTAGATTCCGCAATTGCTCCTAATCCTAGCTCTTTTACTAATTCTGCTTTAAAATCCATTTTCTATAATTTAATCGGTTAAAAATCTACACATACAATTTGCCACTATAAAAAACTTGACACCTATTTAAATTCGTGATTGTCGCAAGTGTCGCTAAACACTCTTAATGTATCCCATGCAGTAAATTCACCTTTATCATGTTTTTCTTGATTGTATTGCTTTTCATCTTCGCAGTGATGATTAGTTACTTTACATGATTTGAATCCTTTTCCTGCAAATTTGCAATTATAGCAATATGGTTTCTTTTTCATTTGTCTTACTGTTAACTATTAGGCTTACTTGTTTACTATGTGAAATTATGAATACACCTCAAATTTTAGGTAAACATCATCGTAAAACGGAAGATAAATATTTCCATAATCTGAACCATCGTCATAACCATCATTTTTAGTATCATTAAACTCATGTGTGAAATCACAATCTTCATATATTTCCTTTGTTGCTGTTTTTGGTATTTCTGTTTTATTTATAAAACCACATAACCATACTTGTGAGCAATCTTCTTTTAAAAATGTAAATCCTTGTTTTATTCTATTTACTTTTTCCATCTGATTAGTCTTAATTTTCTATAATATATTCAATTTTAAACTTGCAGCCGCAAATCTCACATACTGCATTTTTACCTACAACACGAAGAGATTCTTCGCTCGCTCCACAATACGGACAACAATCTTTTTCCATTTGTTTAGTTTTTAGTTATATTATCGAAATTAAGCATGTTGTCCCAATCAGGATCTTCCGTACCTTCCTTGCATGGTATCTCAGCAACTAATTCGCCTATTACTGTTAGATATCCCAATCCGTGTCTTTCGCAATACACTTGAGCATCCAACATAGATATGCCTGGAACGTTTGGACCGCAAAATTTAGTTAGCGACCCTGTTCTTGGATTAATAGCTCTTAATTCAGTTAAGTATGTTTTCATTTGTTTAGCTTTTAATTGTTACACTTACTTGTTTGGTTACCAACCATACTAAACAGCCTTAATGCTATTTTCGTGAAAGTGTGTTGACCAACTATTTGTACCACATAGGTAATATTTAGTGTCTGAGTGGTAATCTTCAACTTCTGCATTTTGCCATACACAACCCACAAGTACCTTTACTTTCTGTCCTTTAGTAAAAGTACGGTTGGTAACTTTAATAATAACACATTCACTAGGATCTGTGTAGGGTGAAGCTTCTATTCTAATCGTTCGATCGAATGGTGTGTATCCATTTTCCGATTTACGAACTTCTTGTGTTATATAATTATTTCCACAACATTTAAACTTAACCACATCACCAACATTTATATCCCTTCCGTTTTTATCTTTAAATCCAGTTTTCATTTGTTTAGTTTTTAATTATTAGACTTACTTATTTGGTATCATCTTGCACCTCCAAGAATATTAACACCTGTGAGCCTTTTTTGTCAGGGCGTATGCATTGAATATTACCGCAATTGGCGAAGTCGAGTGCGCATAATTCACATGAAGAGGGCTGAGATACTAACATGGCTCTTACTATTTTTCCGTTTATCTCGAATGTTTCTCCTATGGCTGGCGTGTATATTTCGTCTGGTTTTACTTTTTTCATTTGATTAGTTTTTTATTTATTTTTCTAAAGTTCTATATTTATAATCTAATCCGCCCCAAAATGAGGTGCCCTGTTTGGTTGTTCCCCAGTGAAAGGCGGTCTTTATAGTTAGAGTTCTTGGGGTTGGTCGATCTGATCTAGATAGCGCACCATCGCATTTCTCACTTAATAAATTAGCTATAAATGCATCATATGCACAATTCCATTTTAGGAATTTAATTAATTCTTCGTCTACATTTTTCATGATTAAATTTGATTAAATGATTTACAACAAATCTACTAAAAGTATTTGGTTAAAGCAAACTGAGCTATCTGTTTATTTGATAGCTTCAGTTGTTTTATTTCCATTACAATATTGGATTAATATTATTAAAATTGTTCTTCAAAGCCTAAGCTTGTAGATTCAGTTTGTTTTTTACCCTCCTTAATCAAGTACTCACAAAGGGTGTCCCTATCTTTTTTGTCAATACACTCAATACCCCTACCACATTGGAATTTAACTGCAAACTCTATCCATCCTGCATCATGCTTAACGGTGTGTTTACGAAAATTATCACCGATACAATTTAATGTGTTATTATTGGCGTTCATTTCTTCGAAAATTTCAATTCCTTTTTTCATGATTTCCAGTTTTAATTATTGGTCTGATTATTATCTCATTTCCTATACCTCAAATATACGACGGATATATTTATAAAACAAATCTATTAATTAAATACATGCTATTTAGAATTATTCTACACAAAAAAAGCCGAACTAAATTAATAGTCCGGCTCAGAATCAAAAATCAATAATCATGAAAAAAATCAAAGAAGAAAGTATGAAACAAATGTAAGTATAATTATTTTAATAAACTAATCTTTCTTTAATAAATCGGCGAGAGTCGTGTCAGTGATCTCTGTTTTAATCGGCGCGTCATAGCCTACCATCTTACTAATTCGATCGTAAGCATATTTCACGCCGTAAATAGTTAGCTCAATTCCGTTTCTGCCTGGCTTAATTCCGGTGCAAGCTCTATCCATTGCTTTGGTCCAAGTATTAATGTCTTTATATTTTACTATACCAGTCAGAGGATCAATGCTTTCAACGTAATCTCTGATAGTTACAGTGGCAATTTCTCTAAGATCTTCGAGTATGGCTTCTTTGGATAAGATTTCTTTCTTTTCGAGTTTTTTCTGAAGTTCCTGAACCCTACTCACAACCTCAGTACGATTAAACAGTGCATTTGCGTTAGTCCAGACAGTATTTTCCTTCCATTTAAGAGACGAAGGATAACCAATCCTGTAAGCGGCTGATTTATTTCCTCCGTTGCTTAAAAACGCTTGTACGGCTTTCTCGTGTCTTTGGTTTTTTAGGATTGGCATATCTTAAAACTTACTGGATTAACACCCCAAGCTACTGATGAGGATAATTTAAATTTTTTACATAGCTCAATATCATCTTCATTTTGATCGATACCAGCGGAACGATAAGGCGCACGCTCACAAACTAATCTAACTTTCATCGGATCACCATTCAGTACGATTTTAAAATCTGCTATTGGTCCGTTTTCTACGTGTGATACAATCTCGAATGATTCCAACATTTTAGCGAGAAAGGCAGAATTTTGATGCGTAGATTGCCATGTCTTGGTTGTATTCGAATGCATCTGCTTTTTATTTTCGTTCTTCCATGCTCTTAGGAATGTTTTTAAAGTTGCTTCGGCTGTTTTCATGCTTTTAATTTTTTATTCTCTTCTATTAACCCGTTTATTCTAAATAAAATCTCTTTCGCATATTCATTAGAGAATTCGGGTATTGCCTTGTGAAAATTCTCATCAAGATTTTCACCTGAATAAAAATCAACATTCGATATTACAAGACAGCATAAAAGATACATATCGTTCGAGGTATTACAATTATCAATTATTGACTGTAATGTCTTAGCGTAATTAACGTCTACTTCTATGTTTGCGCTTAAAGTTCCTGTTTTCATTTTGCTTCATTAATTATTGTGTATGACAAAGATATTAAATAAAGCCCACTTTTGCAAATAATACAAAAATGGGCTTAAAATATTAAATCATACCTCTGATTTTAAATAACAGATCACAGCTTTTTTGGTGACCATCATGCCAGTAGGATACATCCTTGTGTAGTTGTTTGTTTTTAGAAATCAACTTCGCATTTTCCTGAGCCAACATATCAGCAGTATTTATTAGAGTCTCGATCGTTTGCTTTAGTTCGGCTTTTTCAATCATGTCATTAATTTTTCTCATCTGCTTATCAAAATCAAACTTTTCAATAACAGTAGGTCGTAATTTAGACCAATGGTTACTTAATTTAGCATCCTCAATTCCTAAAGCCTCTTGGATCTCATTCCAGTCGTGGGGCATTTGATAAACTGTGTCTCCCATCAATACTTCATATTTGTAATAGAAAAAATCCTCAAGGTTAGTTCCAATTACTAAATATTTAAAATTACCATCTTTAAAACGATCTTTGTCGTACCAAACAAGACCAGCTTGCTTCATAGCGTCAATCACTTTCTTTCTGTCCGCTTTCGAACATCCTTTTAATTTTAATGCAAAATCTTTCATAGCCTTAAAATCTATAACCTTTAAAAATTCGTGTTGACTCTAATGTTTTAATTCTTCCTAAATGATTACGGAATAGATACCCATTCTTAACTTTGCGAAGATATAGCCAATGATTGCCGTCTTTGTCGATTAGTAGTGAATTTGTTCTGGCTTTTTTCTTGATAATTCCTAGTAATTGTAATAGTTTTTTCATAATTATAAAGTATTAATGTTGATTGCTAAATTTTTATCAATTAATCCGAATATGTCGTAATGCTTAGATATTAAGAATTGCACTGTTTCAAAGCTTAACTTATCAACTAGTGATATATGAATTAATCCTACTTTAATAAAAGCAATAGCTTCCTCAATGCGCTCGATATCCCACTCAGACAATTCATCTCTATGTCCTTCTATTGCATGATCGCTCCATAGATCTGATAATGGTCTAAGGATTGGTTTATTTTGAAAGTCCAATACAGTAGATAATGAATCTGGCCTTAATGTCCAAGGATCTATTTTAGATCCGTCTAAATTCTCCCAATACATTTTTAATCCGTAAGGCAAGTAATGAGCCAAGTGTTTTAATTCTAGTTTCATCCTATGATTTTATTAATGATTAATTTAAATTGTTCTAATGATCTACAAATAAAATATTCGAATCCGTGAGACTTTACCAATTCTTCCCATTCCTTTTGATTCTTTTGTTGTGTGCCTGTATCGGTTTTCATCTCAATCAGGTAGCATTTACCTTTCCAAAGAAAAATAAGATCTGATACTCCAGCTACTGTTCCTGTGGATTTTAATTTCTGGGCTTCTCTTGGATTTCTTAAACCACCATTTGGGACACTGAATAATAATTTACGGGTTTCGGGGTGTGTGTTCCAACAAAATCGAAAACATTCGGCTTGTAATTGGTCTTCTGTCATGGCTTAACCTCCTTTAATTTATCTTTAATTGAGACAATGTCTGCAGCTATCGATATAACTAGTCCAAGCCAACTAGTAACGGATATGAATACATATAAGATTAACACAATCCAAAATCCAAGATCCTTGTAATCCTTTTTAGGCGTAGTTAAGTGGGCGTATATAACAGCAAGAGCTCCACCAATCATGTGAAAATATGTATATGTCATTCCGAATCCTCCTTTAACCCTAAATACTCCTTTAAGATATATGAATTAAAAATCAATTCGTCATTTAAAATACAATCATCACAATCAATTTCAACACATCCTATTTCAGTTATATACCCGCCACATCTATAATTTTGCTTTTTAGCTCCACTTGGGATTAATAGCCCTTTAAACTCTTCCATTATCATCCTCCTTTTTTAATTCAATTCAAAGATAAAACAAATTAATTAATCTACCAAGCTATTATGCAAATCAAATCTTTCTAAAATCGATTTAGCAGGGATGCCAGATTTTAACATTTCATCAATAAGTTTATATAAATCTTTAATGGCTTTTTTCTCAATATTGAAACAATCCTCACAAAGACCAACTCTGTTTAAAAATTTAAAAGCTTTATTTTCCTCGCAGTCTCCACATAATAATTCAGAATCTACGCTTATTTTATTACTATTATAAAGCTTTTTCCATTTTAAATTAGATGCTGAAATATTTGCTTTATTTCCATCGATGAAAAATGCTCTATAATTAATCTGTTTTTTACCAACGAAAGAATTTAAAACTAAATCATGAATATTTCTAGTGAAATTTTCACCACCTATACTTAAGCCAACTTTAAAATAACCCCTGCTTGATAGACTTTGTTTTAATATTCTATTTCTGTACACATTTTTAACTCGTCCTAAATTACTGACATTGTAAATTCCATTAGTCCAATCAATAGGTTTCCACTCTTCTTGCATAATATAAGTTTATAATTTATTCAAAGATATGTATAATAATACAAATTACCTAAAATGTTACTATTTCATTTTTGTTACCACGATGTTACTTTTTGAAATACCACTAAACTTACTTGTAATCATATAGTTATGGCATTGTTACTTTTGTTACCCGCTTTTTCAGAAAACCTTTTAGGATTTGAAAATTAGGAACGTCATCTCAGGGCTGTTTTTCTAATTATCCCCTCTATATAATATATATATATATTTAGGTAACAAAGGTAACAAACGCTGTAAATGCCTGAGAATCAATTTCCCCAATGTTACCTTTCTGCTGGTAACATTGGGTAATAAACATACTAGAAAGGTAACACATCATCTTGATTATGTTGTCTGTAAAGCTTATAACCCTTTTTTAATGAGTTCTTTACTCTATGAGGTTTGTATTGCATCTTGTTTTTAATGAAAATATCCTTTATCTCATACTTATTCGGCCTCAACATTGTATTTGTATTAAAAAATGTCAAAACATCACCCTGATTCAAAACAACCTCAATATTAAAATCGTTCGATTCCTCTAATTTAAAAACATCAAAGAATTTTTCTTCGAATGGATCAACTGTTTTATATCTGTCTGTATTATCTTCCAAATAAGAAACATCCTCATCAGTGTAAATTTTCCATTCAAATCCATCTTTCAAAAGCTTATAAGCTTCTAGCCATATATTATCAGCTTTAATCGATTTAATGCCCTTAAAATCGATATGTGTACCATCTATCGGCAATATCCTCCTATTTCCCGTAACGTCTTTAAGTATATCAATATCGTTAGTGGTACCCCCCAGAATTGACCTTCTTCTAAATTTCTCAGATGTCCTTTTGTATGGCCTCCGTATCTCAACTATCTGAAGATCTGAAAGCGCTTTATATGCCTTTGCATCTTTTATAGCCATTCCCCCAAATTCCTCATCAACTAAAATCAAAGATTGCCCTAATTTAAGTTTAGAATCTTTATCCTCTCCATTTATCCTTTCTTCTAGGCAGTAGTTTTTAAGGCTATTCGGATATAATTCTCTGAAAAATTGAGTCTTTCCAGATCCTTGTTTTCCTGAAATTACTAAAGTTAAAGGGCATGTATAAGGATCAGAATAGTCACAAGTCCAATTATGAACGGCACCAACAAGCCATTTTGTAAAAGCCCATTTATTGTAAGATTTAACTTCTTCACTTTCTGTAAGTATGCAATCAATATATTTATCTATAAATCCTGTTTTTATATCATCAACATTTACATCAAAAAATGAGCTTACTGGATCAAAATTTCTAACAGCAGAAGAGCCAAGCACAATATTAATATCCTGCATAGTAACACCCCAATCAAAAACAGTATTACAATCTATATAAACATCATTTAAAACATTGTCAGAAACCTCTTTATCTGATTTAATATATGCCACATTGCGAATAGTATCAAAATAAGGATCATAAGAATCAATAATAAAATCACGGATCTGTAAAACTTTAGGAACATCTTTATTTATTTCTTTTCCGTAATTCTTTGTAGAATTCCAAACCTGATCAATTATATTTTGCTCTTCTTTTGTTACAATAATACCCTTATTATTTAGGCTTTCAATAGTTGACTCAATAGATATTCCAGTCTTATCCTTATTTGCTTTCCCTGCAGTAGTTACATTTACAATTTGTTTTGTCCTATCGCTATAAATCTCAACACCTGCCTCTTTTGCGTAATAATAAAAAGTAGAAATACTTATACCACTATTTGAACGGCTGCAGCAAATATTGTACGTTTTTTCGGCATGTTTTGAATTATATTTACTTGAACAGCTTGCTATTGATTTAAAATAATCCATACCTCCGGCACCAAACTGCGAAGAAATAGCGCAGGCAATATTAAAATATTCCTCGTAAGATTCAGTAATATTAATTTTTCTCGAAGTGATCGAACGAACTATATCATCAAAATCAGTCTGTAAGAAAACACAATTTTCAATAATAGGAGTAGGCTTTTCTTTCCGGCCAACATTCTTGTATTTTTGAGCTGAAGGATTAACAAAAATATCAGCATCATAAGAAATATATCGCAATCTTGTTTGGTCCTTGCAAGCCTGATCAATTCGAATATCGTAATTTTCGAAATAATACTCGGCCAATTCATTAAAACAAATCAGGAATGATCCTGGGTTAATTTTAACGAAAATACAAACACCATCACCGCCAACTGACCGATGTAAAATGAAAGTGTACTTATCACCTTTAAGAGTTTCAATTTGATCGCTATCAATATCCTCGTCAATATCAATAACAATTAATCCGTTCAACTTCTCTATGTTTGTTTTGCTTCTTCCGCTCGAATTCATCACTGCGGAACCAGTAATACAAGGAAGTTTACTTTTAAGTTTCTTATACTCATCTGGGAATCCGTTGTTTTTTGCTTCTCTTGCAGATTCTACCATAGAGCGAGTTTCTCCATTCTTAACTATCTCAATGTACTGATCAATAGTCAAGTCCTGCACTTTGATCTTATCAAATGCAGTGCGATATTTACTTACTATCATTCAGAAATATCTACAAATTTAACTCCATCGATTTCAATTGATTTGATTATCTGTAATTCAATTAATTTATACACCCATGCTGTAGATTTCTCTATTGACTTAGCATAGGTGCTTACTTTCACTAAATTTTCAAGACTCATAATATTTGGTTTATAGTTTAAAACTCTCAACAAAGATAACAAAAAAACAACACTTATTACATTTAAGTGCTATTATAATAATTAAAAAGAACCCTATCAGGTATAAAAAGCTATAATAGTAGCAATATTATATCATATCGGGTATAAAAAACCAACATTAAGCATAAAATAACTACTTAATGTTGGCAAATACCATCTAAAAGAACCTGGGTATCGTAACCGGGGTTACTGAATCATTTTCATTAAAAGTCTGTATCGAATAACCAGCACGGCCTTTTTGAAAATTAGTCTGCACCCATTGACTTGGTGGTGCAAATGAACCGTGATTTAAATAATCGAAAATATCCGAAGTACAGTAATCATACAGGCACTGGTGACTATCACCCTTCGAAAATTCAATATGTCCTGTTAATTTATTACTTAAGATATAGTTTGTAATTTTCTTCTCTCCAGGCTGATCTAGTTTAGGCTTAAATCCAAATTTTGAATCTTCCATATCTTTACCGTGCGATATTATTTTAGTATGTTTGCCGATGGTGTAATGATTTATAAACTTAGAATGGTTAACTACACTTACATTTGGGTATTTAACGCTTAAGATAGCCTTAACACATGAATTAACCATATATCCAAAATCTCCGGCATGGTTGTCGTTGCAAATATTGTTGAAAATGATATGAGAGAATAGTTTGCTGGCAATTAAAACATCACAAAGCAATATTTTAAAATGAACAGCGTTATCAAACATTTCTCTATTGTTCAAGTTTTGAGGTAAGTCGTGACCTTTGCGTACCGTCTGAGCATCCAACCCATCTACATTATCACCAAGCTCATCAATAATACATTTGGATGCGTTGTAGTCTTTACCAGAAGTAACTACATCGCATGCAAATTCTGTAATTCTTGTTAATTGATCTTCATAAGTCCAAGTACCACCGTAAACAGAAATACCTTTTTTATCGGGGTCCATTCCAATATGCATATCTGTATAAATTCCACGAATTACATTTGAAGATTTAGGTTTCGGAATGTCAATATTTAATTGAAGTGCTCCAATATTTTTATCGACAATAGTCTGAATAAATTCTTCAGTAATAAAATCAACTTCTTCATCTTTCTCGTGAAAAGCGATGTTATAAAAAGGCGTTCCAGTGTGAGTTACAAGTTTATAAGATCTAATATCTGCCCTTGGTAGTCCGTAAAATTCACAATACTTATTGATGTCCATTATTTTACCCACCTCATCAATGGCAGATAACACTATCTTTTCAGTTTTATATTGATTTGTTTTTGTTTTGGTTACTATCTCGATATCTTCATCTACTACATGTGTAAAAGTTTTACCACAAACCTTACATCTAAATCTATTTTGTTTTAAATCCTTGTTAATACTTCTTCCGCCGCAGTATGGGCAATTTGGTTTTTTAGTCATTTTGATTTTATATTAAGTAAATACTTCTCATGCTTATCTGATCTAATCATAAAGTGTTTAATCAGTATCCATGATATTTCTTTGTTCATGAAGCTATTATCATTCATCCTCCTATTACATGAGCTATAAGATAAGTTCAATAATTGTACAAGGTAATTAATGCCTAATCCTTTTCGGTTTAGGTCTGCTTTTAAGTGTTGTGCGAAGGTCATATTTTTAAAATAAACTTGGTTGTTGAAAATTACATCTTTGATTTGCCATATCTACATACTTTTTTTCTATGTCGTATCCTATATAGTTACGGCCTTCTTTTTTACTCATTGCGCATTCGGTACCAGAACCAGCGAAAGGAACAAATACTAAATCATTTGGTCTGCTACATGTTAAAATTAGTGCTCTTGTTATGGTTTCAGGCTTTACGGTATCGTGATCATATTTAGCACCCGTTTTGGTTGCTTCATTTTTAAAGTTTAAAATCTCCTGTAATCTAAATTGATTATTAAAAGGTCTGCGTAAATGTTCGTATTCTTTGCGTAGTTCTTCGTATTCTTTGCGTAGTTCTTCGTATTCTTTGCTGAAAAAACCTCTTTTTTGCAGCATCGTATATTTTTCTTTGGTAGGAAAAACAAACCTATCCCTTTTTTTACCGAACAATTCGCCAGCTAAATTTGCCCCAGTTGTTGCTAACCCCATTAGTTGATTAGCTGTTTTTAAAGTAAGTCCACTTTTTTCGTATTCCTCCCAAAAATAAAACTTTATAGGTTTGTAGTGTTTTCCTGTCAAATCTTCTTGCTCTAATCCATACATCAAAATCCTTTCTGTACATGGCGCAAAACTTCTCAATCCTTCGCTTTCTTCTAACCCCATAAATGATCCTTTATTCCAAGCTAAATTGTTTATAATATTAAAATGTTTGTCAAGTATAATCTGAGCATAAGCGATTTTTTTAGATGAACCATACCAAAAAAGCGTACCATTATCAGCCAACAACCTTTTACACTCAATAGCCCATTTTTCAACATCCTTTAAATAATCATCGAAAGACTTCCAAATGAAATCAAAATCACCTTTAACCTGAAAATAAGGTGGATCTGCTATAAGTAACTGAACCGATTTATTTGGTAGCGTATTATCTAAAAAGTTTTTGTGATGTACTTTGTTTATTTGATCATCTGTCATAACCTAACATGTTTTTTAATTCGTTCCTCAAACTCAATTCTCTCATTATCTTTTTTAATAGCATTACATATAGCACTATGATCTGAAAATCCGAAAAAATCTGCTATCGATCGAACGGTAAATCCAAGTTTTCTAAGCTTATTTATTATTTCAAATCTAACAATAGTCACCTCTGGCTTTCTCGTTTTTTGCATGATAAAATTTAATTTATCTATGTCGCTGTTGCATAATTCAAATGCATGTTGTTCAATTGTTTTCATTCTTCTACAATTTTAATCTCAACACCGTCTAACATTGACATTGGCATTAAGATGTGTTTAACTTTCTCTTTATCATCTGGAATATAAGCATCCCAGGACTCATCAAATTCGATTTCTAATAATATTTTTTTCATTCTGTATGATTTAATTTAAAACAAATATACTAATATTATTTATAACCATCAAGTAATCTATAAATATATGGCCATTTATAATTTTTATTTTTCATATACTCCTTAAACGCATCCTCACCCAACTTAAAAAAGATAGTCCGGAATACCCATGGCTTAGTGTATTTTTTCACGCGAGCAAGCATCTCAATATCTTCAACGGTTTGAAATTCTTCGACTGCTTCTTTGTATTGTTTGCCGTGGAATGTTTGCTCAACTAATTCAACCTCTTTTTGCTTCTGTGATTTCGGGAAAACATATCCACAATAAGGACAAATCATTGCAGAAGCTAAAACCAAACAGCCACAATCAATGCCTTTACACTCCTTATAAGCTGCCACTCCTCCACCTTTCGACTCTTCATGTGATAATGAATATTCCCTGGGTGCTCGATAATGGCCTAATCTTTCAGCATTGGATCCAAAATCTAAAATATTGAAATGATCTTTGTTTGGGTTCGGTCTGGAGCCCCTGCCAATCATCTGTAAAAATAAATTATCTGAAGATGTTGCCCTATTAATTATAATCGTTTCTATTGGTTTATGATTAAAGCCTGAGGTTAAAATTCCGGCATTGATTAAAACTAAAAACTTTCGATCTTTCCAGTCTTGGATAATTTGCGCACGATTCCCGGAGTAAATAGAATATCCACTTTTATAAGCTTCATATTCTTTGGTCTTAATTTCGTACTTGGTCCAATCTGCTTTATTATCAGATTTTGGTAATTTAGGTTTTGGCGGTTCCGATGAAATGAATTTTGCAGTAACCCCATTCTGATTAAAAACTTTGGCAGTTTGCAGACAATGTTGAATATTCACACAAAAGCAAAGTGTAAGTGTACCATGCGTAAATTTCGACCAGTTATTAATTACACCTAAATAAAGCTCCGGCGAATTATAACGCTCATACATTTCTGAAGTAGAGAAATCACCACCTGATTTGCTTATCCCGGACATATCAATTGGTACACCCCAATATTTATCAGGAAGCAAAAACCCCATTTTAATCAATTGCTGAGTGTCTGGACCTAAAATCATATCCTCATATTCGCTCGAAAGTTGATGCTGCTTATTCATTCGTTTTGGCGTGGCCGTAAAACCTAGAACAAACTGATTTTCAATAGCTTTATGAATATGGAAGAAGTCTTCAAGATGTGATTCGTCGATTATTACCAATGAAAAAGAATTAAACCACTCCAACCATTCAGGGTTTTTAAGTCTGTTTTTCAAGGTCCCAGTCATTGCTACAGCGCACATAAATGAGTCGTTAGGCTTTTTTGTTTTAGATGTTACTATGAAAGGAGTAATTCCAAACTCTTCAAGCGTCCCGCCTGTTTCGGTTAGTAGCTCAACTCTATGAGTGATTATTAAAACTTTTTTGTTTTTGAAGTTTGTATTCTGAGCTATCCATGAAAAAATTACGGTTTTTCCATTCATCCTCCCCCTGTGGGTAGTTGGCAAAGTACTTTCTTTTTACCAGCTTTCCACAAGGGGAGAATAGCTTCTATTAGTTCGTTTTGGTATGGTCTTAATTTTATTCCCATTTCATTAATATTTACTTGTAAAAATTAACACCTCAATCGCATCATCTCCATGATATGTAATCGATCCACCTTGCTTTAATTTCAATACAGTTTTCCGTTCGCCGTTTGTGGTCGTGATAACTTCTTCTAACTTATCTGATTTGATAAGATTCTTAACTTCTTCTAGTATTTTTTTCATTACTTTGATTTTTTAATTCACCACTAAGTTAAACAAATTTATTAATATACACAAAAAGCATCCCTATAAAAGAGATGCTTTTAAATGTGTTATAAAACAGATTAGTTAAAAAGGTAAACTGTCGTCTTCATCACCTGGCGCATCTGCTTTAAATTCCTCAACATTATTTGCCGGTGGAGTCTGAGCAGAAACAACCTTCTCAATTCTCCAGGCTTCAAGATTTGAAAAGTAATTTACCTTTCCTTCTTTTTCCCATTTACGACCACGAACATTAAAAGAAACTTTAATTTCTTCATTCAAAGAAATTGCATCTAATAAATCGCAACGATCTTGAGTTAGCTGAAATTTAATGAAGTCATTCCATTCAGAATTACGTTCATTTTCAACCTCAATAACAAATTCTCTTTTCTTAAACTTATCACTAATTGATACAGTTTCTTCTTTTACAATTACTTTACCGTTAATTTCGAAATTCATATTTTTATTTATTTACTTGATTACACATTGGACAACTTAAATACATTCTAGCATCATAATAATGACCGCATGAATTGCATACTATATATGCTTCGTGATTATTCTCTTTCATTTAGGATGGTTTCGATGTTATCTATTTTATAATTTGCAGGATCCTCAATGCATTTTTTTACTACATAAATTCCATCTTTAATCCTTGCAATAAGTTTCTCGATGTTGGCTAAATGATCTTTTCTGAACATTTTAACAATATGTCCTTCATCATTATACCCATCGAAAATCACCCACCATAATTCTTTAGCTTCAGGAGTTCCGATCATGTGAGCGATGAACTGCCAGTAATATTCATGCTTATCATGAATATCTGTTTCTTCGCGTAGCTTTTCGATTTTAACCTGATCTACAGGGCATTTAATTTCTACAACAACTTTTACAGATCCATCAGTATTTAAAATAAAAGCATCCGGCGAATCTCCAAACCCTTCAAATGGTTGCTGAAAAACAATCTGATCGAAATCAGATTCGCAAGATTTAACCTCATCCATTGTTTGGGCTCTCAACCATTCGACTGCATTTGGTTCTTGTTCGTGTCCCCATTTAAATTGAAACAGATCTTTTTGTTCTAATTGCAAACCAGTTCTATGCTGATATTTAGCAGCAAACAAAACATCCTTTGCAGACTCACCCCAATCAACTCCTTTAGCTCTACCGCCTTTCATTAAGTTAGGACAAACACTTGCAGTTGCGTAGCATTCAGCACGTTTATTCATCCAAATTTGTTCTCTAGTTAACTCCATCTTTTTTAATCGATTTTAATTCAGTTATTAATTCGTTTGAAATTGTATATTTTCCGGTAACCTTTAAAATGTCACCACCTCCTTTAAGGAAATCTACAACACTTTGATAAGCGTTATGTGTTTTCGTTAATACGGGTGGTTTCGGCTTCTCTTTTCTGATTCTAAGCGCATCAACCACATCACCGAAAGCCTTTATTCCTGATTGAATGTAGATAGTAATTTGCTTTCCTGCCCAATCTTCAATATATGGAGTACCATACATTTTTTCGATAGTCTTACAATTGGTACGATTCAAAATCATAGGCTTTATCCAATCTTCTTTTTCTTTAAAGTAGCAGATAAAACATTCCTGTTTTTTGCCATCTCCACCAGTTACCAATTCTTTTTTTGTAGCGGCCATTGTTAGCACTACTTCATTTCCATCTTTCAAACTATAACTACCTAAATAGTCGTAGTTAAATTGCTTTTTCCAATGAGTCTTTTCCATTTTCTTTGATTATTAATTTAAAACAAAGTTATTAAAATAATCGGATAAACCAAAGCCTACCCGATTAAATTTTTACTTATTTAAAAGATATCCATTTTCAATTAAGAACTGCCCCTCTTCCAATCCGTCAACAGTAAAGTCACCAGTTGTCGAAGTAAAAATATCAATATCAAATTCATTTTTCATTTGCTTTAACGTAAGTCTAGTTTTCATATCCATTGGCATCTCAACAAAAATAGCTCTTAACCCATCATCACCTTTTTTAATCTTCTCATCCAATAAATATTTTTGCATTAATATTGCAATAATCGGGCGCTGAGTCTCTGAATATTGAGAAATTAAGCGCGGTTTTACTTCTTTACTATTCGGATCAAATAAATCTGGATTATATCTACCATCGTACATCGTGCGAATCTCTGACTTCTCATCATCACCAACAATAGAAAGAGTAAGTCCAGGAACGCCCAAATCGATTTGAGTAAATAAATTACAATATTCTTTCCAAATCTCCTTTACGTTTTCATCTGCAGCTTGATGATCAAAGAATGAAGCCCAACGTTTATTTATTTTGTTGGTTTCGTTTGCTTTGGTGATTTGTGCTGTTAAATCGGAAGTGTCATAAGGAGTAGGATCGAAAGTTTTTGTTTCGGTTACTGGATTTGCCTTTAGTGCAATTAATGGAGCGATTTCTTTTCTTAATTCTGACAATACACATAAAGACATATTTATTTCATCTGTGTATTTTTGCGTAAAGTCCGTAATCTTACCATCTGTCATTGGCACTTTTGCGAGGGGGGTTAGGGCTTCTAATTCAGAGTGTAATAGGCGAGGCGATCCAATTTCGTTAAGTTTTTCATACCAATTAACCAACTCATCAACAGGCGCGTTAACCCTTGATAGAAATGTTATACTTTCACTAGCTTGAGCCCTCCATTTCCGTTCATCATCAATATGAGTATTATGCTTGGATATCTCAGTACTCAATTTCTCACTCCTTAATTGCTCCTGAGCTTCCAACCCCGAATTATAAGCCGTAATTTTACCCATCAATTCCGATGCCTTAGAAGTCAGCACATCAATTTCAGATTGTACTTTATTCATTGCATCAATCTTATTCTGATTCTGTGCAGTTGCGAATATTTCACGGGCAGTAATTAAACCTTCCTCTAAATCCTTTTTCTGAGCTTCCAACGCCTCAACATCTACCAATTCAGGAACATTCTGCTCATCCCATCCTTCAGCTTCTAAGTGATTTCGAAAACCATTCATAGCTTTTTTTGTGTACTCTTTAGCTGATCTGTCTGCTTTGGCTTGATCTAATCTCCAAAGTATTGAATCTTTATAGTCAGGTGCCGATTTATCGAAAATAACACCCATATCTTTAAGCTTCCAAGAGTAAGTATCCATCATGAAGTCGAGTTGAACGCGTGGATCTTTAGAAGTAAATCTACCAGCTCCGAAAGTTAATTCAGTTTGGAAAGTATCTCTTGCAACTGCGGGTGTCATTTTACGGCCATTAATAACTGGGTTCTTGCAAATCTTACCGTCATTATCTTTTTGGTAGCAAATGCCGTCCCATTTACCATCCTTGGAGGTTGTCCTCATGTAAATATGTTCGGCAGATGAAATACAAACTTCATTTGAAAAGTCACCTTCGCCTGTTGGATCTTCAAATTGCTTTGTACTACCTCCTGACATTGCAAGTTCTGGAGCTTTATGGGTTGTTGATTTACCGGTGCCAACTCCACCCTTAATTTCTATAATTTCGCCTTTTGAATCGAAATCTATTTCCTGTACTTTAATTCCTTTGTAATCTGAAAGGATGTTTAGTGATAATAACTTGCTCATTTCTTTAAGATTTTTGGTTCTTTAATAATTATTGATTTCTTTAATTCTTCAACTATTTCTTTGTCGTTCATGTGTTGGGTGTATCCCGATGATTTCTTCACCCAATTTTCGCGTGATCTTCTAAGTTTAGACATAATTTCTCAAATTGATTTATAAAATTCTTTGTCATTAATATTCTAATTTCTGCTTCGTGCCGCTTTACTAATTTATTTATGTCAGCATTACAAGATAACCAGTATTCTAAATTTCTAATAAATTGCTCAGATCTAATGTGAGATTTATTTAGGCTATTTAGGCGTTTACGGTTTTTGATTGCTTTAATTAATAATTGCTTCATCTTATTTTACATAGTTAATATTTTCAATAAATCCATCACAATCGTCATCAAAGATAAATTCATCAACAGTATTAATTTCCTTTGATTTTTCGATTTTAGCAACTACTAATTGTAGGATCTGATCGTAAGAGGATACGTCTTCGTAATTCCTAATAACATAATTGCTGGGTTGAAAGTGATCTGATAGTCTATATCTAAATCCGTTAATGGTTATGTATTGTGAACCATGAACTGCATTGTGAACCATGAACGTAGACCCTAATTCTCTTACCGCTAACTCTAATTCTTGGATTGTCATCTCTTCATTTTTTAACGTAAGCTTCATTGCTTTCTTCTACAAATATAAAACAAAACTATTAATAAACCAAATATTAAAAAAGGATATTTTCAAAATACCCTAATTTATTTTATTTACATCCCTTAATATAATCGTCAACAGTTTCACAGAAAGCATTTATAGCCTCATGTCTGGTATCACCCTCAAAAGTAACCAAGTCCCTAATAATTTCTATCCTTCCATAGTAACACCTATCAGCTTCTGAATATTGTATCCTTCCTAAGTATCCTTTATGTGTTAAGTATATCATAGTTTTAAAACTCCATCCAATCCAAGCAAAACTTTCTAATAGCCTGGTAATTTCCAGTTCCTCTTGTCGGCTTCTGCCTACCCTTTAAAAATTCACACACAGTAACATTGTGTACCTCTATTTCTTCAGATACGGCAAATTGAGTTTTACCACTCTTTTGAATAGCTCTAAGGAACTTTTCGGATGTGTACTTCCAATCATTAGCGTGCAACTCAATGAATCGTTCAGTAGCCTCGCAATTGATTTTATCGGTATAGAAAGCATTTCTGCTCATCCCGATTTCTTTGATAGCTTGTGTTCGTGTGATACAAGCCTCATCTAATAATTTATCTAGTTCTTTTCTCATATGAACAAAAGTACTAAAAACAAATAGACTTACAAAACAAAACAGATAAAAAAGCAGAAAGCCCAACATTAAATGCTAGGCCTTCGTTAATCTGTCAACACTTGGTTGATGATTTAAATGTTTTTACTCGTGCTTTCCACCACCTTTTTTTAGGTTTGGAATGATAAGATTTATCAATTTATCCAGCCATTCGAATATTTTATTATCTTTTTCCGAAGGAGTTAAATTAACTATTACCTTTAAAAATGCCATGAACCCAATCAATAGCGGTACCCAATTTTCAATTAAAAAATCAATCATTTTATTTATTTTTAGTTAAACGTTTTTCTTTTCGCCTTTCTTTTCTTGATAATTTATGCTTTGAATTATCTTTTACTTTCTGACTTTCAATATTATCTCCAGCTACATTTACAATAGAGGGATCCTTTAACTTCATAAAAATTAAAAACCCTGCGATTATTCCGCCGAAAAATAGGCTTATGCTTCTCCACATGATGCTAACTGATTACTTAATGTTACGGCACGTTTGCCAACCTGCTTAGCCCATGAACTATCAAGCATTTCAATAGAAGCGTTTCTATATCCACCTAATTCTATGTGACGCAAAGTCTTTTTAAACTTCAACAATCTAGGCATTCCCATATTAAAGCACATATCAATCAATACGATTTGCGCAACTTCTGGAAGATCGTAAAAGAATGGTAGATTTTTACTTAATTCATGCATACAGATATCAATATCATTCTGTAGCATATACTCCGCTTCATCTTCTGAAATTCCGCGATCTTCAATATTACGACCTACTCCGATTGTTAGTTTCCCGGCGGTGCATTTGTAAGGCATTAACCTAATGCCTTCATGCTTCTTTAGTTGTTCAATTAGTTTCTTTCTCATCATTTTGCTCTAGTTCCTGAAAATTTAATTATTTCCATTATGTGATAATTATACTCTTGTTCCGCTGCATCAATCAAATCTTGTTTTCCTCCTGCAAATGCTGCCATTTTAGCCATGTATGATGCTGAAAGTTTAGATGTTAATTGCTGCCCTTGTTCGTATCTTTCAATTTTTAAATACACCTTATCGACAACATCTTTATCCGCCTTGCCCTGCTCTAAAATACCCATCTTATAGATGCCTGTACCCATCGCCCCAATGAAGAAAATAAAAAGAAGTGCAATTGTAGTCCACGCATTCTTATTTCTTTTCTCCAATCTCATATTCGATTCCTCTAGCGCTTGAAGTACGCTATTTGCCCTCACTAAAAAATCCTGCTCGCTCATATCCTAAAACGTTGTATAATAGAGAATCCGATTATACACCACAGAATTTGAACACAAATCACTGGGTTAGATGTGAAATCTCTATAATTATAGAATGGCTCAAATAATATAGCCAAATTAAACACAATATAAAACAATTTCCATAAAATTGCAACCTCTAAAACTCGCTTCCAAGATGTTGATTTAATTGTGCCGTGCACAAATAAAAATGCTAGCAATCCTAAAACGTGCTCATTCTCGAAAAATAAAGTAAACCAATCCGTATCATAAGCGTCACCAATGCATAAAAACACTGAGCCTACAGTTAAGTAAGCTAGTGTAATTAATCCTTTAATCCTGTCGCTAATCATTTTTTTGGCTTAATAATAGGAGGTTGAACATCATCTTTTGGCTTATTTGGCATAGTAATATAGTTTTAGTTTACGTAAAGGTACTAATTAAAATATAAACTTTCTAACTTTTTTTTATTAATCGATATATCTTCAGAAAATATCGATCTAAATGATTCCAATTGAGTTAACCCCATTTGAGAATGAATAACAATAATATAAGTTACACCATCCATTGAAAAATAAATCTCACAATGGTAATCATTAATGTATCTTTCTGAAGCTATAAATCTTTCGTCTAAAAGTAAATCTTTTACAGTTATACTATTATCACTCAGTTTTCCTAGAATGTCATAATTAAGAACTTCATCGTAACATAAAGGCAGTGCATCTTCATTTTTATCGCAAGACATTACTCCTAGAGCTAGTACAAGCATTAATATTAAGTTTCTCATACGTCAAATATAAAACAAATTAATTAATAAAACAACATGTTATAAAACACTAAACACCTGTTGCAGTACTTGCAACTATCCATTGGTTGCCATCATAAGTATATGTAGCAGCTTGTAGCTTATTATCAATATCCATCGAAGTTGAAGAAACCCCATTGAAAATTATATTCTTACCATTTCCGTTAACTGTTATTGGATTCGATCTTCTTGCCACCACAACACTTCTGCCTAAGCTTAAATTTAGTAATGGAAGCTTAATATCTCCAGTACCACTTTGCACTATCATATAATTATCAGCCAACATAGTGTAGGTTGTTGATTGATTTATATTTTTTACATTCTCAAAAACTGCGCCTTTAAAAATCAAGTCGTCTTTAATTTCAATGTCTCCATCACAAACAATAGCTCTCGAGTCTCCAGAATCGAATCCATCCCCAGCATATATTGCGCAATGCTGGCCAGGTGTTAACGATCCAGTTCCAACCTTAGCTCTTATTGTTTGAGTTGTTCCTAACAAGGCAGTTCCACATTCAAATATTCCTGCCGCATTATTATTGCCACCACTTGAATTTATTACTCCATTATTTATTAGAATACCACCAACCCCGGCGCCACTTAAATTATCATCTATGGTAACAGTTATTGAATTCTGGCTATTTATGAACTTCATGCTATTATCTGCTGCAGTCACTTCAATTCTCTGCCCAGTAGTTGCAGTCTTCAAATTCTGAACTCCTAAATTCTCGATGTAAGCCAATGAAGCAAATAGTAAGCTAGTTGCAACGCTATCAAATTGAGCACCAAAAGTATTCCATTTGGCCGTATTAGTTGGCGTAACATTTGAGAATGTTCCTGCATCTGTTCGTGCCACATAATAAGACCCTGAATATTTCACAATGTCAACCCTTGTCCCTGTTCCGTAATATGTTTTGGAAGATGAATAATCACCTTGAAAAACTGGACTTGGACCCGTAGCGCCCGTAGCACCTGTTGCGCCTGTTGCACCAGTATCACCTGTTGCACCTGTTGCACCATTAACCCCACTTATCCTAGTTGGAGTTGTCCAGTTCGAAATTAATGATGTGCCTGCGTAATTCTTAATAGACTTAGTGATCCATAAGTATTCCAAAACCCCAACTACAGGTGGAGTTGTTGACCATCCAGTAGGATTCAAAGCAGATACTACTATTGTAGGCGGTGTTGTTGTACTTCCATTCTTTGCGTACTGATACTCAAAATAATTTCCATTTATTCCATCATCACCATTAGTTCCATTATCTCCGACATATTGAACAAACAACTCCCCAGAAACGGGAAGCGTAGGTGCTGTTTGAGCCTCAAAAAATGTTACATACTTTTCGTTAGTTCTATTGAAAGTTTGATTACTTCCTGAACTATCAGTTGCGTAAATTGGGTAAACAGAACCCCCATCATCTCCGATAAATTTAACAAAAGTAGCTGATATAGGTAAACTTGGAGCAGTTCCAACATACTCATAATAATTCACATACTCTTTCGATCCGGCCGTCAATGACTGATTAGTTCCTATAGAATCATCTGCGTAAACTATCAACACAGATAAACCATTGTCACCGTCAACTCCCCTAATATCTACAGGAGCAGACCAGTAAGCCACTCCGCTAAAGGAAGAGAATCCAGCCTCAAATTGTTCACCATCAGCATCAACAAATGGCTCCCCATCAAAATCAATTAAGGAATCTATTTCAGTTTCTTTCAATGCTTGAATTCTCCAAAGAGACGTGTCTAACGTGACGGGTGGGTCTATTGTCCATCCAGCAGGACTTAGTGAGCTGTCGACACTAGGAGCTGTTGCGCCAGTTGCATATCTATAATCGAACCAAACGCCATTTACTCCAGGAGCACCAGCGTCACCTTTACCGAATGGCGTTCCTGCAGTCCAAGTCTGAGGCGTACCTGCCTGAACAAAGTAAATTAATGACTCATCTGTTGCGAAATAGGAATAATTCAAAGGTAATGATACTGGGCTTGGCCTATCTGCGAATAATCCCTGCTCATCAATTGTAAAATCGTCACCTTTAGCAGCCTTTAAAGTCCAATAAGTATTTTCTGCAGGAGTATTACCACTTGATGGTAAAGCATTTATATATCTCCATGTAGAACCGCCATATGTAACTTCATCATCTGTATAATAAGGAGATACCGCACTATAATCACCACGAAAAACCCCAATCCCAGAAGTGTTTCCCCCTGCATTTTGTACAATAGTCCCTTTTAATACTACATTTTGCAATGTTGTTGTATTGGCTGCCGAGACATTAACATCAAACCCACCCATTTTAATTTGAGATGAATCCAAATCGAAATAATTCTGTCCGTCAATTGAGACTATTCGACCAGTTGTAACAGTACGCCCATTTATGAATGTTGATCCATAAGTAAAACTTGACTGCCTAAATCCGTCTATAACTTCATATAGTATTCCAACTAAAAAATAATAATCATTTGTTTGATCTACTGTTATTTGAGAAGTTGACAATTCCCAAACTCCGGTTGCAGTAACCTTTGAGCATTTAGCGTATAGATAGTAAAAATTACTAGCTACCAACCCAGAAGAATCTAACGCACCAATTATCCAGTCCATACCAACAGCTCCAGATATTTCTAAATGGTGTAACATTCCCTCTGTTGCAACAAATCTGTTCTGATCTGCCAAATAATTAGCCTTAAAAGTACATTTTTCAAGTTGAAAATTTTGAGATTTAGCCCCAACCGCCAACATTGAAGTATTGATCGACAGAGGTTTAATATTATCAGTGTCGAAAAAGTCGTCTGTATCAAATAAACGATCTTGTAATAAACGATTCTTTAAAGTGTTTTTTCTTGCAAGTTCAATATTATTACTATTAACTATCTCAACCTTACGTGTATTCTCAAGTGTTTTAGCGGTCAATCTAGTTTGTTCAGATATCGGTACAAAATCGGAAATGGCGGCTTTAAATGACTTCATTATCGTATCATTCTGATCCTGGATAGTGGAAGATAATCTAATAAGTCTATCAATTCCGAAAGAAGCATCTACTATTCGAACAAAATCACCAGGCTTTGGGATAATGCTATTTTGCATTAAAAAACGCTGATCGAAAATAAGATCATAAACAACCCTAACGCTTTTATTTTCTTGCAAATAAGTCTCTGTTGCTGTTTTTAATTCAGCCTCAGCAGCCGTTACATAAGCTGTAGGCATTATAATATCTATAAAAGATAAAGTATCTCCTACATTTATTTTTAATACTGTATTTGGGAAAGTTGTACCTGATTCGTCCGTGTCCTCTATTAATGTGAAAGTTTTGGTTGTGTTATTGTAAGAATTGTCTTTTATTACAAATTCCCTTCCTAACATATCGCCTGATTGAAAGATAACTTTAGCTTCCAACCCAGCATTTAATTGATCCAATAAATTGAAATCCATCGATGGAACTGTAATAGTTAAATCGTCAACCACCGAAGTAACCGCACCAGTAAATCGTGGATAAATATCTTCATTCGTGTATTCAGCCTCAATTATTTCAGAAAATTCGCTAAAATCCTCAACGTACCCCTCAGTAAATGAAAGTTCTGATTTGCCATAATCGGATGGTAAATTTTTAGAAGAACCAAAACCATAAACACGGGTTACAGTTTCTTTACTATCTACATTTTTTCTGCTTAATTGATACAAGCCTTTACCCTGTCCATACTCGAAAGTATATCCTGTCAATTGGCCTACTTCTTTCTTGGCTGTAATTACCTTGTTCGTAATGTCAAATTCTACATCAAACTCAGTTGCTAATTGATTTAAAAATGATCTGCAGTCTGTAGAACTGAAAGTAATAGTTTTACTATCTGTAACCTCAATATCTCCCTTACTCCAAGTCGGATAAGTTTCATTTATGTTGCTTATAATTAAATCAATAAAGAACTCTAGGTTTCCATAAACGGAAGCCTCTCTACTGCCAAGGTATAAAAATCTTTTTCGAAGTAAAAAATAAATATCAGCCTCTAATGATAAAGAATATTTAAATATATCCTTACCTCCTTTTTCAATTACGGCAGGACGTGTAAGGTAGTATGTTTCGCCATTTACTATTAACGCTGTATTTAACGCAAAATCTTCGAGCGTTGGAATACTAAAATTAACGGCTAATTTATTATCAGCCATTAATCTTTTAGTGATTGTTTTCGGAAATTTTGATAAGTCTATCATTATTATTCTTTTGTGTATGCTATTTTTCCACCTTCTGAATCTTCACCTGCAAATCCTACCATGTTTAAAGGTATATACTTGTCTTTAGATACTGTCGCTAATCCTTTTGTTTCGGATGGAATTAATACATCACCATACTCACAAGGACAATCAATTTCAACGAAAGCATCACCAGTGGCTGCGATGTGATAATAAGTGTGAGCTTCGACCGCTTCAATTGCCTCTGTATCATCCGTGGCTTCTTGCGCTTCGACCGCTTCAACATTTATAATATCATAAACAACGCCATAAATACCCTTTTTAGATTTATTGCAGTATGAAGCTTCCCAATCTGGTTGTTTGTCGTTAATCCATCCAATCGATTTAATTTCAACCAATTCCCCAAGCTTTAAATTCTCTTTAGATTTAGCGATGTGACAACCCGTAAAAGGAAGATAACCTGCGGCTGTCACTGTACCACTCACAACAGCATTGCCTGTTACGGCTATTCCTGATCCATTAATAGATATTAATTTTGAATAAGAGGATATATCTGATCCTCTCCAAATTTCAAACTCAGAACTATCTTTTGATGTTGTAGGGAATGTTGTCAAAAAGGCAAAGTTACCTCTCTCTCTCATGCCTATTTTTAAGCCCGTTGCTTCTGTGGAGCTAGTTAAAGTTAGATTATTAATCCCAATAACCGAACTAATTACCGAATCATTTTTTATGTTATCAGAGGAAGCTAATGCGAGTGTGTTTTTATTAATATTAACTAAGTTACTAAAACTCCCACTACCACTAGCTACCACATTACCTGCTGTAACATTACCACTAGCATCTATACGAGTAGTTCCGCCAATTTTTAGCGATGTAAAACTATTTTGAATCAACCCCTTTAAAATCCCCCAAGTTACATTAAACGCATTTACAGTTCCACTTCCGAACGCCGCTTTTTCGGAGTCTGAAATTGACGTTCTATTATCTCCAGTATTAAATAAATTTCTTGCCATAATTATGTTATAGTTGTGTTAATTTATGTTATTGTTGTGTTAATTGTTGGATCAATTTCCTTTAACTTTAATTGCATCGAATAAGCTACACTACCAGCGACAGATCCAATTCTTTTAGCTTCCGCACCGGCTTCAAAAAAAGTGTGAAAAATGCGATTCAGATAAGTTACTTTTAAATCTTTTTGCCCTGCTGATTTTAAAAGATCGAAAAAAGATATCATATTTGTTTGAGCTATCTGGACTGTAGATGCTAAAAAGTGAATATCTAACACAATATCCCTCGATTCAAAAAATATTTCACCATCCAATATAAACGGATCTACCCCGTTCACATCTGGGAAAGAGTAGTAAGAATCACCTTTCCTTTTCGGGAAAACCTCGAAGCCTGTAAGCTTTTCAACGGTTATTCCGAATGTACTTAAATCTATATCGTTAATGTAGTACGCCATAGCACAAATTTACAAAATATTTCCCGTATCTCGACTACTTGAGTCGGAATTTAACTTACTATCTAAAGATTCACAAGCATTCGCCGTTCTTAAAGTATTAACCGCAATCTCACTCAAATACCCATTACTTTCTGTTAATATAGCGGTGTGTGAAATAGTTTCAAATAGCGATCTATTCCAAATCCCCTGTAATTCTGTTGCTGTATCTTCGGTTAAGGCGGCTGAGATTGAACCAGCGGCACCAGTTGCAGATTCAGCACTATCGGTAATATCAGAACCAAAAGCCCCCTCAAAAACCTTATTTAAAGCGTCAAATTCAGTCGAAGCATTATCAATTAAATCCGAAAAACTACCCCTTAGTGTTTCGATTTCACTAGTAGTAATTCCATCCTGTGCCAAATCTCCAAATTCCTGAAAAAATCCTTCTGAAGCAGCTAATAGATATTTTGTTTTAAAACTTTCTAGTAAAGCGTTCTTCATTAAAGTTTCAAAATCATCAGCAAAATCTACAATAGAATCTTTTCCATCCGCAAAACCATCCCTTAATACATCTGCAATATCTTCACTTGATGTTTGTGTTAAATCTTCTAACAACTCAGTCCTAGTAGCTAGTAATTCATTGTAGCGATCAATTAAATCTGCAATTTCATCTTCATTGGTAATCTTAAAACCCTGCTCAAGTAAAGATGCTGTTAATGCTGAAGCATCCCCAAGACCTATATACTTTTCAATAAGGTCCTCAATCCCCTCAGTCTCTTCAGTTATTTTTGTTGTAGATTTATTAAGCCCAAATAGTCCGCTTTTTTTAGATTTTTTAAATCTTAGATCTTCTTTTCTAGCTAGTTCGTCAATTCCATCTATCTGTTTCTGAATCTCAGACAATACAGCCTTTTCTCCTGTACTTCTATCAACTCCCTCTAATGTATCAAGTAGTTCTATTTGTCGCTCTAACAGTCTATTCTGTCTCTCAATTTCAGACGCTAAACTTTCTGCTTCCTGAGCTAAATTGTAAGCCTTTGCACCGCCACCACTTAGAAGTGTACCTACAATCTGAAGTCCTCCTGCTATCGCTTGGACAGGATTTCCACCAGCAGCCAATCCTGCGACCATATTACCAACACCAGCAGCCAATCCTGAAGCGATATCTAAACCTTTTGCTAATTCATCATCGAAATTACCGGCCACACTTGCCATTTCTCCCATTACATCCGAAGCGTCGAACAAGGTGTTGGTTAGTTTTTCTGAATTATCAGTAGATTCGGTTGAAATACCATTATACTTATTTAAATACTTCTGCATTTTAAGCCACTCACCGCCCATTTTAGCAAGCTCCTTGTTTTGATCTTCGTATTCTTTAGTTTGTTTTTTTGATAAAGAAATTCCTTCACTTGTATTTGCCGACCCTAAAGAAATAACCCCCTCTTGTTTCGCTTGGATACCCCTAATCTGATCGTTAATATCTGTAACGAATTTTACTAATTCTTCTTTTTTAGCTCTAATTTTAACCTCAATTTCTACAGCTTCAGACTTACTGGCAGTTTCAATCTCGGCATTTAAAGCTTTTAATTCTGCCTTTAAAGATGCTATTGTAATTTTTACTGGAACTTCTACAGTATCACCATCTTTTTTTGGTTTAGTTATTGATTTTTCTTTAATCTTAGCCAATCTTTCCTCGGCAGATTCAAGTATCTGATAATATATTAAATTCCTATCCTTTGCCTCTTCCAATGCATTAGCATCAAATTGAAACCCTTTCTCTTTTCTATCTTGTAGATTTTCGAATAGTTTAATATTCTCAGCCTGTTGCCTTCTAGTGTTTTCGATCTCGTTCTGAAAAGCTTCGTTTGATAAAGATTTAGTTTTGTTTGTAAATTCTTCGACTGCCTTTTCTGATTTAAGCAACGATTTAACGATATCCGGAGCAAATTGTTCAGCGGTAAATGTTCCAAAACCTAAAGATGCTGTGTTTAAAAGAACAGACAAAGCTTTTGCATAGAAAGGAATCGTATCATCTAAACCTACCTTCATTTCTGCATTTAACTGCTCTATTACAGGTAATAGTATATTCTTAATAACATTTCCCGTGCTATTTAATGCTACATTAAAATTATTCTGTAATAATGTAGATTGAGAATCGAAAGTTCCGTTCATTATCTTTAATGCAGCATCAGCACTCCCAGCACTATCATTAATTTTTTCAAGCGAATCAGCATATACATCAGCATTCTGATTTGTCAACATTAAAACACCGTTCACTGCCTCTAACCTTCCGAAATACTTCTGCAATCCCTCGCCTGACTTGTCGGCTGCATCTCTAGCCATCTGTAAAGCTTCACCGAATGAGTGCGTTTGGAATACATTTTCACCTAACTTCTCAGTAACCGAAACAATCGCAGCCTTAATCGAAGTCATAGCCTGAGCAGTTGGCGCACCTTGCTTAGTCATGGCGGCGGTTGCGGCCAATGCTTCATTTACATTAACACCATATGCAGCCGCGATGGATGCGACCTGAGAAAAGGATGCCCCAATTTCTGCAAGGGTAGTTTTACCAAGTTCTACAGTCTTAAATAATTGATCTGATATAGTTGTTGCATCATCAGCGGATAGGCCGTAAGCGTTTATAATGGTCGTTAATGTATCTGCAGCAATTGCGGTTGTAGTCACCCCAGCCACCGCAGCTTTGGCCGAAATTTCAAGGACATTCATCGCTTCAGCTCCATCGAATCCAGCCGAAACAATTTGATACAATGCTTTTGTCGAATCAATCGCACCAACCGGAATTTCAGTAGTCATTTTCAGAATAGACTTTCTCATCTCATCCGCGTTTTCACGTGCCGATTGTGAAATAGTTTGCACTTCTGCGAATGCTGTTTCGTATTGTCGCGCGAAATCTAAAGCCTCTGAGCCTAGTTTAACGAACGCAGCACCTAATGCAGCTGATCCTAATAATGCAGGATTGAAAAGCCCAGATAATGCTGATTGTCCTTGTTTTGCGTCTCGTTTGAATCCACTGAAGTCGACCCCTGTACTCCAGAATAATGAACCTACACTTGTGCCTGTTGCCATCTATATATAATTTTATCCAAAGGTACAAAAATTTAATGATGTTTTAAAACATATGGGTTTAGATTAGGAAGTATCGAATGGTTTTAGTAAGTTTGTTTTGAATTAAAAAATGAGAAAATGGATAAGATTAATAAAAATACAATCGAAAGGCTAACCGTAAATGACAAAATACACATATGGCAATTTGAATATTATCCAGCCAAAAAAGGAAATTTTTTCAAAGAAGCAAAGCCAGATAGATGGGGGGATTGTGAGTACTTTTCAGAGAGTAAAGAAAAAATAGATAGAGAAGGGTTGTGTCAAATAATAAATAACAAAATATATACTAGACCTAATTTCACAATAAGATTAGTAAGCGGCAGGGAGATTATTAAAAGATTTGACACTTATAAAGAGGCTGAAAAGTTTGCATACAATTACATTAAGAACCATAATCTAATAGATTTTATTAATTTATTTTAAAACCAAAAAAACATGAATTATTTCGAAGCAAAAGTTAAAAGTATTAACGAAGAAGGTAAAAAGGTTACCAAAAACTACCTAGTCGATGCAGTCTCACTAACTGAAATGGAAGCGCGAACAATTAAAGAGCTTGGAGAAGTTCAGGTAATTGCCGGAAAAGAATCAAATATCTCAACTGTTTACAGGAATGAAAATGGAGACCGTTTATTTAAGGCAAAAGTTGTTTACTTGGATGTTATCGATGGGAAAGAGAAAAAAATAATCGAATACAACCTGATTGAATCTGATACAGTTGAAAATGCTTCAACTCAGTTGAAAGAGAAATTATCAGATTCGATTGTGCCGTTTGAGATTCCTTCAGTTAGTGAAAGTAATATTATTGATGTGTTTAATTATTTTGAATAACAACAAAAAGCCCCTACTAAAATAGGGGCTTTCTTTTATTTCATAAATCCAGCCATTCCCATACCTGATAATTTTTTAGGAGCGTCCTTATCTTCTTTCTCAGGCCTTTCGTGTAAGATATTATTATCTATTAACATTACCATCAGTAACCAGTAAGGCATTTCTAAAGCTTCTTTATAGCCTATTCCTAAACTCTTTTGAGCTACGACCAATAGATTTACTTCGTTGAAGATTTTAGTTCGCTCTGTAGTGCCATTAGATCCTCCCTTTGATTTCTTGACAGGAGTTCTACGGATGTAATGGCTTTGATAAAATCCTCAGTACCCATTTGGCTCATTACTATTCCGAGCAAATTAAATAAATCAATTGGTAATAGCTCATCAAATTTACACTCGAATAATTCAGCAAATACAGCCCTTAAAGGTTCTGTAAAATTAATTAATTGGGGCACTACTTTTTCGTGAAAATCTTCCGGTGTTTTAATTTCTCCTTCGATTTGAATTTGTGCCAGGTGTGGGCTTATAGCTATTAATTGGCTGACTGTAATCGGTTTTATTTCAATCTTGCCGTAAAAGGCTGATTTATTCCGAATTATATCGGCTTGTGCGTGAAGTTGTTTAATTAGATCCATAGGACAAAGATACTAAAAAAAAGCCGACCCCATAAGAGTCAGCTTTTAATTTTTCTGTATCGGCTTTTAATTTTTATTAAGCAATTGTTTCTCCGTCAACATAATATGGAGTAGTTGGATCGCCAGAAGCGTCAACTGGTTGCAAGATTGATGCTGTCACCTGTAAACCTATCAAGTCTGTCTTTGTAGCTGTTTGTGTTTGTTCTGCATAAATTCTACACTTCACATAATTATAAACACCTACATTTCCATCGCCATCAACCGATGTTATCGCAATTGATTTTATAATATTAGGAATTGCGCTTGGTGCCTTCCATCTATCTTTAGTTCCACCAACTCCAGGTGTGAAAGTACCACCTAAGAAATCAGGTAAATCCGATAAGTGCAATCCAAACAATTCAAAGGTAAAACTCTTTGGTGATCCCGACAATTGTTGAGTGTAAGCAAAATCACTTTCCTCTATATTAATGTCCGTTGCGCTAGGTGCCGCAATGCTGAAGGTGAACGTGCCCTCTTTAATCCCTAGATATTGAGTTAATACGGAACCCATGATTCCATTAGCGCCAACAGCTCCCATCTCAAACTTATTGACTCCACCCAGTTCAAATTTATTTATATCTGCCATAATTTTATGTGTAAGTTACTTCTATTCTAATATTTGTTAATGTTTCTTTATGTGACTCGTTAAAAGTCTGAGAGGGTTGAGAATCTAAATATGAATATCCGACTCTGGTAGTATCACCATTAAAGCTTTCAAGTGCATTCTGTACTAAATTATCCAATGTTTCAATCCTTGCTGAATCAACCGCCAGGTTAAGTTTTGGAACAAAAATATTGACGTTTACCACATCATTATTTTGCTTAAAAGAACCGGCACGAACCTGATTGTTAGGAATCGAATTTAAAACAATTCGTTCTATTCCTTCTTGGTCGATAGGGTGTGAAAATTTCCACACTTTAACGCCGATAGGAAGTAAAATATCCCGAATCAAATTAATTATATCGCTTGTATTACTCATTTAGCAAGTCTTTAAATAATGATATTACTTCTTGTCGGCTCGGTCTTGATCCTGTTAAAACATCGTAACCATTCCTTTCAACAGATGCAGCGTATTCCATTCCTGCAAAAACGATCAAATAAATAGTATTACCTCCGCGCTCCTGAACAATGCTAGTTACAAGATCTCCTGCCTCTGGTGAGTTTTTAGCTGTAAATTTTATAGTCTTGCCATTCCTTACTATTGCATAACCCACACTAGATCTAAGGTTTCCCGTATCATCTTGATAAGTCCTTATTGTTCTGGCCTTATTTACAAATTCCTCACCAAGATAAGCCAAAGCCTCAATAAACTTTTTCTCATTATCCTTAGCGAACTTAAGCAATGCTGTCTGTATTGCTAATTTATCAAATTGAGGAATTAAACCCATATCTCGCGATTTATTTTGTAATTATGAATTTGCAAAACATTGAATTCAATACCTTTATCAGAACGAACACGAACAGCACCAAGCACATCAACTTTAGTAAACAGCGAATAAGTAATGGTAATATTGTCTCCATTCGTACCGACTACGAAACGCCCAGAGCTAGTCTGAACATCGCACTCGAAAGGCACCCAAACCTCAGTAGCTGCAATCGGATTTCCATCCGCATCCTCACCGCCTCCGCTTGTGGTTAAATATTCCCATATATATCCGTATCTATTTACCATATCACTGAACTTACTGTCGGAGTTGTACCATCATTGTAATAAATTCCATTAGCTTTCAAAATCTGTTTCGCATTATTTTTCAGCAACGCACGAGCACTGTTTGAAAGCGTCTCCGATGTGCGACCTTGAGAGTAATCAACAGTCGTTGCCGACTCGATCATTCCCCATGCTCCTGAAACAGGAACTTGATCTTCTAATGTTGGATCGATTGACTTAGTTTCCAAGACGAACTCCGCTCTGGAGTCGTCTGGAAAGTAAACCATGAAAGCTTCTTTATTGGTCATACTAAGATGCTACGTCTGTTTTTAAAATTGCAATCGAATTAGTCTTATTCAACACAGGAAAAGCATTAAATTCACCTTCAGTAAATTCGTTTCCATCCTGATCAGAGAATTTAGAAATCAAAACATTCATCGCATTTGCATACGCTTTTGTTTTATTCGGCATTCTTTCCTCATTTGCATAAGTTCGGTACATTTCGCCGTAGTTATTATCTACAGAGAAAGAAACGCGATTATCAGCAAAAGGTCTGATAGTTGTATAGGTACCATCTTTTTTCTCGATTGTAATCGGTACGTTAATAATTTCAATACTTGGCAAATCAATTGATACCATGAATTCATTAACTCGATCAACACCTAAGAAAGAATTTTTAATCTCAGTAACAGAACCCATTTGCATTTTGAATGCCCCTAAGAACTCAGTAGTTTTCACCATCAAATTGAAAGTGGCTCTACTCATTTTCATAAGCTTAAAATCAACGCCTTTGTCAATCCAAGCATCAACTACTTTTTTAATGTCAACAAGTGGAGTTGCAGCCACGTTAGACCAAATAGTTGCTACAGTATTTTGCTCGATTCCCCAATCAAGAGAATTATTCCAAACAACACCTTTAGGGTTATTGGCCGCGGTAGATGTCATAACACCAGTTGAAATTGCCTCTAAGAACAATCTATCAATCGCTCTATGTGGTCCAACAGTTGCACGTTGCAAGTCAGGCATGATGAAATCAATCAAAGTTGTCGCATCAATACCTAATCTTCCAATGTTGTCCTGAAGCTCTAACATTTCGCGAACTTGTCTTTTGCTCATTTGGTATTTATTACCAAAAGAAGCAAGCTCACCGTTTAATTTAGATGCAGTTGGACGAACCGCGATAGGTTTTCCAGAACTGAAATCAATAACAGAAGCGGCAGGACTTAATTCCATGACTCCTAAAATTGCACGCCAGTCTAATGATAAAGTAAATTTATCAGTTAAATATTTATTCCAAATCGGCTCTTCGAAAACCTCGATGGCATTATCCATTAAAAGTTGAAATTCTTTTGAATCCTCCAAAAGCCCAACCATTGTTGCTTGATAGCTCATAATTTTTTATTTAATAAGTTAAACGAATTGGAAGTATTGACCGTTAGAATTCAATGCAGTCTTAACAGCAGTAGGAATTGAAGCGGGCAAATTAAGTTCCTGAATTTCTTGAGCACTAATTACGGCGCTAACTGTTGCAGTTCCGGAAATCTTAGTGTTGTCAGATAATAGAGCATTGGCTGCGAATAAATAAGCAGCACCGCCTGTACTAACTGCAGCGGCTTCAAATAAAACAGTTCCAGCTACAAAAGCACCACCATTTGTCAAGTGAGTTAATGCATCGTAATCAGCATTAGTAGTGTCGATTCCTGTAATTGCAACCGCATTCCCAGAAAGTACATTAGCTACAATATCACCAACGATAAATAAACTGCCCTTAGCTACCCTCGTAACTGTTGTGGTAGATCCTGCAATCACTACAGCAGTCTTTACAATTTCGGCTACTCTGGTTGTATAATTTACAGCCATTGGCAAGCCTTTTAAAATCCAACCACTAGCACTTGAGCTTGGTGTGTCGGCCGCAAGCGAGAAACCGCCCTGAGCACGTTTCGCATCGTACTCATCCCAAAGAATCTTATTCACGGGATCTTTTGTTCCAATATTTAAATTCATTATTTTTTAGTTTTTTTGTGTTTATCCGCCCATGCTTTCGCCGGTCCGGCAATGCTAGAATTACTCTTACCACCTGACCCTGGAGTGCCGAATTCCTTAACGCCAATACTTGCCAATTCTTTTTTATAAGCAGTAATTTCAGCTTTAATATCCGCTTCAGTAGCATCAGATTTAAGACCTTTTTTAACTCTATTGATGTGAACATCGCTTAGAGATTCAGATTTTCCGACCTTAGAAACTAACACGTCAAATGACTCAAGAGCCTTTTGTCCTTTAATTTCAGTCAATTGATCCCTCAATTCTTTCAACGCTAATGCAATTGAATCGTCTTGTTTTGGATCGGTTGGTTTTGGATCAGCCTTCTTGGATTGTCTAATTGAATCAATGAAGCCCTGTAAACCCTTAGCGCCTTTAAATTGCGGGTCTTTTGCTAGTTCCTCAATCTCTTCTTTTGTGTAATCTTGAAGCTTTTTCTCTGGTGCAGGAAGTCCCGATTTGTAAGCGTCAACCCAACTGGTTAAATCTTCAGCCGTTTCGAACGATAAACCGTTACCTAATGTTTCACTGATACCCTCTTCTTTGAGTTTATCAATAATAACGTCCTTTTCAATTGCCATAATAATAAATATTTTTAGTTCAAAACAAAGGTAATGAAAATTTTCATGTTTTAAAACATATTAGGTAATTATTTGTTTTGTTAATAATTTTGTTTATCTTGTGAGGGAATTAAAAAATTAGAAAGTATGAATGAAAAAATTAAATGGTTCGGAAGATATATGAATAGTAAAATGACATATAAAGCTGTCATGAATAGAAGTGTATATATTGTAGATGTTGGTAGTATTTTTCTATCTCAAATATTAACTGATAAATACGAGTGTAAACTAATCCTAAAAGAGCTTAAGTATATTACAGAAGAGGATTTGTGTGCAGTTAATAAAATAATATCTGAATACTCTGAGCATCTTGAATTGCATGATGAATATACGCTAACTAGATCGATTGAATTTCTTCCTGACGAGATAGATTTTCTTCGCTCAAAAGGTTACGCAATTGGAATACCAAAAGAATATTATATAACTAAGGAGGATTTGAAATGAACCCAAACCTAATCCTATGCTCCCTAATGATAGGAGCGTTTATTTTAATGAGTATTGGAAAAATAATTAAGATTAAAAAGAGATGAAAGAAATAATAATGGTGCATGTTATATGTTGGGATGGCGTTGAATACAATAGAGAATCTTCAAAGCACGAAATTGACAAGCTAAGGAAAGGTGGATATGTAAAAGAAAAAGGTTATCATGGAATAACTTTCGACTTCTACAATAATCAGAAAAATAGATACGAAATATAAACTTAAAAATTTACGAGCGTGGGATTACTTGAAAAATACAAAGAAAGACTAGAAACCATTGAATTAATAATGGAAACTAAAAGCGAAGCAGCAGACCCAATAGGATGGGCGCAATATGTAACGATGAAACAACAAACAGAGCTATTTATAAGTGACCTTAAAGTGCAAACAGAATTATTTTGCGAGTGCAAAGAGCTTAATGCTATTAATAGGGTATGTAAAAAATGTAAATAAAAACAAATCAAATGACAATAGAATCCAAATTAAAAAAAGTATTCGAATCAATACCCTATGAAGTATTAACAGTTGATCGATGGGGTTCAGATTTTAGAGTGATACTACTTACTAATAAATACACGATGTTATCAGGCGTTGAAGTACTGAGTGTTTATGAAAGGAATATTCAACTTATAATAAGGCACGGAAATGTTGCTGCGTTTTTAGAGAGGTATGGGGATTAATAAATAAAAAGATTGATAGATGAAAAAGATATTAAGAAAGATATTAATAATTATATGTCTATGGGTTGCGATAACTTCAATAATTCAAGCATTTATTAAACCAAGCATGACAGAAATGGAAAGATTTTTAAGTATTCCAAATTCATTTATATTAAAATTTGCACATTAATCAAATTGTTTGTATATTGCAAACTCTAAGAAGTACTGAACTTTACCAAACTAATTCAAAAGCCTATGCAAATCTGATCGTTTTTTATATTTATTAGTTTAGAAAGCCACCAATTAAGGTGGCTTTTTTTATCTTCATACCTTAGCCGCACTCTTCAATATCTTCTTTTGAGGGGAGTAGTCTTTTGAATCAGTTGAAATTTTATAGGGTTCAATTCCTTTAGATGGACCCCCCAATCTTGCATAAGGTTCATTCTTAGAGTTGAAGTTTTCCTTCTGCCAATCCCAATAATTATTCTTTTTTACTGTTTTCTGATACCTCTGTGCTGATTTTGGGATCTGCTTAACTTGTCTAGTGCTTGGAATGCCCTTTACGAACTCATCTCTTTTGGCTAATATGCTCGTCACGTAACACATGCATGCGCTATGGAATCCACTGAAAATGAACTCTTTAGGATAATCTCCTACAAGAAAATCGCACATATCTGTTAATGTTCCATGCGCTCCCGACAAATGGATACGTTTCCCTACCACGAAATCGAGCTGCTGCATCCTCTCATGATCCGACAACCGATAAGCAGCATTCGTCTCCGTCCGAGTAACCCTAAACAAATTCTTCAAAGGACTTCTATAAATCCCCCTACCCGCCGCATTAGGTTGTAAAATCGAACTAATCTTACTTAATTTAGTTGGATTCCCTATAGCATCAAACACAGTTACATTCTTAGGATCTAAATTAATTGCATTTAATCCCCTGGCAATACTATCAGCAGATTTACCTTGTGTTATTCCACTACCGATATAATCCTGATATAATTGTTTATTGGTAGATGTAAGGTTATGTATTCGATCCGATAAATTAAGGCCGTTAATGTTTCTTTTCTGAAATGCTTCGAGAGCGTCTAAATTAAGTTTTGCAAATTGTACCGGAACGCTCCCTAAAAACTTTTCAGTAAGTAGTGTATTTTTAGCATTGGCAAGGGACCATTGGCTTGAGGTTTGGCTGTTTAGCTCGCTGAATAAATCCTTTTCTAATAGATCAAAATTCTTATTAATTATTGCTAATAATGCTTTATTCCGCTTTAATTGTGCCCCGTACTTTTTCGGCTCCAACAATCGCTTTGTTTGAAGTCTGTGTATTTCTTTTCCTAAAAAATCGGCGTTAACTTTCAGCATCCTAGCTAATTTATTGTAGCCGGATTGCATGTTAAGTATGTGTTTTGCTTCGTATTCTCGTTCTAATGCCATAAGACAAAGATAATAAATATAAATTAGTTGTTTATTAATTAAATTGTTTGTAAGTTTGAATTTATAAATATGGTGGTGGTAGGAAAAAAGGTTTGTAGTACTGAATGGAAATCTGAAACCTTGAAATACCCATTAAGATCGACAGTAGCCATTCATTGCCGCCACCTTATTTATAACGTGTTGGGTATAGCATTCAATAAATGCCAAAATATTTAATTACTGGTAAATTTTTGAATTATGAATAATATGGATTTAATAAACTATAAAGATATGAAAAATAAAGAGATTAAACAACCGCAACCCACCGAGGCAAGCAATGATTTTTATACGTTGTTATGCCCCGTTGATTTATTCCGTTTCTTTCTTCGCAAAAACTACGAAGATATAGAAATAAGTAATGACGAGTGCGATGAGCTTGGAGAAGAATTTTATAAATACTTGCAAGACTTAAACCTAACCGAAAAGCAAAAGAAAAATATATTGCCTAAAAATACATTTGATGTAATGTTGAACGCAAACCACCCATTAAGAATAAATGGATTCCCATCCGCTTATGTTTTGCACTTTACGCAATTTATAGAACAACAACAAGAAAAAGCGTTGGCAGAAGGTTACGACCCCAATGGGGCATAACGGTCGAGGCTACGAACTGAAAGCCGACACCACAAAAATAAATAATAGTAATAACCTTAACATCTGCTTTTTGTTTATAGCCTTTGTTAGCAAATCGTAAAAATTATGGCAAAGAGAACGTTTGAATTTTGGGCTATTGATAAAAATGGCGATAAATGGAACGAGTATGTAACAACTAAAAGTAGTAGAAAAACAAAAGTAAAGGCTTTAATAGCCCAAAAATACAAGATAGATATAGAGCAATGTAAAGATTTTGGAATACGAGAAGTAACCGAATAATTTTTATGTTTGCTAACGTTTGGCTAAATACACTTTTAATAATAATTCAACCTATGGAAACTTATATAATAGCAGATGATTTTACAGAAGAGCAGATTATTTTATTTGCTTTCGAGTTTGGAATTTTGATTGATGAGATATGTATAATTTAGTAGAAGTAATTGTAATTTACGCTCTATTTTTTGGGGTGGTATTGTTAATTGGAATAATTAAAGATAAATATAAATGGAGAAATTAACCAAATATTAGTGAGATGAGTGAAATATATACATGCCTTGATTGCGGATGGGAAGGATTAGAATCAGAGTTAATTACAAATGGCGATCCTTCTGTTATGCCTATAAATACTAACTGCCCTGTATGTTGTGGTGAAAATGTAGATTAATTTTAAAACAAATAAAATATGAAAGATTATTTCGATGATTGGCCATTTGCAGAGTCCACTCACTTTATGCTAGTCGAGTTATAAAACAAACCCCAATAAGATTCAATTCTTATTGGGGTTCTTTATTCCTATGCTATCCCTCCAATCTCTCTGCCTTCTTCCTCTAAAATCTCTTTAGTAATATTAGGATTGCCATCATTAAAATTAAGCATTCCAATAGCCTGTGATTTAGAAGTTATTCCTGCACCAACTGCCACAGATAAGTAATCAGTTATCTCAGTAGTGTTTTCAGGAAGGATTGAATTGAATGTTACAGATATATTTAATTCATCAAATACAGAACCTTGAGCAACTGCCAACATCCTTTTAAGAATCGATACCCTACGACTAAAATCTTCGAATATAGCTTTCTTCAATCCGATTTTCACAAACGAATCTGTAAACATCAGCTTAATTGCAACTCCTGATAATGAACCGGTTTTAATCGACTCGCGTAAGAAAGATAAATCTGGCCATGTCAATTTATACATATCTTGCTTATAATCATCCAATTCCATTTTAATTGCCTCGGGAGCACTAGCAGACTGCAAATAACTAACAGATGATTTAATTGGTTTCCCTTCAATATCTTGCCCATTCTTAAGCGTCCAAACCTTAACATCTTGTCCGACTTCTGGCGGCCCTACTAATTCACCATCAACAACAACACTAGGACTACCAACACGTTTATTTACATCAGAATTTTGACTTCTAACATACTCCTGTTTAGAAATTAAATCGGTAACTAAATGAAACTCCGGCTTTTTCTGATCGTAATAAACAATTTGTAATTTTTCGTATGGGTTGGCTGTTTGCTCCCATGCTCCGTCACCTTGTTTTTCCCACCTTGATTCAGCTGTCCAAATCTGAGTTACTTCTACATCTTCAGGCTTAGATCCGACTATCATTCTTTTTGTGTAAACTCTCGTTAGCGCATCCATTTTCTTATCATCATCAAAATGCGCCCAAATATCATCGCCATTATCCTTAGATAGTAGCATCACTTTAATATCTCCTTCAGTATCGCCTCCATCGTGAAAATACAGCTCGGCACATTTACTTTCAACAAATAAAGCCTTTGCCATTTTTACCGAGAAGGTATCTAATCGTGTTTTGTTTCGCCACTGATCAACAAAGATTTCAAAAGCATCCTTGTGGCCTGTCTCGTCGCCTGAATTTAGAGTTAATGTAACTGGTGCACCAACACACATGCCGACAGCAGTTTCAACGATTTGTTGCTGATAATTTATAACAAGCTTGGTTCGTTTTACTTGTTCAGAACCAGATATCTTCTTTTCGCCTGTAAGTGGATCCTCTTCGAATTTATCGATAGAATAATCGGCACGTGACGGATCTGTAAGTATTGGATGCTTCCCGTCGAAATAATCAATATTCGATTGAATATTCCTGGTTACTGGATCAACTTGTAATTCTGTTAACCACTGATCTTCTGAAAGTGAAAGTATTTCTTGTATGTTCATATTGTAATTAATTTATATTTTATAATTCCCAAATATTATTATCAAATATCAAAGCTTGAAATCCACCAGATACACCCAAAGTAGCACTAACGGTCTCACATGTAAATACCACATCTGACTTCTCTTTTAGTATGGTAGGAATGGAATATACAGCCCTCCATGATGATCCTTGTGAATTGATTGATATTCTACGTCTAACCCTGAATACCTTACCAAATTCTCTTGTCTTAAAGAGCATGTCAGCACTCGCAGCCACACCACCACCTTTCGATACAGATACAAATCCTTCTAAATAAACCGCAGTTTTTCCAGCAGGAACAGTATAAATCATCATCTCTGTTTGATTGGATGCAGCTTTTATCATCGCTCTAATCTTAGACGTATCTGTTGGAATTCCCCCACTTATGGCCGTATCCTCATAAATATAAACATCTCCAATTAAATCAGTGACATTGGCGTTAAATGCCCTATACACCCTAATTAAAGGCGTGGATAATAGTATTTTATTCTGGCCTATTAACTGTACATCTTGAATCACTCTATTCCAGTTCGCATCCAACCCCTCTACAGTAATCAGTACGGCATCTAAAGCACTTGAGCTTGAAACTACATCTATAGCGGCCGAGGTGCTGAAATTATAAATACCACCGAAATCCCAAACATCTTCAGGGTCACTACTGGTTGTAATTTCAGAATTTTCACCAAATTTATTCACCGCATAAACTCCTGGAATTTTCCCCAATGCGACTTGAGTGGTGAAGGTTGGATTTTTCAGCATCTCTAATATTCCAGAATTAAACAATGATGATAGGTAAGTGATAGCATCAACTAATGAAGTTGGCACTGTATCATCTTTTTTAACTATGTCTGTGTAATTCCCGAATACAGTAGTCTCCTTACTTATTAGCTCTGTAAATCCCAATTGGTCGCCACTCACCCACAAGTCTGTTGCCTGTGGTGTGAATGCTTTAGTGTCTTTCCCTGCTTCTATAGCTAAGATTACACCGCCTGAATTATATATTTTTATACTCATATTTTTTATTTATTTCTTAATTAATCCCCACTAGTATAATATACAAGAGACACAGCACCATTTGGAGTTCTATACGCATAGCCATCTTCATACCCTTGTGCTACTGCATCGTCATTATCGCTATAAATTGGCATGTTAATATCAGCTTTTGTAAACAATAATTTATCTCCTGCCCTTAATGCAAAAGATACATTGGTCAATACAGGGTCAATTATTGTAATCGGTAATAATGGTGCTGGGAATATTAGTGTATTAGTAAAATCTAGCACTAACGGTGTTGCATTGTAAAATGTACAGTTATCGAACAAAGTGGTACCTAGATGACTTAGCTTCATATATTTATTAGCTGAACTTATGGCACTAGTGGCATTCTCGTTTATAAATGAACATCCAGTAAATTTAAAATCGACATTATGACTATATGTACGCAATATATTGAATCCTGTATTAGTCCCTAGATATTTACCGGCCTTAGCAATAAATGTCGAATTCTTGATATTTGCCACTGGTCGATCATCAGATAATACATTACCGAATTGCTCCATCATAAATCTACACCATCCATCTACATACACATTGTCCCACTCAAAGGAAATTGGCATACCATATCGAGGAGAAATAGATCCTTCGATTATGGAATCTTTCATGTCCATAATTGGTACCACCGTATCCTGAAGATAATCACTATGGACTGTTTCGTAAGCATAACCGCCAAGGATTCTATTACCTTCCCACTTACCACCAAATCCAGTAACAGAGGCGATTGCTGCAAAGAAACTTCCTGCTGTTCTCATTGTTACTTTGCAGGATGCTGGATCAGTAACTAGATTAGAAAGTTTTGTGATATCATTTAACAAGAAGTCATTATTAATCCAATCAGCCCCATTACAACGCTCCGAAACGAAGTACTCAAACATGTTAACATCGTAAGTAAATTTATTGTCTTTTACTAATGATTTAACGCGATTTGCTGTACTGGCTTGATCACAAATTATTTTTGTATTGTGAAACTTATTATTTGTAATGGTGTTTCCATTTGCTGTAAAAGAAATTTCAGCATTAAGTGTTTTGTTATTATCAAAAGAGTCGTTTCTATCTAGAATAACACGACCATGCTTAATAATATTACCTGTTATAATCGTATTTCTAGCAGTCGCAGCACCGATACATGTATCTCCATAACTCCAACCCACCTTGGTATCACAATCGAAAGTACATCCCATTATTTTAACATCTTCTGTACCAACTAGGAATATATCACCCCCAGCATTATCTCGGAATGTTAGATTTATAAAATTATAATCACGAGCTGAACGTCTTTGATCTTCAATATCTATGCCACATCCAGGAGTCCTACCTCCGTTTTCATAGATTTTAGAATTTGCCCAAGTTGTTCGGCATGGGAGATTAGAACCTCCTTGTCTACCATTCTTCCAGGAATTTACATTGCTTAAATATAAACCAGATGGATTTAAATCAGCTCGCAATTGTAAATCCATTATAGTTAAATCGTCAGGCATGTCTATTTCTACACGCGCTCCTGGATAATCTCCAAAATTGGTAATAGCCGAATAGAAATCTAACCATCCAGTCTTTTCCTGAAAAACACCTTCTGAATTATAATAAGCAATCCGATATCTAGGATATTTCATTCCAGCCCATCCACCGAAAGAACTTCCAGTTAAGGCAAAGAAATTAATACCACTTAATTCTTTAGCTCTAACGAATTGAGATTTACCAATATCAATAATGTTATCCGTATAGGCGTACGCAGTATCGGTAGTATCTATTACTCCAAGATCAGAAATTGCACCTTGTATCATTGTCGCAACTCCTGTTCCAATAGCTGAACCTTTTATGTAATTCGTAAATTGGGTATCCCCGTCCGCATAAATTCCATCACCTTGGAAATCATGAATGTTCATATTTCTAATTTCCCCATTATACGCTGCGGTGGTAATATGAATACCTGCATAAAACTCTTTTAAAGAACCCACATGAGAATCATAATCTCCAATTAATTCACCACCTTCAAACTTGTATCTATCTGTATTGTATATCGTAAGTAAAGACCCTGAATCTAAGTCATTTGGGATCATCTGAATCTTAGACCCACCCATGAAAACGTCAATGTCATTTACCCCATTACCAAAAACTAAACCTGTAGGTTCATCTCTAATTAAAGTTTGTCGGGCAGGAATATCAACATAATAATGCCCAGGAGTAAAAACATAACGCCCTGAGACTTGATTTCTAACAAATAAGAAGTTTTTAAGAGCATTATAATTGTCCGTAGTGATTAATCCGTTAGGATTAGCGCCTATATTGGTAGTGTATAATGTGTGCGGTGGCAACCAAGACCCTGCTAAAGTGCCTGAAAATGCATTAATTAGAACCTCCATATTATCAGGAATCAATCTTGTACTAACACCTGTCAAAGTAAATCCATTTAAATGAATTCTTCCACCAACGGCTTTAAGATCAATTCCTTCTAATAATGTGGCATCACCTGTTAAGGTAATGTCAGTTTGCAACTCCCACGTTTTACTTGCATTTAAAGCACTAGGGGCAGTGAAATCAGAAGAAGAAGTTGGAACGAATACGCTTGGATTTATACCACCAGCAGCCGCAATACTATCTGTGTAATCTTTAGATTGTTTTGCTGTTGGAGCTTTATCACTAACTATTCCAGATGAAAATTCTGCATCACTTGTTAATTCAGCCCCACCCGCAGATGAGGCTTTAAAAAAAAGCGCTAAATAGTCAATAGCGTCTTGAAGACTAGTACATGCTAAATCAGTATCTTTTATGATCTGATTCCAATGTCCTAGGAATTTATTATAACCTTTAGTGCTGTTTTGAAATCCTAACGTGTCACCTGCGCAATAAAGATCAGTAGCTTGAGGATTTAATGGTACGGTATCTTTCCCAGACTCTTCGACTAGGATAAGATTGCCTGATTTGTAAACTTTTACTGACATAATTTAAATATTTAAATTAAAAAACTCATTTTAACAAAGATACAAAAAAAAATCCACACCAAATTAATGGGGTGGATTTTTTAATAATCGGCTCCGTATTGTGGCGGAATTATACCGATTGATTTTGATTTTTCGGTTTGTGATCTAACGGGATTCGAACCCTAAATACACTGCGCTAGCCTTGTGTGTAGCCTTAACACTTTTAGATCATTTGCAACTACTGTCGAGTTGCCAGACTGAAAAGATTGCGTCTTACGCTACCATTTTCAATTGTGTGTTATTGAATTTTATTATTAACTAAAGATCTCATAACATCAACTAACCTATCTTGTCAAAATCCACGTCACCCCCGTATTGTGCCGACTTTATTTTATCGTGTTCTTCCTTCGGCAAAAACCACGTACCTTTTAATTGTGTTGTGGAGGTGGAGGGGATCGAACCCTCGTCCAAAAATAGTGTTTATGAAATTCAACGAACTTTAATTGTGGAGATAGTAGGATTCGAACCTACGCGCTACGGGAGCTACCCTCGCTCTGACCATTCTGAGCTATATCCCCAAATCCAACCGCAACAACCACATTGCGATTGGTAATATTCTTTTAAACCTTACTCAACAAATATACTAATAATAATTTAATTAATTGCAACCTAATCCACTAAAATATAAAATCTTCTACCTTTACATTTCGGGCATGCGTGTATTTTATGATTGCCACAATTAAATGGTATTAATTCAGATTGTTCTAAAATGTGCTTACAGCTTATACATTCGTACTTCATCTTTTAAATATTTAAATCATCATTAAACTCTTTTGCGGATCTCTTTAACTCCTCGTGTCCGCAACATTCACATTTCATCTTTTCTATTCTTCTTTTGTAAACCCCACCTTTCTTTATTAGGAAAGGCTCCATTGGGTATCTACATTCAGGACATAGTGTTTCTTTTTTCATCTCAACCCCCCCGTACTTAATCCACATAGGGCAATCAAAGCCAATACTACACATCCACCGATAATAACCCAATTCATATTTGATTCCATCCAGATAAATCCTCTTTTAATAAGTAAGAATGGATATTCAAATTCGAGATTCTTCTTTGCTAATGATCTGCCTTGTTCCGAATTAGCTGTGCAATTCTTCATTTCTTCGTTCGAAAGTTGCTCCATCCCTTCAGAAATTAAACAACTCAATCTGTGATGATACTTCAGAGCTTCGTTAAATGTATCAAATTGCCCTAATTGATAAGCTACATACGCTTCTTCTATTGTACTTTTCATGATAACTGATTTTTATACCTGTTCAACTTGTCTAACTTTTTACTGTAATGATCTTTAGTTTTTGTGTTTAAACTAAATAATCTAAGAGTCCTGTTTATTTCATCGATCTGCTGATCAACCAACATTAATGCTAACTCCCTAGATCCTGCTTTTTCGATTAATTTTTTCATGATGTTTTTTTTAGAAAATTGTTGCGAATATTGAGAATGCTAATACTGCATAAAATGCAAGAGAGATGAAATTTACATACTGTCTTAAGCTCATTAATATTTTCAGCTCATTTAATTCTTCTTTTGTGCTAGCATTGAACATTAAATTTTGAATTCTAATATCGAGGTAATCTGTGTATTTTTTCATGATCTTTAGTTTTAACTGCTAAATGTTGTGTAACGACCCTTGTCAAATTTGATAAAAAAACCTAGCTCATTCAATAAATCCTCTTCGGTGTATACAGACCTTAATATTTGCCCCTCTTCGGAGTTTGGCTCGTATCCTTTAGCTTTAATAGCTATCGTGGCTAATTCGTATCTGTTAATAATTGTTGGCATGATCTTTAATTTTAAGTGTTATTATCGTTTCTTTCTACTGTAAAGATAAAACAAAAGCATTAACTATGCAAACATTTTAATTAATATTTTTCATTTTAGTGTAATTAAATACGATTTTTAAAAATTTAATCACATTTGGAATGTCACAAACCTCTATGTTTTCCAGTGCTTTATATCCGATAGTCTCACGGATAATTATATGCTCATCAATTATTTTTAAGTCATCCATTGTTTTTATTTTTTTAAATATCACCCAAAAGCACCAGGCGAAGGCCGGTAGGATTTCTTTTGAATTGCTGCGATAAGTCTTTCTTTAGGCGCAAAAGTTTGAGTTAATGCGTCAGACTCATCTGGAGAACCACCCAGTCTAGACGACAACTCATCCTTTGGCTCTATTATTAATTCACCTGTCTTTCTGTCGTACATGTATTTAATCTCTGCCAATTGCGCTTTTAGTTCATCTGAGGGCGGTAGCATTAATTTAGCATCGAATTGAGGATTTAAAGCGTCTCTCAAAGCCCAATGAACGTAAGCTCTCATGTTCTTAAACTTCATTGTTCCGGTAATGTCAGTTAGCCCCTTAGCTCCGTAAGAGTTCTTAAATGAATAAACGTTGTCTATTCCAGCCTCTTTACATCCAGAGAAAACACCGCTTCCCTCTCCAATCGTATCAATATTAATAGCTTCGAATAGTTTTGCATCTTTATTGATATGTGCAGACGTTTCCATGTGAGCAGTTTCCGGCTTTAATGGTATGATTACTCTTGGATGCGCTACGTAGTCGCCGTATCGGTCTATGAATACGGTTGAATCTCTTCCTTGACCTGATACATCAACGCCTCTTATCCCTTTTGAGTGTTCTATTCCTTTTTCAGTAGCTTCCAACCACCTATCCTGAGCCGCTTCAATCCAACTGAGCGGTATTAAATTCTCATCTGAGCTTTCGGGATGTACTGCAAGTATCTTGATTTTACAAACTCTTGATGGCCTATACCATTTACCTTCAAATTCGAAATCATGTTTTGATAAATCCTTTTCTGACTCGTTTATTTTAATAGTCCAACCTTTTTTATTCACTCGATCCTTCACCCACGAATAATCTAATTGCCCTGGATATCTTAATTTTTGATATTCATCAGGAGTGATAATTCCATCATACATTTGTTTACCCAATTTAAAATTATCAGATTCGAACGCCGGTATCCGTTTTGATTTATACTGCGGATCCTTCATCGATTCGTAAGCCTCGCCTTGAGAAAAATTTGGATTGTGCAGTAGAACTAATCTTGAATTATTTTGCAAACATCCTTCAATTCCTTCATAAATCAATGGAGGTAAGCCCGAAGCCTCGGTAGCAACTACCATAATGTTTTCATTGTGGTATCCGGTCCACCTTTCAGTATTGTATTCATCACCCTTGAATGCTTCGAGTGACCATTTTGCATAATTCCCGAACTTTGGATTTTCTTCCATTCCAGAAGGTATATTGAAATGAACGCCTTTCTGAGTTAATTTAAAATCCCATAGTCCGGCCTTTACTAATTTAGGTAAAGCAGATCCGTAAAATTTAGATTTCAATTCTCCTAACATGATAGTATTAACCTGAGCCGCGGACGGACCTGTATTAATAACTAAGGCCGTCTGAAGTATTCCGTTCGCATCGAAGTCAGGAGTGAGTAAAAGAAAGCACCATGAAGCAAGCGAACCAAGCCAATCCTTGCCCATACTTGTGGCTGAACAGAAAGAAGTTCTCTTGTTGTGCTGTATCATATGCAATCCTTCCTGTTGCCATTCGGAAGGGCGTACTTGCATTACATCATAGGCAAATCTTACCCAATCGTCCTTCCACGATTGCATTAATTTGCGGTCGCTATCTGTTATTTTTAATCCCATCGTAATCTTTTTTATGCATAAAAATGAATCCCTTAGTTTTATTTTTAACTCCAGAACATACTTTAGATATATTGTATGCCTTTATATTTAACGCCTCTGAAGCGTCAGCCATAGATCTGTATTCTTTTACAAACTTAAAGTTTAAATCTAATTGAATAATTGGCTTACAAAACGGATTATCATTTCTATCTATCTTATATCTATAGTTAGAATCTTTAGAGTTTATGCCTATTTTATTCTTTATAGCCAATGGGAAGTTTTGATTCTCCATCATAGTACACCATCTTAAATTAGATACGTGGTTGTTTGTTGGATTCCCATCAATAT
>Ga0307377_10000521_pt1 | contig 50648 bp, 44 predicted proteins | sample TR3MG_FD_202535 | JGI IMG/M metagenome (GOLD analysis project Ga0307377, IMG submission 202535) | Soil microbial communities from Risofladan, Vaasa, Finland - TR-3 | ecosystem: Environmental > Terrestrial > Soil > Coastal area > Acid sulfate soil | place: Finland: Risofladan, Vaasa | collected... | reverse complement strand
CGTCTTCGCCCGCGCCGCGCCCCGCACCGCCGTCGGCATAACCAAGAGCAACCATCTCCTCCTCGTCACCACCGCCCGCGGCACCTCCCTCGCCAAGCTCGCCAGAGCGATGCGCGACATGGGCGCCGTCTATGCCTTCAACCTCGACGGCGGGGGCTCCGCCGCCATGTCGTACAAGAACCGAACGATCGTCGGCTCCAAGCGGTCCCTCACCAACCTCCTCTGCGTCTACCTCAAGCCCGAGCCTATCTCAACCGCGGAGCTGCGTCCCCCCCGCGGCCTCGACTGGCGCGACGGCCACCAGCCCCGTCCTCTCCTCCACTTCGCCGCCGGCGACCTCAAAGTCTCCGCCAGGCTCCCCAGGGAGTGGTCCGGCCGGCAGTCCGTCACCGTCTCGGCGGACAAGCCCCTCCCGGAGGGCTGGCGCGTCTCCGTCCGCCTCGACGATGAGTCCGTCGCCGTCGCCACCCGGCTCCCAGCCGACCTCGAAATCGACCTCTCCAACCTCAACGGGCCCAAGCACCAAATCTGGATCGAGGTCCTCGACGACCAGGGGAAAGCCGTCGGCCGCACCGAGCGCATCTTCAAACCCGGCACCGCGGGCCGCCATGCCTGGTAGCCGGCTCCGCCCGGAAATAGTCGCCGCCTCCGTGACAGAATCACCCCTCTCGCGCGTCTGACTGTACGGAGTGCCTCATATGGAGACCAGTCGCGTGCTGGAAGCTGCCGACATGAAGCGAGGGGAGCGCGCCGTCTCTGCCCGCCCGGTTGATCTGGGGGAGGCCTACGACGCATACGCGGCGCCGCTCTACCGCTACATCCTGACACTTGTTGGGTCGGAGGAGGATGCCGAGGACGCGCTCCAGGAGGTCTTCCTCGCCGTCGGCCGCACGGGCTTGCAGCACATCCGAGACGTCCAGCCCTACCTCTTCCAGACCGCCCGGCGTCAGGCGATCTCGCTCCTCCGAAAGCGCCGCCGCCGCGCCAGAGAGCCGGAAGTCGCCGCGCAGCTATCCTGGATCGACATAGAAGCCTGCCCCGTGGAGGACCGCGCGCTCGCCATCGACCTCGGACGCGCCCTGCAATCGCTCCCGCCGGACCAGCGCGAGGTTATCGTCCTCCATCTCTCCGAGGGCTTCACGTTTCGCGAGATCGCTTCCCTGTGCGGCATCCCCGGCAACACCGCCGCCAGCCGCTATCGTCTCGCCCTTGGCAAGCTGCGGGACGCCCTGAAAGGTGATGCGTCATGACCGACCGACGCTTATACGATATGGAAGTCGCGGACCTCGAAAGACTCATGCGCGGCCTCCCGCGCCGAGAGCCGTCCGCGGATCTGCGGCGCCGCGTGCTTGCCGCCGGGGCAGTCACTCGTCGCCCTCTCGCCCAAGCCCGCCCCGCCCTCGCCGCGGCCGCGCTCGCGGTGCTTCTCGCTCTCGATTTGATCGTCGTCACCATCCAGGATCGTCAGTTTGCCCGCATCCTCCCCGCGCCACCGGCGGCGATGGTGGCAGCCGCACCGGCGCCCGACCACGACCTCGCCTGGCTGCGCGAACTCGGACTCCCCGATGAATCGGTTGCCGTCGCCGCGCTGCGCCGACAGGAGGTCGGCAGAGACACCTACTTCTCGTTGCGCGACTCACTGTTGGCAAACGGCTCAGGAGGCTAGTCGATGTCCGATCTCTTTCCATCTCTCTGGCGTGCCCTCCGGTGCTGCGGTCGCGGCCTCAAGAAGTCCGCTCGCATCTTCGTCTTGTACCTCCTTCCGCTCTTCATCGTCATCCATCTGATAGCGACCGCTATCACCGGAGCGCAGCTTCGCTCCACCATCGAAGACCTCAAATCCAAAGGGGTCATCCTCCCTGCCGAAGAGCTGATTCCCTCGGTCCCGCCTGGGGAAGACAACGCCGCCGACCTCTATCTCGCCGCGGCGAAAGCCCTCCGCCTCTCCGACGACGAGGATGCGCTTCTGTTCGGCCCCGAGGACCGCGACACCCACTACTACGCCGTCGCCCGAGACGTCGTCGCCGCCAACGAAGAGTACTATCGCCTCCTCGACGAAGCGACCCATATCGATCGCTCCGCCTTCCCTACGGACTGGAGCGCGTCTCCGGAGGAGATCACGTTCCGTCACCTCGCCGAAGCGCGCCAGGCGGCCCGCATGCTGTCCCTGCGCGCCTACGTAGCGGCCCACGACGGCCGTCCCGACGACGCCCTCGCCTCTCTTCAGTCATCCTTCCTCCTGGCCCGCCACATCCAGGCCGAGCCGACCATCATCGCCCTCCTCGTTTCTATCGCCATCCAGAGCATCGCTGCGAGGGGACTCGAAGACGTCCTCTCAGATGCCTCTCCCACACCCCAGGCCGCTCGCGAGTTTGCCGATCAGCTTGCTGCCACAGATAACACCTCGGCCTCACTCTTCGCACTCAAGAGCGACTTAGGTCTTCTCGGCATCCCGGTCTTCGAGATGCTCCGATCGGGCGAGATGAGTTACGGTGACTTCCTTGAGTCCGTGTCTACACCCGCAGGCTCGTCCAAATCTCGAAAGCAGACTCGCCGCCTCGCAGTCCTCGGTGCCTGGCTTCGCCGTCCCCTCCTCAACGCCAACGAACGCTTCTACCTGCGCCACTACGAAGAGCATATCCGCGCCTTCGAACTCCCCTGGCCTGATTCCCAGCAGGCTGTTGATGGAATCGACAATAGCCTGCCGCACGATCGACCCTGGTCCTTCATCGCCGAGCGCATCACTCCAGTGCTCGGGCGCGCTGTCTGGTCCCGCGACCGTGCCACCGCATCGGTCCGCGCCGCCACCATCGCGCTCTCTCTCAAAGCCTACTACGCGGACCACGGCGCCTATCCCGACTCGCTCGGCGCGCTCGAAGAGGCCGGCTGGACTCTCCCCGCCGACCCCTTCGGCGGCGGTCCCTACCACTACCGCCGCGAGGGCGATGGCTTCGTCGTATGGAGCATCGGCCCCGACGTCGATGACGACAACGCCGCCCGAGACTACGACGCCTACCGGGAGCAGACAGAAGCCGACCGCGAGGAACGCGAGCGCAACCCGTACGACTACGACGTCATCTTCCGCTGCTCGCCCTAACGCGCAGCCCGTGCCGCGCCGCTCTCTCCCGCGCCTGCCCCTTCCGCGCGACCTGCCTCTCGCGGTATCCTATAGCCCATGCACTACTTCATCATCACCCACGGCTGCCAGATGAACGAGGCCGACTCCGACCTGATGGCCGAGTTGCTGCGCCGCGCCGGCTGGCAGGAAGCGGCTTGCCAGGATGACGCCGACCTCATCATCCTCAACACCTGCTCCGTCCGCGAGCGCCCCGAGCACAAGGTCTACAGCACCCTTGGCGAGCTGCGCCCCTGGAAGCAGTCCAACCCCGACGCCCTCCTCGCCGTCGCCGGGTGCATGGCCCAGCGAGTGGGGGAGGAGATCAGGCGCCGCGCTCCCCTTGTCGATATCGTCATGGGCACCCGCTGGTTCCACCATATCGACCAGCTCGTCTCCCGCGCCCGCGCCGGAGAGCGTCCTATCATCGCGCTGGACCTCGACGAAGACCCCTCAGCCGCTCGCTGCGGCGCCGCCGAGACGGATTCCCCCGCCCCCCTGCGCGCCTTCGTCCCCATCATCCGCGGTTGCACCAACTTCTGCACCTACTGCATCGTCCCCCATGTCCGCGGGCCGGAGGCCAGCCGCCCCCTCGCCGAGATCGTCCGCGAAGTCTCCGCTCTCACCGCCCGCGGCGCCCGCGAAGTCACTCTCCTCGGCCAGAACGTCCTCGCCTATGGCCGCGACCTGTCCGACGGCGCGACATTTCCTCAGCTCCTCTCCCAACTCGACGAGATCGAAGACCTCCAGCGCATCCGCTTCACGACCTCCCACCCGCGCGATGTCACCGACGAGCTGATAGACGCGATGGCGGCCCTTCCCAAGGTGTGCGAGCACACCCACTTGCCCATCCAGGCGGGAACCGACAAGCTCCTGCGGGAGATGAACCGCGGCTACACCACCGACCGCTACCTTGAGATCGTGGGCTCGCTGCGATCGCGGATCCCCGGCCTCGCCCTCACCACCGACATGATGGTCGGCTTTCCCGGCGAGAGCGCGGAGGAATTCGAGGAGAGTCTCCGCCTGTACGAGCGCATTCGCTTCGACTCGGCCTTCATGTTTGCCTACTCCCCCCGCCCCGGCACCGCCGCCGCCGCTCGCGACGACGAAGTCCCCCGCGCCATCAGGCTCGAACGCCTCGGCCGCCTTATTGAGATCCAGAACCGCATCAGCATCGAGCGAAACGAAGAAGGGGTAGGGGAGGAGGCGGAGGTTCTCGTGGACGGCCCCGCCCACCGCGGCGAAGGCCTCCTCGCCGGCCGCGCCCGCAACAACAAGCAGGTCATCTTCCCCGGCGATCCGACGCTCGCCGGCTCGCTGGTCACCGTCCGCCTCACAGAGGCTCGTCTCTGGGGCTTCATGGCCGTTCTCTAGGGCGGGCACCCCCCCTTCGTGTACGTCTCCGAGTGACCGCGTCCGAGGACGCAGCGCCGCGGCGCACCAGTGCGAAAGCCCTTGACACGCAAACCCCTGTGTGCTATTCTTCTCGAGCTAACCAGTCCGTGATGCCTTCCGGCTTGACATACTAGATATAGTATGGTATATATCACCGCTTCTACTACATAGGGGGTTCTGGGGTCGGTGAAATGCCCCTTCTGCCAACACGGCGATAGTCGAGTTCTTGACTCCCGAACGAGCGATGACGACCCCGTCGTCCGCCGCCGCCGCGAGTGCCCGGAGTGCGCCCGCCGCTTCACGACATACGAGCGCCCTACCGAGGTCCGCGTCTTCGTCGTGAAGAAGGACGGCCGGCGCGAGCCGTTCGATCGCGACAAGGTCATCGCGGGCATGACCAAGGCCTGCGAGAAGCGGCCCATCAGTCGCGAAGCCGTAGACGATGCCGCCGACGCCATCGAGCGCCAGGCGAAAGACCAGCTCACGGAGGAGGTGCCAACCAGTCACATCGGCGCCTGGGTGATGGAGGCATTGAGGGGGATGGACGAGGTCGCCTACGTGCGATTCGCCTCCGTCTACAAAGAGTTCCACGACGCCGACTCCTTCTTGAAGGAGATAGAATCGCTGGTGCGGAACGAGCCCGCGCCGAGCGCGGGGGAAACCCCTCAGCAGACGACGCTTTTCGAGTCACAAGAATGATCATCTCTTATAAGGAGCCACGCTAGTGCCCAGCTTGCCCCACGATCTACCGCTCCCCCAGTTCAGCGAGAACGCGCTCACGGTTCTTAAGAAGCGATACCTCCGAAAGAACGAAGAGGGCAATCCCACCGAAGAGCCGTGGGAGATGTTCTGGCGGGTGGCCAAGGACGTGGCCTCGGCCAGCGCCCGCTACGACCCGGCGGCCGACGTCGAGGCGGAGGCGCGCGAGTTCTACCGCGCGATGGCCCAGCTCGACTTCCTGCCCAACTCCCCCACGCTCATGAACGCGGGCCGGGAGCTCCAGCAGCTTTCCGCCTGCTTCGTGCTCCCCGTCGAGGACTCCATGGAGTCCATCTTCGAGACGATCAAGGACACCGCACTCATCCACCAGTCCGGCGGCGGCACCGGGTTTTCATTCTCCAGACTCCGCCCCCAGGGCGACATCGTCCGCACCACCGGCGGCATCGCCTCCGGCCCCGTCTCCTTCATGAAGGTGTTCAATGCCGCCACCGAGGCCGTCAAGCAGGGCGGCACCCGGCGCGGCGCCAATATGGCCATCCTCCGCGTCGACCATCCCGACATCGTCGACTTCATCACGGCCAAGCGCGACACCACCCAGCTCACCAACTTCAACATGTCCGTGGGGCTCACCGAGGAGTTCATGCAGGCCGTCCGCGACGACGTGGAGTACGACCTCGTCAACCCCCGCACCAGGAAGGTCGTGCAGCGCCGCCGCGCCCGCGAAGTTTTCGATCTCATCGTCGACGGCGCCTGGGCCACCGGCGAGCCCGGCATCGTCTTCCTCAACCGCCTCAACAGCTCCAACCCCACTCCCGAGCTGGGAGACATCGAATCCACCAACCCCTGCGGCGAGCAGCCCCTCCTCCCGTACGAGGCCTGCAACCTCGGCTCCATCAATCTCTCCCGCTTCGTGAAGCGGGGCGACCGCGGCGAGATCGATTTCGACCGGCTGGCCCGGATCGTCAGGACCGCCGTCCGCTTCCTCGACAACGTCATCGACGTCAACGAGTATCCGCTGGAGAGGATCGGGGAAATGGCCCGCGGGAACCGCAAGATCGGCCTCGGCGTAATGGGCTTCGCCGACATGCTCATCCAGCTCCGCATCCCGTACGACTCCGAGGCCGGGCTCGAGACGGCCGGACGCGTCATGGACTTCATTCACGAGCAGGGCAGGGAGGCCTCCGCCGAGGTCGCCCGCGAGCGCGGCGTCTTCCCCAACTTCGACAAGAGCATCTTCGCCGAGGGCGGCCCCCGCCTGCGCAACGCCACCGTCACCACCATCGCCCCCACGGGCACCCTCTCCATCATCGCCAGCTGCTCCTCGGGGATCGAGCCCCTCTTCGCCATCGTCTACACCCGGCGCATCCTCGATGGAACGGAGATGCTGGAGGTCCATCCGCTCTTCGAGAAGACCGCCCAGGACCGCGCCTTCTACTCCGAGCGGCTCTCGAAGGAGATCGGCCAGCACAAGTCTCTCTCCAATATCGAGGCCGTCCCCGAGGACGTCCGCCGCCTCTTCGTTACGGCCTACGATATCTCGCCTGAGTGGCATATCCGCATGCAGGCCGAGTTCCAGAACCACACCGATAACGCCGTCTCCAAGACCGTCAACTTCCGCAACGAGGCCACCCTCGACGAGATCCGACGCGTCTACATGCTCGCCCACGAGCTCGGCTGCAAGGGTGTTACCGTGTACCGCGACGGATCGCGCGACTCCCAGGTTCTCACCGTCGGCAGCCAGGTTCCGGCGAAAACCGAGCCGGCGCAGCCGATCATCGCCAACGCCGCCAGCATCCAGCCTCGGCCTCGGCCGACCATCACCGCGGGAAGCACCGAGAAAATCAAGACCGGCTGCGGCAATCTCTACATCACTGTGAACGAAGACGAGCAGGGCCTCTGCGAAGTCTTCACAACCATCGGGAAGTCCGGCGGCTGCACCGCCTCCCAATCCGAGGCCACCGCCCGCATGATATCGCTCGTGCTCCGCTCCGGCGTGGAGCCGAAGTCGATCGTCGATGAACTCAAAGGCATCCGCTGCCCCATGCCCTCCTGGGACCGCGGCTCCGTCACCCTCTCCTGCGCCGACGCCGTCGGCAAGGCAATCGAAAGGTATCTCTCCGCCAATGGCAACGGCAAGCACTGGAACACGGCGTCGGCGAAAGGGACGCCCAACAGCGACATCGCCAGCATTGGCTACAATCCGGAATGCCCTGACTGCGGAAGCATGCTCGAACTCTCGGAGGGATGTGTCGTCTGCCGCGCTTGTGGGTACTCTCGCTGTACGTAGCGCTTCACGCGAGCAGAGGTCCAGCCGCCAGTGACTCTGTCTGCCGAATGGTCTCGCCTCCTCGATCTGCTGAGCCTGCCGATGGAAGCTTCGGTTCTCGTCGCCGCGCCGGACAGCGACGAAAGCCTTCTGCGAGTTCTCGCCGACGTCCGGCCGCGCGCCCGCGTCAGTCTCCTCGATATCGCTCCCGGACTCCCAGCAGATTCCCCTGCGGACAGCTCGCCTTTCCCCTCAGTCGTCCGGCGTATCGCCCCGATCCCGGGAGGCGAGCTTGACCTTCCCGAGGACAGCTTCGATCTGGCCGTCTTCGAGCACGCCATAGACGACATCGTCGTGGAGGCTGTCGCCCATCACGAGGGTATCGAGTCACACGCGCGGGGCGAGGGAGGTGAGTACTCCCCCCGGTCTCGCGCCGTGCGCGCCTACTGGCGCTCGGGCGATCTCGAGGCGGTCGCCGCACCCGCGCTCGTGCGAGTCGTCGAGTTGGGCCTTCGGGCCCTGCGCCCATCCGCCCGGATGGTGTTTCATCACCGCGTCGTGGACGCCCACCTCGTCGCCGGCCATCCGCTCGACCTCTACACCGAGTATCTGCCCCTCACCCGCCGCTGGATCGCGGAAGCCGGCCTCCGGCTCCGCGAAGTCGCTCTCGACTCCTTCGATCCCGCCTGGTGGATGTGCCTGGAGGGACTCACCTGACGGCCCCTTGGCGGACGAAACACCGGTGTCGTCAGAAATAGACATGAGCCTCTTCGGCTGCTATTGACGATCGGCGCGCTCCGGTATATCCTGTCTGTGCACGCCCAGGGAAGGCATCCCCTCCGGGCGTTTTTTGCTGACCCGCGAAGGCCGGCTCGACCTCGGTCGAGGTGGTCTTTTCTCTTGAAGCTGCGGCGCCAAGGCTGCGCCAATCGGACGAAGGCTTCCACCAGCGGCCGCGTCAGGCATGATCCTGCCGAGCCACCTCGAGATCATCAGCCACAGCACGAGCCGTCGCCTCCGCCATCCCAGAGGTCCTACTCCGCTGCCGACCGGTGTCGGAAGTGATCGTGGAAGCCCTCGCGGCGGGACGAGTGCCGCCGCGAGGGCCCTGACGCGCTGAGAATCCCTTGCGCCGCCTGATCGCACGCCACATGCGGAAGGGGTCCGGACATCTCCCCGCCATGTTCGGGCCCCCACTCCGCACCGATGACAGCATGGGCCGATGTCCCCGTTCTCGGGGTTTGGGGGGAGCACGAGTCGCGTCTGAAGACCGCTGTTGCTTGAGGGGGACCGGCCTCGACTCATTGCGGACCAGGGGTCGCAGAGGCCGGGAAAGACAGCTCCGGAGGAGCTGCCGCCACGAAGAGAGACAGCGGACAACCTCAGATGTGACTCGGCTGCGAGCAGGGCGACCATCGCCTCCAGGTCGCCCTGCTTCGCGTCTCAGCGCCTCTGGCGCTCTCTCACCTCGCCCGCCATCGCCACCTGCGGGCCGTTCCGGTCCCCACTCCACAGTCGAAACACTTGGGCGACCACCACCCGACCGCGAATCGCCTCCCACGGCACAGGGCCGAAGTGCCGGCTATCGTAGGAGTTGGACTGAGAATCCCCTAACACGTAGACATGCCCCTCCGGGACGGACACCTCCACCAGCTCGCCCAGACCCCGATAGCGCCCGACCACCTGCCACACGGCCGCCACGTCACGCGTCGAGATGATCCTCTCCACGGGCGACTCTTCGTCTTCCGATATCAAGGCCCACATCCTGTCTCCTCCGACGGCTCGAATCCGCTTCAGGAAGAGCTGCCCATCGACCATCAGAAGCACTACATCCCCGCGCTGGAGAATCTCTGGGTGTCGCACGCGCGTCGTCAAGAAGACCTGTCCGCTGTGGAAGGCCGGCGCCATCGACTCGCCCAGAACGATGCCCGGTCGGATCGGAGCAGCCAGCAGTCCGATGACGACGCACATGATGAGGAAGACGACTGTCCGCCTCCTCTCGGTCCTGGAGGATGTCTCGATTAGCATCGCAGCATCACCCCCACAGAGCCATAGTCGACGAACTGTATGCTCCACCTGAAGTATCCCACAGTCCCGCCGCTAGTATGCGCGCCTTTCCGACGAATTTGAGCGTTCCCCTGCCGTTTGCGCGGCCAATCGCTACCCCGAGGACAGAATCTGCACCATCACCCGGCGCTGCCGCGGCCCATCGAACTCGCAGAAATACACCCCCTGCCACGTTCCCAGCTGCAGACGCCCGTCTTCCAGGGGCACCGTAACCGACTGCCCCGCCAACGCCGTCTTCACGTGCGCGTCAGAGTTCCCCTCCACATGCGCGTATCCGCCGCTCTTCGGCACGAGCCGCCCCAGAGTATCCAGAACGTCGGCCATCACGTCCGGGTCGGCGTTCTCGTTGATCGTCACGCCCGCGGTCGTGTGCGCCGTGCAGACGACCGCAATCCCGCTCTTCGCCCCCGATTTCGACACCACATCCTGCACCTGTCCCGTGATATCGACCACCTCCACCCGGGATCCCGTCCTGATTCCGATTGTCTCCACTGGGTCCTTTCTCCGATCCTCAGGTGTCTGACAGACGTCCTGTCCGCCCGGCGACAACACCGGCAAATGCCGCTCCCGCCACGGCCTCGCGACGAGCCACGGGCTTTCCGGCGCTCCCCCAGGATGCCCTTCCACTCGGTGGGGGCAGTCCCCTGCGTATGGCCCAGGCTCTCCCTGAACCTCGCCCGCCTCGCAAACGCCGTCTCATCGAAATCTACGGCATCGCGGAGGGCCCGCTCAAGCGAGAGCGGCTCCTTCCCCGTCGCCACCTTCGTTACGCGGCGGTCTCGGACAGGTCCAGGTCTTCCACCGCCGCCCGCAGAATCTCTGCAACGCTCCAGGCCTGGGCGATGCAGCCCCGCGCGCGATGCGGCGGATCGCCGTCGAAGACCTCCGACACCTGCCCCAGCCCCGCCTCCCTCAGGTGCTCCCGGAATCCAGCGACCCAGCCCCGCGCCTCCCTCCGCGCCGCCTCCCGGTCCTCCGCCACCCGAATGAAGGCCGTGATGAACGGTCCTAACAGCCACGGCCACACGGTCCCCTGATGGTAGGCCCCGTCTCGCTCCCACTGGTCGCCCTCATAGCGGCCCCGATAGCGGGCGTCGCGAGGCGACAGCGTCCGGAGGCCATAGGGCGTCAGAAGATCCCGCGCCACCGCCGCCACCACCCGCCGCGCCCGTTCGCCCTCGACGGTGGGGTAGGGGAGGCTCGCCGCCACGATCTGATTCGGCCGGAGCGACGCATCCTCCCGTAGGTCTCCATCCACCACATCGTTCAGATACCCGAGCCGCTCGTTCCAGAACCGCTCCCCGAAGCGCCTCGCCACCTCCGAGGACCGCGGCCCCGCGTGCTCCGCCCCCAGCTCCTCCACGAACCGCAGGGCGTTGTGCCACAGTGCGTTGATCTCGACCGGCTTGCCGTGCCGCGGCGTCACCACCCAATCGCCCACCTTCGCATCCATCCACGTAAGCTGTGTCCCCGGGGCGCCCGCCCGCAGCAGCCCATCCTCCGGGTCCATTTCGATGCCGTACCGCGTTCCTTTCACGTGCCACTCGATGACCTCGCGCAGCCGCGGCAGCATCCCCCCGCGCACGAAATCCTCGTCTCCCGTGTGCTGGAGGTACTTCTGGACGGCCCAGAACAGCCACAGCGTCGCATCGACCGTGTTGTAGTCCGGCGCTTGATCGACATCGGGTATGCGGTTCGGAATCAGCCCCCCATCGAGGTAGCGCGTGTAGTCCTTCAGGATGTTTCGGGCGACATCGTAGCGTCCCGTCACCAGCGTCAAGCCGGGGAGGCTGATCATCGTGTCCCGGCCCCACTCCTCGAACCAGTGGTAGCCCGCAATCAGTCCCTCCGCCCCCTCTTCCCCGACGCTCGAAGGCCGTGACACCACGAAGCTGTCAGCCGCGGCGACCAGGCGGCGGACCTCCTCCGGCGCTCCCGACCACCCTGCCGCCAGCGCGCTCCGCCTGGCCCGTTCCTCCTCCAGCGCCGCCGCCGGATCGAACCCCTCCAGCGCCTCGATCGATCCGACCAGATATCGCGTCTCCCCTCGCTCCAGCGTGCAGGCGAAGTATCCCGGGCTGTACTGGTCCTCCCGGTAATCCAGTCCCCGCGCCGCCTCCTGGGCGTACTCGAAGTTGTTGTACCAGTAGCCCCACGGCTCGAAAGATCCGCCCGGGAAGCTGATGTGAAGCGCCGGCACTCCGGCAAACGGCTGAACCGTCACGACGTCCTTCGCCTCCGAAATGGTCGCCTCGGTGTTGAAGGTCGCATTCTGGCGTGTGAGGTGGTGGTAGTCGCGGCAGTTGACGAGGGGCCGCACGATCAGCCCTACCGTCTCGGGACCCTCGATCGACCGATACCGCACGACGACGGAATTGCGCCCCCGACACATCCCGACCGTCTTTTCGAGTCGCGTGCCCCCACCCCCTGGGACCTCGTAGACGAAAGTCGGAAACGGATCGAGACGGAACTCCCGCAGGTGCTGATATCCTCGGGGATGAATCGTGCCGGGGTATTGATTGCAGGAGAGGTCATACTCGACCTCCCTCACCGCCAGCGTCTCTTCCAGCTTCGACAGCAGCACCGTCCGGCGACTCGGCGGCCTCAGCGCCGCCACCAGCAGGCCGTGGTACCGACGCGTGTTCGCCCCTGCAATCGTGGCGGAGGCATATCCCCCGAGGCCGTTCGTCTCCAGCCATTCCCTCGAAGTTGCCTGGAGCCAATGGCGGCAGACATCTGGTCCGAAAGCGATCAAGGGCCGCTCTCTTCTGTGAAGTTCCCCGCCGAACCGCGAGCGCTAACGTCTTGGACCCGGCGCCCCCGATATCCTCCAGTCTGCCGGCGCTCCGCGCGCGGCTCGGCCGACACACGGTCTCATGACGCGTCGGGCGGAAGCGAGCTCAGCTTGAGGCCCGGAGAAGGTCTTCCTCACACAGCTCCGGAGCCGGCCCCGCGACGGCGCCTGTTGCACACACGCGCAGAGCGCGGCCCACATTCTGGGCCGCGCTCCCGTCCGCTCCCTCCCGACTGGACTCAGTCGGCCAGGCCGTACTTCTCGATGTTCGCCTGCGCCAGCTCCTGGATCTTCGCAATCTGCTCCTTGCCCGCATCCGACCGGAACAAATGCCGGAACCGGCGCTGCGGCTTCAGGTACTCTTCGACGGGGATCGGCTTGATCTTGCGCACGCGCACGACCTCGCCGTTCTCCCATTCCACGAGCGGATAGAGCCCGCAATCCACCGCCATCCGGCCTATATCCACAGTGTCTTTCTCATCGTAGCCCCATCCCGGCGGGCATGGCACGTGAATCTGCACGTACTTGGGGCCCCGCGTGTCCAGCGCCTTCTTCGTCTTCCGCCTCAGGTCGGCGACGATCGACATCGAGGCCGTCGCCACATAGGGAATCCCGTGCGCCGCCGCAATCGCCGGCAGATCCTTCTTCGGGCGGTCCTCGCCGAACGACCTCCGCCCCGCGGGGCTCGTCGTCGTCGCAGCCCCGAACGGCGTCGACCCCGACCGCTGCACGCCCGTGTTCATGTAGGCCTCGTTATCCATGCAGAAGTAGGCGACATCGTGCCCTCGCTCCAGCACCCCCGACAGCGGCCCGAAACCGATATCCAGCGTTGCCCCATCCCCGCCGAAGGCGAGAACTCGGATCTCGTCCAGCTTCCCCTTGTGCTTCAGCGCCGCTTCGAGCCCCGCTGCCACCGCCGAGGCGTTCTCGAAGAGCGAGTGCACCCACGGGACGCCCCAGGCCGACTCCGGATGGGGCGTGCTGAACACCTCCAGGCAGCCCGTCGCATTCGTCACCACCACATTCGGCCCCGCCACCTCCATCACCAGCCGCACCGCGGTCGCCTGGCCGCAGCCGGCGCAGGCGCGATGTCCGGGCAGGAACCCGCGCTCTAGCTCATACGTGAACTCTTTCGTTGCCGGCATCTCAGCTCGCCTCCAGCAGTTCTTCGCGCAGCCCGGCGAAGAAGTCCATCTCTCCCGCCTGCGCTCGTTCCTGCATCTCGTCCAGTATCTCGAACGTGACATCGCGGCCGCCCAGTCCGGTCACCGCCGCATGCACCGGCGGCGTGTTCGGCTGGCCGTACAGCGCCGCCCGAATCTCCGCCGAAAGAATTCCGTAGGCGCCCACGCTCACCGCCTTCTCCAGCACGACGACTCGCTTCGCTCCCGAGAGCGCCTCTCGCAGCTCATCCTGCGGGAACGGCCGGTAGCACCGGAGCTTGAGGACGCCGATCTTCCCGCCCCGCTCGCGCCGGATGTCCGCCCAGTCCTTGAGCGTCCCGACGACGCTCCCCATCGCCACGTAGATCGTCTCCGCGTCGTCGCACTGATAGGGCTCGACCACGTCGCCCATCCAGCGCCCGAAGGCCGCCTGGAAGTCCTTGGCGACCTCTTTGACGACCGCCTTCGCCGCCAGCGCATCCCGCTGGATCTCGTATCGCATCTCCTGATACATCTCCGGGCCGGCGAAGGCGCCCAGCGTGTACGGATCCTTCGGGTCGAGCTCGTAGAGAGGATTGTATGGCGGCAGGAAGGCGTCCACTTCCTCCTGTGTCGGCATATCCACCGTCTCGTACGTGTGCGTGAGAATGAAGCCATCCATGCACACCAGCGCGGGCAGCAGCACCCGGTCGTCCTCCGAGATCTTGTAGGCCTGTATGTGCATATCGAGCACTTCCTGGCTGTTCTCCGCGTAGAGCTGCAGCCAGCCCGAGTCCCGCAGAGCCAGCGTGTCCTGCTGGTCGTTCCAGATGCTCAGGGGGGCCGACATGGCTCTGTTCACCCCCGTGATCACCAGCGGCAGCCGCATCCCCGCGATGTTGTACAGCACCTCGGCCATCAGCATCAGGCCCTGTGAGGTCGTCGCCGAGTAGGCGCGCACGCCTCCCGCCACCGCGCCCAGGCACACCGACGCCGCCGAGTGCTCGCTCTCGACTCGCACGTACTCCGCCTCGATATCCCCATCCGCCACCAGCTGCGACAGCTCTTCGACGATGTGCGTCTGAGGCGTGATCGGGTAGGCGGAGATAACGCCGGGCCGACACAGCCCCACCGCCTCCGCCACAGCCCGGGAGCCTTCGATCATTTTTCTCATTACCGGTGCTCCTCTTCCATCGTGATCGCATCGAACCGGCAGGCGGCCGCGCACATCCCACACCCCTTGCAGTACTCTGAATCCGCCTCGTACTGCTTCTTCTCGAGGTGACGAACACACCCCTCGGGGCAGATCGACTCACACGCATTGCAGCCCGTGCATTTCTCCCAGTCGAACACCGGTCGCAGGATCCCCCACGGCCCCGTCTTGTTTCGCAGCGATGAGCCCGGCCGCGTCACGATACCGAGCGGCGGCTTCCTTCGCTTCTCCTTCGCGCTCGCCGTCATTTCGACTGCTCCTTCATGAGATCATACGCCCGGCGCGCGGCCCGAACGTTCTTCTCGCCCAGATCCTCGCCGAACCGGTGACGGATGCTTCGCTCGATGGCGTCGAAACTGATCGCGCCCGACACCCCGGAAAACGCGCCCATGATGGCCGTGTTCATGATCGGGCGCCCAAGCTCCTCCAGGGCGATCTGCGTCGCCGGAAACGTCACTACCCGCGCCTTCGTCTTCAGCTTCAGCTCGGACGCCGGCCGCTCTGTATTGATCAGCACCGTCCCGTCCGGCTTCAGCCCAGCCAGAACGTCCACCGTATCCATCAGCGTTGGATCCTGTACGATGACGTAATCCGGCGAGTAGATCTGGCTGCGGCGCCGGATCGGCTTCTCGCTGATCCGGCAGAAGGCCTGCACCGGCGCTCCGCGGCGCTCCACACCGAACGCCGGAAACGCCTGTGCCTCCCGCCCGTCGTCGAAGGCGGCCACGGCTAGCAGCTCGGCCGCCGTCACCGAGCCCTGCCCGCCTCTCCCGTGAATGCGGATCTCGATCATAAGCTCGCTCCTCAAACCTTCGCTTCGCCCACACGCGTCCACAGGCGGGGACGCGACCCCGCCCGCGGTTCACGAGCAACCCCGACGTGCATGCCGGGAGGAACATCTCGCTTCGAGTCCCGGCGCCTCTGCTAGTCTACCCACTCCTCCCCTGAACGTACAGCGCCAATGCTTCGACGCAGTTACATCGGATTCCTCTTGTCCCCACATCCGCGGCAGGAAGAGTCGCTTCGTACGACGAAAACAGTGCCAGCGGGCAGCTCGGTTCCATCGCTTGTAAAGGCGAGCTTTGCCCGCACACGGAATACAAGGGGCACATCCCGCCCGCAAGAGGGCCCGTCGCGTCGTCGTTGGTTCACCTCGATGTGAGGTCGTGTGATATGGCTTCAAAACGAGCTTTCGCTCAATCCAGCATTCTCGCCCTCATCCTGTCGCTTCTGGTTCTCGCCCCGGGGTGCGCGCCTCCGAAGTTCCAGGGGGAGCAATTCGTCGGAACGTGGACTCGCCCCGCCGACAGGACTGCCTACCCGTTCAAGCTCCAGCTTCTTCCCGACGGCAGAGGCGTCACCAGCGGCCCCTACGAGCCGCATCCGGTCATCATCAAGTGGTATCTCCGGCGAGACAAGCTCGTCATCGCCCCCCAAGATGGCAACCCCAGAATTGAGTACGACTGTCGCTTCAACGGCCCCGACGAGCTCGTGCTCATCAGCAACGATACCGAATTCACCGCCACCCGCGTGAAGACCGAGTAGAAGCAGCCCCGACACGGCCGTAGGCCTGATCGGTGTCTCTGTTCGGCAGGAGCCCTGGCCGCCTCTGGCGGCTTGCCTCCTGCCATCCTCGTATCTCCATGGGTGTTTCCTCGGTGTTTCGGTACCTCAGTCCCGAAACCGCAGCGCAGGCTCCCTGGCCGCCTCCTGCCGGGGCTAAGCCTCCCTGCTGGCTCCATGCTTCCGCTGGAGATACTCGTGAATCGCCCTCGCCGCGCGCTTCCCGTCTCCCATCGCCGCGATCACAGTCCCCGCGTCGTTGGCGATATCGCCGCCGGCGAATACCCCCGGCATCGTGGTCTCGCCCGTTTCCTCATCCACCGCCAGCCGCCCATCTTCGTGTGTCCTCAGCCTCGGCTCGCTCCTTGGCAGGAGCGGGTTCGGCGAGGCGCTCACGGCGACGATAACCGTCTCCGCCTCCACCTCGAACTCGCTCCCCGCCACCGGAACCGGCCGCCGGCGCCCGCTTGCGTCCGGCTCCCCCAGCTCCGCCCGCTGACATGTCAGCGCACGGACGTGCCCCTTATCATCCCCCAACATCGCCAGAGGAATCGTCAGCTCCTCCAGTTTCACCCCCTCTTCCAGCGCGTTCTCCGCCTCTTCCGCCCTCGCCGGCAGCTCCGCCCGCGTCCGCCGGTACAAGATCGTCACTTCAGACCCCAGCCGGAGCGCGCTCCGCGCAGAGTCCATCGCCGTGTTCCCGCCGCCGATCACCACCGTTTTCTTTCCAACTCTGATCGGCGTCCGATACTCCGGAAAGCGATGCGCCCGCATCAAGTTGACTCGGGTCAGAAACTCATTCGCCGAGTACACCCCCGCCAGGTTCTCGCCGGGAATGTGCAGGAACCACGGCAGCCCTGCGCCCGTCCCCACGAAGACTGCGTCATATCCCTCTTCGTTCATCAGCTCGTCGAGCGTCACCGTCTTGCCCACGAGCACATCGGTTTCGATCTCCGCCCCCAAGGTCTTCACATACTCAATCTCTCGGTCGAGGATCTCCCGCGGCAGCCTGAACTCCGGAATTCCATACCGCAGTACGCCGCCCGGCGCGTGGAGAGACTCGAAGATCGTCACCCGATACCCGTGCCTCGCCAGATCCCCCGCCGCCGTCAATCCGGCCGGGCCCGACCCGATGATCGCCACCTTCGGAGCATTCCCCTGGGGCTCGCGCCGGAGGCGAAACTCCATGTTCTCCCGCTCCCAGTCCGCCACGAACCGCTCCAGCGCCCCTATCGCCACCGGCTCCGCCCGCTTCCCCAGCACGCACGCGGCCTCGCACTGGGTCTCCTGCGGACATACCCGGCCGCAGATCCCAGGGAGGTTGTTGCGGTCCTTCAGGACCTTCACCGCCTCCGCAAACCGCCGCTCCTCCAAGGCCCCGATGAAGCCCGGAATATCGATCCCGACGGGGCATCCCAGAACACAGCTCGGCCGCTTGCACTGCAGACAGCGCTTCGCCTCGGCCAGCGCCATATCGACATCGAAGCCCGTCGCCACCTCGGCGAAGTCCCGCGCCCGCTCCGCGGGATCGCGGCGGGGTAGGGGAGCACGCGGCGCTCGACTCGGCTTTCTCCGTGTTGCTCTCGTCTTCTCGCCCATAGTCGGCTCTGATGTCGCTCCCGAAGGTGGATCTACTCGGTCGCCTGCTCCTTTTCGAGTTCGTCGGCCGCCGCCTGCAGCCGGCAGTACTCCTCCTCCTCGACGAAGGCCCGCTTACGCTTAACCAGCTCGTCCCAGTCCACCAGGTGGCCGTCGAAGTCCGGCCCCTCCACGCAGGCGAACTTCACCTCGCCCCCCACCGTCACCCGGCACGCACCACACATCCCCGTCCCATCGACCATGATCGGGTCCAAGCTCACCAATGTCGGCAGGCCGTGCTCCTTCGTCACCGCACACGTCGCCTTCATCATAGGAATCGGGCCCGTCGCAATGCAGTAGTCGTAGTGTTCCCCGGCCTCCAGCCGGCCGCGCAGCACGTCTGTCACCAGCCCGTGATGGCCCATCGATCCATCATCGGTGGCGATGTGGACCTCCGAGCTGAGCGCCCGAATCTCGTCCACGTAGAACAGGAGATCGCTGCTGCGCGATCCGATGATGGCGACGATCTCGTTCCCGGCCTCCGCAAATCCTGTGATCTCCGGGTACATGAAGGCGATCCCGAGGCCGCCGGCGACACAGACGACCCGCCCGTAGCGCTCGATCTCCGTCGGTTGCCCCAGCGGCCCAAGCACATCCGCCAGGGAATCGCCGGGCTCCAGTCTCGCCATCTGCCGGGTGGAATAGCCCACCGCCTGAAAGACGATGGCGATGGTGCCTTTCTCTGCGTACCTCTCGGCGATGGTGAGAGGCACGCGTTCGCCCTGCTCGTCCACGCGGACGATAACGAACTGCCCCGGCTTCGCCTTGCGCGCGACCCGCGGCACCTCCACCTCCAGCCGAGTTATGCTGGGAGCCATGGAACGTTTTGAGACTATCTGAAACCTTGGCGATGCATCCAGCGTGATGCTTCCTCCATCCTCAAGAATAAGCGAGCCGCTTGCCTGCACGCGCGCCGACACCAAGACGCTTGTAGAGGGGAACTGACGACTCGCCTCCCGTCCCCGTTTCACTTCGAACAGAGATCGAGAGATTCCTGCCCTATTTAGCTTCGCCGAAAGAGGTAACTCGGCGAAGCTCTCAGAACGCACACGACGCCGGCTATTGGGGTTCGCACATTACTTCAATGTCCGAACCCCAATAGAGGTTGTTTCATAGCCTCTGGAGGAGGGTTATGAAATGCGCTCTAGTCCCAACGGGCGAGAAGGCTCATGCCGTAGAGGGCCTGCGCCTGAGACTCGTCTCCCACCTCCGCGGCAACATCCTCTCCCGCCATGTTCCGCCCGGCCGTCTCGCCCTGCTCCATCGCTCGGAGCCACCCGTAGCCAATGGGCCGGCGCCGTCCCTCGTGCTCGATCTGCGCCACGTCCCCTGCTGCGAACACTCTCTCGTCCGTGCTCTGAAGTCGAGCACTGACGACCACCCCGTCGGCGAGCGAGATCCCGGAGCCGACGAGGAACTCGACTCGCGCCCGCTGGTCCAGGGCAAAGCCGACGATGTCCGCCGGCAATTCCCGCCCCTCGTGCGTCTTCACGGCCGCAACCCGCCCGTCGTTGCCCACCAGCTCCGCCGGCCGGTCGAGCTCCACCACCTCGACACCACGTCGCGCCATCTCGCGCTCGATGAGCTCGCCCTTGAGCTGGAAGAGCTGGGGAAACCACGGGCTCTCATCGGGCACGACCATCGTCACCTCCAGCCCCCGCAGGCGAAGCGCCCGCGTCAGCTCCACTCCCTGAAGACCCCGGCCGATCACGACCGCCGTCTTCGCCTCCCCGCACCACTCACGCATCCGCACCGCGTCTGCGTATGCGCTGAACGCCGTCACTCCTTCGAGGTCGATGCCCGGGAGCTGCGGCAGCCGGGGTCTGACGCCCGTGGCGACGAGGAGCCGATCGTAGGAGAGCGCGCTCCCGTCGTCGAGCGTGATGCTCCCGGCCGCGCGATCGATCCCGGTCGCCCTCCGGCCGCTCCTTATACCAATGCCGCCGGCCTCGGCCGTCGACTCGAAATCCCGCCACAGGCGGCTCTCGTCTATCCGCCCCGCAACGAAGTCAGCCAGGAGCGGCCGCACGTAAAACGGTCGGGCCTCCTCCGCCACCACCGTGATCGTGTCCTGGGGGTGCAACCTGCGAATGGCTTCCGCCGCCTGTGTCGCCGCAACGCCGCCCCCCACGATGACGTGATCTGCCATGAACCAGGCCTCCTTCGACGATTTCTGTGTCGAGTTCCGCCGGAGGTCTGATTCTCGCACCATTCGGAGTCCTCCTGCCTCCGGAATCTCGCAGGAATCCGATGCTTCGGTCAGAAGGTTTAAAATGATGGATTGGTTGGGTACCGAGTAGGTAGGCACGTCAGATAGAAGGGCAACAGTAGGTGTCTTGGGCGAAGCGCTTCTGGCCCGTTCTGCTTGTCATTGTCGGGATCGCGGCGCAGGGGGGCGCACTTCGTGCGGCCCCGCCCGACTATGCCGCCGAACGCGCCGAAATGGTGGCGAGACTGCGACAGAATCGCATCACCAGCCAGCACGTCCTGGCCGCGATGCAGCGAGTGCCACGTCACCTGTTCTGTTCCCCCCGCGACAGGGAGCGAGCCTATGACGAGCTGACTATCCCGGTCGGAGGAGGTCAAGCCCTCTACCAGCCCCTGGTCGTGGCGCGGGCCACCCAGATGCTCGACCTCAAGCCCGGCCGAAAGGTGCTTGCGGTGGGCGCCGGCTGTGGCTACCGCGCCGCTGTGCTCAGCGAGATCACCAACGAGGTCTACGCCGTCGACTCGCGCCGCGATGTGCTGCATCTCGCCAAGACACGGCTTAATGCCCTTGGTTACTCGTCCGTGAAATGGGCCGTCGGCAAAGGCTGCTGTGGGTCGAGCGAGGACGCCCCCTTCGACGCCATCCTCGTCACGTGTGCGGCAGACGCCGTGCCCGAGGCGCTCGTCAAACAGCTCAAGGACGGGGGCCGCATGGTAATCCCAGTCGGCAGCGGACCGGAGCAAACCCTCACGTGTCTCGTGAAGAGCGGAGGTCGACTGCGGTCTGAGGTCATCATGCCGGTCCGCGTCGATCTCATGGTCTGCCAGCCGTAGTTCCCCCAGACTCAGAGCGTCTATCAAAACCGCTTGCGCTCCGCAATCAGAGACGCTCATGTACCACCAGAGGCCGGGGCCGGCGGTTTTGATAGCGGTTCTCAACCGCCTTGGGCAATCGGATATCATGAACCAGGTCGACTTCCTCATTCTCGTCGTCGTGGGCGCCTGCGCGCTCTCCGGCGCCCGCCGCGGCATCATCAGCTCCGCCGGCGATATCATCTCGCTGCTGCTGGGGCTTATCCTCGGGGCCATCGCCTACCCGCTGGCGGCCGCCCCCGTTCGGTGGGTGAGCGGAGCCTCTCCGCCCATAGCCGGCGTCGTGGGCTTCGTTCTCCTGTCCGTTCTCGTAGTTGCCGGCTCCAGCTGGGGCTTTTCGGCGCTCTCCTCGCGGTTCGAAGTGGGCAAGCAATTAAGCCGGAGCGGCGGCGCCGGATTCGGCGCCGCTTTCGGCGTCTTCTTCGCGGCCGTCCTCGTCATGGCGTCGGCCCTCCTGCCGAACTCCGCTCAGCCCGTCAGCCAGTCCCGTCTCGCCTCGAGCATCACCGCTCTCGTTCCCCGACTCCACGAGAGCCTCGAGTCCGTGGGAATCCCCCTGCCCAAGCTCGTGCAGCTCCCCACGGACTACCGCGAGGAGCTGCAGGGCGTGAATCAGGGGCGTCAGTTCCTGCGCGTCAACTTCACCCGATTGGATGGGGCGATGTGCATCAACTGCCGCTCCGCGGTTGACTTCGAGGGATACCAATTCTCCCGCGGCACCCTCATGTCGCCCTGCTTCCGCTGCCCCCAGTGCGGTCGCACCAGCGACGGATGCCAGACCTTCGAGGGGTTCCACGAGATCTATGGCTCGTGCCCGACGATACTCGCGGGAGAAGGCTTGCAGTTCGACTGCGGCGTCTGGACCAACGGCTGGTGGACCGTCCCCCAGGGACCGTGCCCGGTCTGCGGCAGGGAATTTCGGCCGGAGTCAGCGGCGACACACTCGGGGCCGTTTCGCAGCCCGTAGAGGCTGTGAAGGGGAAGCAGGGGATTGGCTTCTAGGCCTCTCCGGTGGCTATCTGGCGAAAGTCGAAAAGCCCTTCCTCGGCGCACCATTCGGCGAATGTAGCGCGCTTCTCCTCGGCATACGCTTGGATAATACCCAGGCCGTCGTTAAGCATCGGAAGCGGCTTCCCCAGCGGGCAGGGCAGCCATTCCACCCGCCCGAACAGCCGGCAGATGAGCGGGCGCGCCGGGTAGGCGATGCACCGACGCTTCGTCACATCGTAGAAGAGGCACTGCTCAGTCTCGATGCCCTCAAACCAGGGAACCCGCTTCTCCTGCTCCAGCACCCGCGTCACCTGCCTGGCGTCCTGTTCCTGCAGGCACTTCACGATCTGCTCGAACTCCTGCCTCGTCATCTGGACCCCGGCCGTGCATCGAAGGCCGCACTCGTGACAGCCGTCACACGGATTGTCGCGGGAGGCTCCGGTCGGATGCTCTCCCTCTCTGCCGCTGCTCATCGAAGCCTTGCCTTTCATCTCGAGGCCACTGCTATGATATACCGACCGCCGCGCCCTATCAACAGGCGCCGGACGTCCTCAGCGCACCGTCGCCACTCGCGCGTCGGCCGTGTTTGACAAGGGTCAACGATACTGCTAGAATCTCTGAATTATCCGGGAGAGGCGGCCCTCAGCGCCTCGCGGCCGGGCCGGCGGCGGCGGCCGAGGCAATTCCCGAGGCGCGGTCCCGGTCGAGCGATGTGGTTCCACTCCTGCCTCTCTATTCACGGTGGAAGCACATCTACAGCTTGGTGTGGTCGCCTGCTGGCGAGGCCGCAGCGCATCGCCATAGTCTCATATCGGTGCAATCTCACATGGGAGGATAGTGGAGGCGTGGTGGAAATCGGTCGCGGTCGTGCAGCCCGTCAGACGTATGGATTCGACGATGTCGCTCTCGTTCCCGGCACAGTCACCCTCGACCCCGAGATGGTCGATCTCACCTGCGATCTCGCCGGCATCCCCCTCGCGCTTCCCGTGTTGGCCTCCGCCATGGACGCTGTCGTGGACGTGAACTCCGCCGCCGTGCTGAGCGAACTCGGCGGGCTGGCAGTGCTCCACCTCGAGGGAGTGCAGTGCCGCTACGAAGATCCCGACCCGATCCTCGACCGCATTGCCTCGGCCCCCATCGAAGATGCCGTTTCCGTCATCCAGGAGGCCTATCGAGAGCCTGTCAAGGACGACCTCATCCTCCGCCGCGTGGCCGAGTTGAGGGAGAAGGGCGCCAAGGTCGCCGTCTCCCCAACCCCGATCACGGCGCAGCATGCAGCGGATGTGATTGGGGCCGGCAAGATCGACGTCTTCGTCGTCGCCTCTACAGTCACCACCGCCCAGCACATCTCCTCCCGATATGAATCCCCCGACTTCCGACGCCTGGCCGATCTGGTCCAGGCGCCTGTCTTTGTGGGCAACTGCGTCAGCTATGAGGCCGCACTCGATCTCATGCGCGCCGGCGCCGACGCGGTCCTCGTGGGCGTCGGCCCCGGAGCGGCCTGCACGACGCGGCGCGTGCTCGGGATCGGTGTCCCACAGGTCACGGCCGCAGTCGACTGCGCAGCCGCGCGAGAGGACTACCAGCGTGAGACCGGGAAGCGCGTGCCAATCATATTGGACGGGGGCATGAGGGTTGGCGGCGACATCGCCAAGGCGATCGCCGCCGGCGCGGACGCAGTCATGATTGGGTCGCCCCTCGCCGCGGCAGAGGAAGCCCCCGGTCGGGGCTACCATTGGGGGATGGCCACCTCTGCCATCGGGCTGCCCCGCGGAACCAGGATCAAGGTCGGCGTCAGCGCTCCCATGAAGCAGATACTCCTCGGCCCCGCTAAGAGAGACGATGGCACCATGAACCTGTTCGGAGCGCTTCGGCTCTCGATGGCCTGTTGTGGAGCCCGAACCCTCGCCGACATGCAGAGGGCCGAGATCGTCATCGCACAGGCCCTTCCCACAGAAGGGAAGGCCGTCCAGCGGGCTCAGGGAGTCGGAGGCACCCGCTAGGAAACGCCTGGAGGCGGCATGAGCAGTCAGACCGCTGCGAAACCGGGAGAATTGGTCCTCGTATTGGACTTCGGCGCGCAGTACGGGCAGCTCATCGCTCGTCGCATCCGCGAGTGCCACGTCTACTGCGAGATTCTTCCCCACGACACGCCGACGCAGGAGATCCTCGCGCGCCGGCCCAAGGGCATCGTTTTCTCCGGCGGCCCCAGCAGCGTCTACGAAGACGGGGCTCCATCCTGCGATCCGGCGCTCTTCGAGTCCGGCATTCCAATCCTCGGCATCTGCTACGGCATGCAGTTGATGGCGAAAGCGCTCGACGGTGGCGTCCGCGGCGGCGCTCAGCGCGAGTACGGCAAGACCGAGCTCACCGTCCTGGACCACGGCGACCTGTTCGAGGGACTGAACCCACGCCTGATCGCCTGGATGAGCCACGGCGACCGGGTCGAGCAAGTCCCCCCCGGCTTCGTCGAAACCGCTCGGACGTCCAGCGCCCTGGCAGCCATGTCCCACCGGGAGCGCAAGCTCTTCGGAGTCCAGTTCCATCCTGAGGTCGTGCACACCCCGTGGGGTGTCGAGGTCTTCCGCAACTTCCTCTACAAGCAGTGCGGCTGCAAAGAGACCTGGACGACGGAGTCCGTTTTGACCAGCGCCGTCCGGGCGGTCCAGGAACAGGTCGGATCCGGAAAAGTCGCCTGCGCCCTGAGCGGCGGCGTCGACTCGGCCGTGACCGCCGGGATCGTACACCGCGCCGTCGGCGATCAACTCACCTGTATCTTCATGGACCACGGCTTCCTGCGGAAGAACGAGGCCGATCAGGTCGTCCGCACCTTCGGCGAGAACTTTCACGTCAACCTCGTCCACGTGCCGGTCCAAGAGCGGTTCCTGAAGCGACTGCAGGGCGTGATCGATCCCGAGGAGAAGCGGCGGATCATCGGCGACGAGTACGCCAACGTGCTCGAAGAGGAAGGACGAAACCTCGGCGCCGTGCAATTCCTCGCCCAAGGGACGCTCTACCCGGACGTCATAGAGAGCGGAACCCGCGAGGCCGCGCGCATCAAGACCCATCACAACGTCGGCGGGCTCCCCGAGACCCTCGAGCTGGAATTGGTCGAGCCCGTCCGCTACCTCTTCAAGGACGAAGTGCGGAGAGTGGGGGAGGAGCTCGGGCTTCCCGACGAGATCGTCTGGCGGCACCCGTTCCCCGGCCCGGGGCTGGCTATCCGCGTGATAGGGGAGGTCACTCTCGAGCGGCTCGATACGCTCCGCGAGGCCGACGCCATCATCATAGATGAGATCATGGCCGCCGGCCTCTACCGTCGCCTGTTCCAGTGCTTCGGCGTGCTGGCTCCCATCAAGAGCGTCGGCGTCATGGGCGACCAGCGAACCTACGGCAACACGGTCATTCTTCGCGCCGTCACCAGCGATGACGCCATGACCGCGGACTGGTCGCAGCTCCCGTACGAAGTGCTGTCGAGCATCAGCACCAGGGTCATCAACGAAGTCCCCGGCGTGAACCGAGTCGTCTACGATATCAGCTCCAAACCGCCTGCAACTATCGAGTGGGAATGAGGTGCTGCGCCATGATGTCTGACATCAAGGAAGTGCTCATCACCGAGGAGCAGATTCAGACCAAGGTCAGGGAACTCGCCGAGCAGCTCGCGAGCGACTACAGAGACAAGAACCCGGTTCTCGTCGGCGTCCTGAACGGTGCCTTTGTGTTTCTCGCCGATCTCATGCGCAGCCTCGACCTCGACTGCACCGTTGATTTCGTCGCCTGGTCCAGTTACGGAAAAGACACCTCCTCCAGCGGCGTCTTCCGCATCATGAAAGACTTGGAGACGAACGTTGAGAGCAAGCACGTCCTCATCGTTGAGGACATTATCGACACCGGGCTGACGCTCCACTACCTGCTCGACACGATCCGGGCTCGCAAGCCCGCAAGCGTCAGAGTCGTTGCCCTCCTCGACAAACCCAGCCGGCGCCGCATAGAGGCGAAGGCCGACTATCTCGGCTTCCAGGTACCTGATGCCTTCGTCGTCGGCTACGGCCTCGACTTCGCTCAGAGCTATCGCAATCTCCCTTTCATCGGCATTCTCAAGCCCGAAATCTACGCCGGCCGCGGCACCCCGCCGGATCAGCTCGAGGAATAGCCACAAAAAAACTATTGGGTCTGGTGTACGCGGGCGATGGTTTGTGGTATAATGCGGTCGGTGGCGTATCCCACTCCCCGGGCGACCGTAGCCCGATTCGATAGTACGACCCCTCGACTTAGCTGGCTCGATGAAGTTGGCTCGAACGGGCGCGCGGAGATTTCCATCTAGGCATTTTCAGGTGTAGATCGGCAATCCCACCGCTGTTACGCATACCCGCCGGAAGCCAAGAAGACCGCCCCGGCGACGCGAGGCTCTGGGATCCTCCAATGGTGCACCGCTGTTCTCGCGATACGTAGGGGGAATGAAAGATGACACTGGAACTGGCAAAACTCGAAGAGAAATCAGTCGACGACCTTCACGAACTCGCCAAGGAACTCTCCGTTGAAGATCACGAGAAGCTCCGGAAGCCCGACCTGGTTCTCCGGATCATGCGCGCTCAGGCCGAGCAGAACGGCCTCATCTGGACGCAGGGCGTGCTCGAAATCCTCCCGGAAGGCTACGGCTTCCTGCGCGTGCGGAACTTCCTGCCCAGCCAGGACGATATCTATGTCTCGCAGTCGCAGGTCAAGCGATTCGGCCTCAAGACCGGAGACACGGTGGTGGGCGCGGTGCGCATGCCGAAGAGCGGCGAGCGCTACCGAAGCCTCCTCAAGCTCGAAGCTGTCAACGGGCTCGCGCCCGAGGCGGTTCGCAAGCGCACCACTTTCGACGAACTCACCCCGATATACCCCGCCGAACAACTCCACATGGAGACCAGCCCCGACAACATCTCCGGCCGGTTCATCGATATCGTCGCCCCCATCGGCAAAGGACAGCGGGGGCTTATCGTCTCACCGCCCAAGGCCGGCAAGACCACGCTCCTGAAGCTCATCGCAAACAGCACCACCACCAACCACCCCGAAGTCTACCTCCTCGTCTTGCTCATCGACGAGCGCCCCGAGGAGGTCACCGACATACGTCGATCCGTGGACGGACAGGTCGCCGCATCGACCTTCGACGAGCCGCCCGAGAACCACCTCAAGCTCCAGGAGATCGTCCTGGAGCACGCCAAGCGCCTGGTCGAAGCGGGGCGCGACGTCGTCGTCCTTCTCGACTCCCTCACGCGCCTGGCGCGAGCCTCCAACCTCACGGTCGCGCCGAGCGGCCGGACTCTGTCGGGCGGGCTCGACCCGAGCGCCCTCTATCGTCCCAAGCGATTCTTCGCCTCCGCCCGCAACATCGAGGAGGGTGGAAGCTTAACCGTGATGGCCACGGCCCTCGTCGAGACCGGCAGCCGCATGGACGACATGATCTTCGAGGAGTTCAAGGCGACGGGCAACCAAGAGCTCGTGCTCGACCGGTCGATGGCCGACCGCGGGATATTCCCCGCCATCGACATCCCCAGATCGGGCACCCGCCACCAGGAGCTGCTTTTCTCCGACGAGGAGCTCCAGCGGGTCTATCAGCTCCGCCGCGTCCTGAACGCGCTCGACACCACCCCGGCGACCGAGCTGCTCCTCACCGGTCTGCGCAAGACGTCCTCCAACGCCGAGTTTCTGAAGTGGGTCCAGAGAGAGCTCAGCAAGGAATCCAAGTGACCCGAGCCTGGCCGTCGGGAAAGCAGATCCGTGGCCGCCGGAGCAGATGAGGTCAGGGTCGAGGTCGTCGGCGTCTTCGAGCAACAGGTCACCCTGGGCGATCGAGAGCACCGGATGCCTGTGCTTCTCCTCCGAGATCCCCCCGCGACCCGCGAAGTCCGCGTCCCCATCGGCTCCTGCGAAGGACTCGCCATACAGATTGCCCTCGAACGCCGCCTCGTCCCTCGCCCGTACACGCACGATCTCGCCCTCCGACTCCTCGAGAAGCTCTCCGCCCGGCTGGAGAGCGTTGTCGTCGACGCAGTCTCCGCCGACACCTCGCACGCAACCCTACGCGTCTGCGCCGCAGAAGGCCCCCTCATGATGGACGCTCGGGCCGGAGATGCAGTCGCTCTGGCGCTGCGAGCGGAGGCGCCGATCTTCGTCGCCGAGGAATTGTTGGTCGACGCCGGAACCGAAGATCCCCTGAGCTGAGGTGCTGTCGCATGGTCATCATCATGCAGGCCGGGGCGCCTGAATCGGAAGTAAACGCCGTCATCGCTGCCGTAGAGAAGGCGGGATTCCGCCCCTGGATCAACCCCGGAGTCGAGCGCAAGGTTATCGCCCTCCTCGGCGCCGTCGACGCAGCGAAGGCGGAGTTGGTCGACCATTTCTCTGCTCTCCCCGGCGTCGAGCGCGTCACCCTCATCTCCGAACCCTACAAGCTGGCCTCCCGCCGCACTCGTCCCGAGCCAACTATCATACGCGTAGGGCCGGTATCTATCGGAGGAGACGAGCTGGCCGTTATCGCCGGCCCCTGCAGTATCGAGAGCCGCGAGCAGATGTTCGAGGCCACCCGCGCCGTCAAAGAGGCCGGCGCCAACCTCCTCCGCGGCGGCGCCTTCAAGCCTCGCACATCTCCCTACAGCTTCCAGGGATTGGGAGTGAGCGGACTCCAGCTTCTCGCCGAGGCAGGCCGGGCAGCCGGCCTTCCCACGGTCACCGAAGTCCTCCATCCCGACGACCTGGATGTGATCGCGGAGTACGCCGACGTCATCCAGATCGGCGCCCGCAACATGCAGAACTTCCGGCTTCTCCAAGATGTCGGACAAGTCGGCAAACCCGTTATCCTCAAGAGAAACCCCGGATGCCGCATCCAGGAACTCCTCATGGCATCCGAGTACATCATGCTCGAAGGCAACTCCAACGTCGTCCTGTGCGAACGCGGCATCACGAGCTTCGAGGACGCCACCCGCTATACCCTCGATTTGAACGCCATTGCGGTCATCAAGCGCTTCAGCCACCTGCCCGTAATCGTCGATCCGAGCCACGCCGCGGGTGATTGGCGCTACGTAGCCTCCGCCGCGCTCGGTGCCGTGGCGGCCGGCGCGGACGGGATTATGGTGGAAGTCCATCCGGATCCCGCGTCGGCACTGTCCGACGGCCCACAGTCACTCCGGCCCGAGAAGTTCCAGGAGCTGATGGACTCCGTGGCGCGCGTGGCCGCCGCCGTCGGACGGCGCGTCGCGCGGCCGGAGTGACGCGGAGTAGGGGAGGACGTCGCCGAATGAGTCGTGCCCGCTCCACCGATGAGGACCAGTTCGCTCGGATAGCCCCCTATTACGATGCCCTTATGGCCAACGTCCCCTACGGCCTCTGGGCCAGCTACATCAGCCAGCTCGCGCTCCTCGCCGGCCGTCCCATATGGCCCCGATCGAAGCTCCTCGACCTCGCCACCGGGACCGGTTCCATCGCCCTCCACTTCGCCGAGCGCGGATGCGACGTCACCGGCATAGACCTTTCCCCCGCCATGATCGAAGAGGCAAAGCGTAAGGCTGCCGAGCAGGGCGCGGATGTCCTCTTCCTTTGCCTCGACCTCGCAGACTTCGATCTGCCCCCCGAGTTCGACCAAGCCGTGTGCCTCTACGACAGTCTCAACTATCTGCTCGAGCCCGACAATCTCAAACGTGCGTTTGCTAATACGCGATGCGCCTTGAAGCCCGGCGGGGTACTCATATTCGACGTCAACACCGTCCGCGCACTGGAGGAAGAGCTCTTCACTCAGGACAACAGACCCGGGACCGACGTCAAATACCACTGGGTCAGCAAGTACGACCCCAAGACTCGAATCAGCCGCGTCAAGATGGGCTTCCATATACCATCGACCGACGAGCGGTTCACCATCATCCATCGGCAGCGCTCCTACACCGACGCAGAGATCCGCTCGTACCTCGCTCACGCCGGTTTCGCGCCAGTCTCTGCCTACGACGCCTATCGCGTGACACCGCCAGGCCCGCACAGCGACCGCGTCTTCTATGCCGCAACCGCCGCAGGCGCAACGGCTCAGTAGGTGGCACGAAGCGCGGCCTCCATACGACCCAACCACCCACACCCATACCTTAAATGCAACCGCTCAACATCAGCACCCCGGCCTGGCAGGAAGTCCGCAGAGATAGAGATGTAACATAAGAATGATTATCGGACGCATATCGTCCGCGCTGCGGGCCCGCAGGAATCCCCAACGCGCTCCTCATCATGCCCCTTCCCCCTCCTCCCCGACTTTGCTGCGAACCGGACAGCCGGTAGGTTCAGTGCATCCACATCGAGAAGACAACTGAACGATGCCGGGTCCAGGGCGCGCAAAACGATCGCTCGCAAACGACAGCGCGGTAGGGGAGTCGTCAGGACACAGCGGTCCGAGCGACTTCCTGGCTGTTGGCGCGCTGATCTTTCTGCACTGCGCCTTCTTCTGGCGCGCCCTTCTCCTCCGAGGCTTCCTCGTTCACAGCGACATCTGCTACTTCTTCGAGCCGGCGAAGTCCTTCATGCACGAGTCATTGCGGGCCGGCCGCCTGCCGCTCTGGTCCCCCTACATCTTCTGCGGCTATCCCATCGCGGCCGAGGGGCAGATAGCCGCCTTCTACCCGCCCTCGCTGTTGATATCGTGGCTCCTCCCCTCTCCTGGCGCCATCAACTGGCTGATCGTGTCCCACCTCCTGCTCGCGGCCCTAGCCATGTATCTACTCGCCCGCGCCCTTGGCCTGCAATCGTTTAGCGCTTGCTTGTCTGCCGTCATCTTCTCCTTCAGCGGCTACCTCTTCGTCCATATCCATCACGTGAGCCTCATCTGCGCCGCCGCCTGGCTTCCTGTCGTCCTCCTGTTCATCGAGCGAGCGCGGCGTAATCTCCCCCTCAACGGCGCGCTCGCCGGCCTCGCCTGGGGCGCGGCCGCCCTCTGCGGCCACCCCCAGACTCTGTTTCACATCTCGCTCGCCGCCATCTTCTGGATTGTGTGGCGCTCCATCCAGAGGAAGCGAGAGAGCGGCCCCGGCGCCCTCAGGAGCGCCCTCGCGCTGGCGGCGCTCGTCTTCTTCCTCGGGATCGGACTGTCCGCCGTGCAGCTCCTCCTCACGGCAGACCTCTCCGCTACAGCCCCGCACGGAGAGCGCGGGAGCATCGAGTACGTGACATCCTTCTCCCTCCTGCCGCAGCACCTCATCGGCCTCCTCCTCCCGAACTGGCGCGGCACCCCGGCCTTCAATACCTACACCGGCGGGCGCTACTACTGGGAGTACGTGCTCTACATCGGCGTGATTCCTCTGTTCCTCGCGCTCCTCGGCGCGACCGCCCGGCGCGGTCGCATCTGGCTCGGAGTCGCGCTGGTCGCCTTGCTCCTCGCGCTCGCCCAGGGCAACCCGCTCTACCACGCGCTCCGCCATATCCCCGGCTTCTCCGACTTTCGCGTCCCCGCGCGCTACATCTTCCTCTTCACCTTCGCCGCCGCCCTGCTCGCAGGCTACGGGTGGGAGGCGCTCGCAGCCGCTCGCATCTTCTCCTCCCGCCGGCGCGCCATCGCCCTCGCCACCGCTGTCGCCGCCCTCGCCGTCGGCGATCTCTTCTGGTTCGATAAGACCCTCGCTCCGCTCGCCAGCCCCGCCGTCTACGCGGCCACCCCTCGGGTGATCCAAGTCCTCGAGGAGGATCCAACCTGGGGCAGAGCGTTCATCCGGCCGCCGATCGCTATCTACATCGACTGGTCTCCCCCCGGCGGGTGGGCCGCCAATCCCGACGGCTGGCTGGAGGGCAGAGTCTATCTCCCGGCGAGCGTCCCGCAGTCCTTCGATCTGCGAACCACTGGGGGCTACGCGGGCTTCGTCGATCGGAGATACGACACGTTCTTTGAGACAGCGTTCCAGGAGGCGCTCGAGAAGGGCGAAATCGCTCTCCCCTCCCTCATCGGCACGCGATACTTCCTGGTCGAACCGGAGATGGCGATTAGCGACCTGCCCGCAGCAGACATCCCCCCCTTCCGCGTCTACCAGAACCCGGAAGCCTTTCCCCGGGCATTCACCATCGGCGCCGTCATCCCCGCGCCCAACCATGCCGAGGCCCTCGCGCAGACCTTGGAACTCGCGCGCCAGGGCCGTCTTGCCAGCACGGCCGTCACCCGCGGCGACCTTGGTGACTTCACCCCAGGCGGCGGGACAGGCAGTATCCTTCGGGTGGACGAGCCTCGCCCGGAGCGCATCGCAGTTCAGGCGCAGTCAGACGCGGACGCCCTGGTCGTGCTCAACGAGCGATGGGACCCGGGTTGGCACGCTCGCCTCGACGGCCGCCCCGTTCCCCTCGTCGAGGTTGACTCCGTGCTCATGGGCGCCCCGATGCCAGGCGGCGAGCACACGGTCGAGTTCGAGTACCGGCCCCGCGGCCTCATCGTCGGTCGCCTGATCAGCCTCGTATCGCTGGTGGCACTCGTCCTCATCATCGCGGCCTCCAGCCTCGCCCACAGGCGCGTCCGAGCGAACTAGAGCAATCGTTCCTGCGGCGGGCCGGGTGAATCGCCATCGATCTCCGCGCACACCGAATCGAGATCGAATTCCCCTGTCAGCGGCCGCGCCCCCATCGACCGCAGCGTCTCCCACCCTTCGGAGAAGGGCGGCTCGCTCCACGGAACCCCATACAGCAGGCGCCGGCAGCGCACCGCGTGCCGCGCCGTCACCATGCTCCCACACTCCCCGTGCGCTTGCACCACGATCACCGCCCGCGAGAGCGCCGCCTGAATCCGGTCGCGCGCCAGAAGCAGCTCTCTCCTCACCTCGGTCTCCGGCGGCACCTCCGCCATCAGGCACCCCGCAGATGCCACCTTCCCGGCGAGGAGACTGTTCTCAGGTGGGTATAGGCGAAGCAGGCCGCACCCCAGCACCGCGATCGTCCTCCCCTGCTCCGCCTCCAGCGCGCCCCGGTGTCCCGCCGTATCGATTCCGCGGGCGAGGCCGCTCACGATCGTGTGCCCTCGCCGCGCAAGCTCCCGTCCCAGCTTCCGCGCCAGCGTAGCGCCTTCACGGCTGGGAGATCTCGTCCCGACCACCGCCACCGCCCGCGCCTCTCTCGGCTCCAGCGTTCCCTTCACATACAAGAGCGGCGGCGGGCTCCGCAGAACTCTCAGCGACTCCGGATAGCGACCGTCTTCTTGCGAGAGAAGCCCTATCCCCTGCGCCGCCCACCCATCGATCCTGCGGCGCAGCGCCGCCTCCGCCTCTCGCACCGCGAGCACACCCCGCGCCTGCCGCGCCGATAGCTTCCCCCGCCCGCGCAGTTCCTCCGCAGAGGCGCGCACCGCCGCCTCGGCAGACCCAAACGCGCGCGCCAACCGCAGCATCGTCCCCGCCCCGACCCCCGGCACCTGCTGCAGAGCCGCCCACCAGAAACCCTCCCCTCCCCTACCCCGACTCACGCCCCGGTCGTCCATGTCCGACACGAGCAAGCGATCTCTCTGTGCGCGCCGATCGTTGCCTCGAAGAGAGCGCGCACCCGCGGCGTTTGCCTTCCCATGAAGTCGCTCACCTGGCCGTGCTCGACGGGCTCCGCCGACACGCCGGCCGCCCAGTTGGTGACGACGGCGACCGAAGCATAGCAAATGCCTGCTTCCCTGGCAAGCGCCGCCTCCGGCACGCTCGTCATCCCCACCAGGTCGCTCCCCATCTGGCGGAACATCCGAATCTCCGCGGGCGTCTCGAACCGAGGCCCCTCCGCGCACACGTACGTGGCTTCCGAATGGACCTCCTCGCCGAGCGCCTCCGCCGCCTCCCTCAGCTCCTTCCGGAGATGGGGGCAGTACGGCTCCGTCATGTCCACGTGAACGACCCCGCCGCCCTCCCCGTCGAAGAACGTCGACGGGCGGCCGTGCGTGAAATCGATGAACTGGGTCAGGACCGACAGAGCCCCCGGCGGCATGGTCTTCACAAGCGAGCCCACGGCCGCCGAGGCGAGGATGTTGGTCACCCCCAAGCTCTTCAGAGCCGCGATGTTGCCTCTGTAATTCACGCGGTGAGGCGGGATGTCGTGCCCCGTCCCATGCCGCGCGATGAAAGCGATCTCTTCCTTGCCGAACCGAACGCGATCTACGAGCACCGCGCCGTAGGCCGTCTCCACCTCGATCCGGCCGCCTCCCCCACCCTCATCGGCCAGTCGATAGAACCCGGTGCCGCCGATAATTCCAAATTGCATCGAACGCTCTCCAGCGGCCGTGATGACGACATCCGCTCTATTCCCTCCCCGCCGCACCGTTCCCTCCGAGCTTGCTTGACACTATCCAACGGGCTCCGGTACAATCGCGCAATCCACCTGCCGGCGTCTCGGCGGCGGGGTCTTGCGGGGGCAACTGCCATGTCCAACCATGGGCGCGTCGAACAACTCAAGCGCAGACTGAGCGAGGGAGTCCTCGTCGCCGACGGCGCCATGGGGACCATCCTCAGCGCCGGCGGGCACGAGCCCGGGAAGTCCCTCGATCTCCTCAACGTCGAGGACCCCGACCTCGTGCGCGCGGTCCACCGCGGCTACGTCCAGGCCGGCTCGGAGCTGATACTCACCAACACCTTCCAGGGAAGCCGCCCCTCCCTGGAGCGCCACAACCTGGCGAACAGGGCGGCGGAGCTCAACGCCGCCGGCGCTGCCCTCGCGCGTGAGGTCGCAGGGGCGGACGTCTTCGTCGGCGGGGACATCGGCCCCACCGGGAAGATCCTCGAGCCTTACGGCGACTACCCAACGGAAAGCGCACGGGCGGCCTTCGCCGAGCAGGCCCAGGCCCTCGCCGAGGCCGGTGTCGACTGCCTCGTCTTCGAGACCTTCTCCTCCCTCGACGAGATCCGCATCGCCGTCGAGGCGGCCGCCGATCTAGGGCTTCCCGTGTTCGCCTCGATGGCATTCGACCCCTCCGGGCGAACCGCCTTCGGCGTCACTCCACAGCAGGCGGCCGAGCAGTTGCAGGCCGCGGGGGCCGACGTCGTGGGCGCAAACTGCGGAACCATCTCCCCCGAGGAGATGATCGGCATCATCGCCGGGTTCCTCGATGTTACATCGCTCCCGTTGATTGCCAAGCCGAACGCTGGGAGGCCGCAGCAGACGGCCTCGGGCGTCATCTACCCGGAAGAGCCTGAATCCATGGCGGAGGCAGCCGGGCGTCTCCGCCAGGCCGGCGCCACCATCATAGGCGGATGCTGCGGGTCCACTCCCGATCACATCCGCGCTATCGCCGCGCGTCTTGGCGGCAGCTAGCCGCTCTCGAGCGGGCCGATCGATGTCACACCAACGGGACTGCGCATGAGCACAGACGCCCACACCGCCCAAACGACATCTGAGAAGGGCATCACCCTCGCCCGGGAGCTCGGCCTGCTGGCCCTCGTCGCCACGGCCGTCTGCAACGTCATCGGCGGCGGCATCAACGTGATGAGCGTCGGCGTGCAGAAGGACGTCCCTGGTATCGGCCCCTACGTCCCACTCGCCTTCGTCCTGGGCGTCTTCCCCGCGTTCTTCACCGCGCTCTGCTACGCCATCCTCTCGTCGGCCATGCCCCGCGCGGGAGGCGGCTACATCTACGCCTCCCGCGCGCTCAACCCGTTCGTCGGCTTCATGGCCACCTTCTCCAAATGGTTCGGCCTCGCCTCCGTCATCGGCGTGATCGCCTACGTCGACGTCGCCCTCCTCCAGAGCGGAATAGGCTATCTCGGAGCCTACATGGACCTCGGCCCCCTCTACGAATTCCTTAGCGCGCCCGCCGCCAAGCTCATCATCCCCCTCGGCATGATCTGGCTCTTCTGGCTCATCAACGTGCTCGGTGTCCGCACCTACGGCACCACCGTCGTCGCCCTTATGATCCTCATGCTGCTGGGCGGCCTCTGCGTCATCGTCTACGGACTCGCAAACGGCCCCCGCGACTTCGCCCAGGCCCTCGCCGCGAATCCCGAGAGCCCCCTCGCGGCAACCATCGCCAAGACAAGCCTCGCCGGCAAGTCCATCGACGAGGTTATCTCCTCCTGGCACCAACCCATCGGCGGCCTCCGCGAGTTCATCAGCGCCGCCGCCTTCCTCTTCTTCGCCTACATCGGCTTCGCCAGCATATCCCAGGCCGGAGGGGAGACCAAGGACGCCCACCGCACTCTTCCCAGGGGATTCGTCATCGCGACCACTGTGATCTGCACCTATTACATCCTCTTCAGCGCGGCCATCTATCACGCCGTTCCTTGGCAGTACGTCGCGGCACTTACCCACGAAGCCGCCGCCGACACCTCGGTTCCGCTGCTGATCGGCGTGCTCATGTCCCCCGGGCTCGCCGCCTTCGTCGGGCTCATGGCCGCCCTCGCCCTCGCCAACGACATCCCTCCCATGCTCATGGCGACATCCCGTCTCTTCTTCGCCTGGGCGCGCGACGGGGTCTTCCCCCGCAGCCTCGCCGGCATCAACCAGCGCTTCCGCACGCCCCACTGGGCTCTGACGATGTGCGCCGCCGTCGCCAGCCTCTGGGTCATCCTCTGCTATCTGCGGGAGGGGTACTTCACAGGCGTCGTCACCGTCAACATCGCCCTGATCTTCACGTACATGCTCATCTCCGCCAGCGTTCTCACGCTTCCGCGATGCAACCCCACCATCTGCCGCCAGGTGCGCTTCATCCGCGCCCGCTGGGCACAGGTGCTCGTCGCCGTCCTCGCTATCGTCACGCTCTTCCCCCTCTTCCTCCAGCAGTTCTGGCCCCTCGGCGACCCCTCAAAGCTCTGGCTCGGCGTCATGGCGGCAGGGGCGATCATCTTCGGAGCCATGTGGAGCGCGGCGAAAGCCCGCGGCGAAGATCCGCGGGAGACCTTCGCCCATCTCCCAACCGCCTCCGAGCAGCTCGAAACCCTCCCATCCCCCACCGTCGAGGACTAGCGCCGCCACCAGCATACTGGGGCCGCGCCGGCACTGGAAGAAGAAAGGAGACTGCCTCTGTAGGCAGTCTCCCCGAGTGTGTTCTCTTCCGCTCGGTGCGGATTACCGATTCCTGAGGAAGGTCGGCACCTCCAGGTCGGCGTCCGGCACCGGCTCGACGGCCGGGATGCTCGCTTCGTTCGCCGCCGGCGCGCTTCTTCGGCGCCCCTGCTCGAACCCCGTCGCCAGAACCGTGACCCGCACCTCTTCCTCCGGCTCCTCGCTCAGCACCACGCCGAACAGCACGTTCGTATCCGGCGATTCGGAGGCAGCCGCGATGACCTTCGCCGCCTCCTCCACCTCCGCCAGCGACAAGTCGCTGCCGCCGCTGATGTTGAAGAGAATGCGCGTCGCGCCATCCATCGTCGTCTCCAGCAGCGGACTCGAAATCGCCGCCTGGGCGGCGTCGGACGCCCGCGTCTCGCCCGTCCCCGTCCCGATTCCCATCAGAGCGGAGCCGGCATCCTGGATGATCGCCTTCACGTCCGCGAAGTCGAGGTTGATCAGTCCCGGCACCGTGATCAGGTCCGAAATCCCCTGGACGCCCTCCCGCAACACCTCGTCCGCGAGGCGAAATGCCTCTATCAGCGAGACCTTCTTCTGAACCACTCCGAGCAGCCGATCGTTGGGCACCGTGATCAGCGTGTCGACCTTCGTGCGAAGGTTATCCAGGCCTTCCTCCGCGATGCTGTGGCGTCGCCCCCGCTCGAACGAGAACGGCTTCGTCACCACCGCCACCGTCAGCGCGCCCAGCTCCCGGCTCACCTCCGCCACGATCGGCGCGCCCCCCGTGCCGGTGCCTCCGCCCATCCCGGCCGTGATAAAGACCAGATCCGATCCGTCCAGTGACTCCTTCAGCTCCGACCGGCTTTCCTCGGCCGACCGCGCCCCGACCTCGGGATCGCCCCCGGCGCCCAAGCCATTCGTCACGGCCGGGCCGAGCTGGAGCTTCAAAGACGCGCGCGACCGAGACAAGGCCTGCACGTCGGTGTTGGCGGCGACGAATTCCACGCCCTGCAGCCCCACGTCGATCATCCGATCGACCGCGTTGCTCCCCGCCCCGCCAACGCCGATAACGCGAATCACTGCCCCGCCTGCCATCTCGCTGCTAGACATGGGGGTTTCTCCCTCTCCCGGCGCAGGGATGTCCGCCTCTTCCCGCGGCCCCTCCGCCTCCATTGGTTCCTCGCTCGAAATCTCAACCGCCTCCTCAGGCGGATTCTGTCTGCGTTTTCTGCGCTTCGGCGGCGTCACTATCCGACCTCGCGTGCTTTTGTAGGGCCCACAGCGCCCTCTTCTCGCAGGTCTTCCCCTTCGACAGCCGCTGAGGCATCCCTCTTGCATCCTGGGCAAAACCAATCAACAGCTATGTACCTTGAGCTGCCTCGTGCATGGTCACCCCCACACGGCTTGGCCGCAGCACGCTGTCGCCATGCATGTACCCCTTCTGCAACTCCAGCGCCACCATCCCCTCTTCTTCATCATCGCCGACAGGAACCTGCGCCACCGCCTCATGCCGGCTGGGGTCGAACGGCTGCCCCATCGCCTGTATGGCCTTGACGCCGCGTCTCTCCAGCAGACCCCACAGCTGCCGGTAGATCAGATCGACTCCATCGTACACGGCCTGCGTTTCGGGTGGAGTGCCCGGCCCGGGTTTCGCCGTCTCCAGCGCCCTCTCGAAGTTGTCCACCAGGGAGAGCAGGTCCAGTAGCACTCCCGCCACGGCCTGGTGACGTGCCTCCGCGATGGCATGCCTCGCCCGCTTTCGAGCGTTGTCCAGATCGGCGACCGCTCTGATATAACGGTCTCGCATCTGCTGGAGCTGCTGCTCGAGAAGGGCCACCTCCTCCTGAAGCACTTCGATCTCGGACGGCTCGGCGGCGGCCTCCTCCTCTTCCGGTATCAGCTCCTCCGCGGGAACGGCGGAGAAGCCGTCACCGTCAGAGTCGTCGCGCATCCCCGCCGCATTCTCCTTCTCCTGCATTTCCATCTGCAGCTCGCTCTCGGTGTCCGTTTCGCTGTGCTTCCTGTCCATCACCCGAACCTTCACTCCCCCCACATCGCCTCAATCTCCCTCGCCCCCTCCTGCTCTACGCACACATCTCCCACTTTCCCGCACACTCCCACGGCGGCGTCGCCCTCACTGCTGTACCAAGAACCCCTCGAACCCCTCCTTACGTAGCTCCTCGACTGCTTTCCTGGCGGCGTACTCGCTCCGATACCGCCCCGTCACGACGCGATACAGCTCCTGCGATCCGCTCTTCTCGGGGCTGATGCTCGCAGGATATCCGGCGCGCGCAAGCGCCTCCACCACCTGCCGCGCCCCCGCCCGTGACGTGAAGACCCCCACCTGAATCGAATACGTGCGCGCTTCGGGCACATCCTGCTCTCGCGCAGTCTCCCGCGGCTGTGCCGCCGGCCCCCGTTCCCGCGCCTCACCCCCCGGCCTCGGCTCGCTCCCCCGCGCCGCAGCAGCGGCAGGCGGGTCTGTCGTTCTCCTCGGCTCGCCGGCATCGGCTGGAGCAGCCTCCGCCGGGGCCGGGGCCGACCCCGACATCGCTTCCGGCGCCTCGCCGCTGCCGTACGCCTCGATTCCCTCGACCTCATCCGGCGCCGTGCGAGGCGGCGCAGGCGGCGGCACATATACTCGACCAGGCACCGCCGACCGCTCCCGCCCCAGCTCCGACGGCATCTCCGGGGCGCTCGCCGCCTGGACATCGAACTTCGGAGCTTTGTCCAGGTAGGCGCGCGCCACCACCACTCGGCCCACAACGAAACCGACGGCAAGCACGAGCAACAGCAACGAAAACGTCAGCAGAATAGCGGGAAAACCACCGTAGCCTGACTGGCTTCTCATCGCCCCATCCAGCGAATCCTAGGTCGAGCCGATCCCGGCCTGATCATAAGTGATTGGCCGGCCCCTGTCAAGAAATCCTCAACTCAGGGGCGCGACCTCAAGCCCCGTGCCGACGCAGAGGACACCGGAAGATGGGGCCGGTTCAGTCAAGCGAGAAGTGTGCCTTCCCCACTTGGCCACTGTCCTGCCCGACAGGGCCCCCAGCAGAAGGGTCACACTCTCAGGCCGCGGCTCGGCCGCCCACCGCTCGGAAAAAACGTTCGCCCCCGCGACCGCGGGGGCGAAGAGATACGCAGCTCTGAGCCGGCGCCGCCTACTGATCCTCCCCCTCCATCTGGCCGACCTGGAGCTCGATATCCTCGCGCTCCTCGATCCGCTCGATCTTCCCGTCACGAATCCACACCACCCGGTCGGAGACATCGATCATCTTCAGATCGTGCGTTGCCGAGATGACGGTTACCTTCTTCTCCTCGTTCATGCGCTTCAGGAGCGTGATGATCTCCTTGCCCGTCCTCAGGTCGAGGTTCCCGGTCGGCTCGTCCGCCAGGATGATCGCCGGGTCATTGGCAAAGGCGCGCGCAATCGCCACCCGCTGCTGCTGGCCCCCCGAGAGCTCCGTCGGCTTGTGGTCGTATCGCTCGCCCAGCCCAACGATCTTCAGAAGCCCCATCCCCTTGTCGAGCGCGTCGTCCGTCGCCAGACCGGCGAACACCATCGGAAGCGTCACGTTCTCCAGCGCCGTCATCACCGGGATCAGATTGAACGTCTGGAATATGTAGCCTATCTTGCGGCAGCGAAGGAACGCCAGCTCCGACGCCGTCAGCTGCGCCATATCCACCTCATCGATGAAGACCGTCCCCTTCGACGGCTTATCGAGACCGCCGATCATGTTGAACAGCGTCGATTTGCCCGACCCGGACGGCCCCATGATCGACACGTACTCGCCCCGACGTATATCCAACGCCACGTCATCGAGAGCGCGGACCTCGGTGCCTCCGAGCGTGTAGATCTTCGAGAGATCCTTCGTTCTGACGATATACTCGTAAACAGACATGCGCGGTCTCCCTTCCTTCCTCGCTAGAACTCAGAACGCAGCGCCGCCGCCGGCGGCATCTTGGCCGCCCGCCACGCCGGGTAGAGCGCTGCCAATATTGACAGGATCCCCCCGATCAATACGCTGGCCACGATCGACACCCACAGAGGAACGTTTCCGCCGCCGAGTTGCACGGCCGGCGTCACCCATGCCTTCGCAACCCCCTCGCCCCCCAGACGACCGATGTAAATCAACATCATCACCCCGGCACCTGCGAGCGCACCCAGCCCAGAGCCCAGGATGCCCAAGAGACCCGCCTCGAGAAGGAACAGCCGCACGATGAACGAGTCGAGCGCCCCCAGACACTTCATCGTGCCGATCTCCTTGTAGCGCTCCGTCACCGACATCAGCATCGAGTTGACGATGCCTACCGTCGCCACCACCAGCGACATACTCGCCAGCCAGATGATGCGGGCCTGAAGCTCCCCGGCCTCGTGCTCCAGACCGATTCGCTCCAGATCCATCTCCGCCACGAGCCGAGACGCCGAGGCCCCGAACAGCACTGCCGAGAGGAAGGCGATCCCCAGGAAGATCCCCGACGCAGTGATGGCGGACCGCCCCAGGCGCACGAAGATATTCTCCCGCGTCATCTCCAGCGCCTTCGACCACGGCAGGACTATCTGCTGCTCGACGCCTAGCCTATCGGAGGCTCCCTCAGGTACGCCTTCCCTGCGCTGGTTCTCGCTCATTCCTCTCGCTTCTCCACAACGAATCCCACTAGATGTCGCTTGCCCAGATCCTTCAGGTAGTTCCGCAGCGACCACTCCGCCTCCATCCGCGTAAGCTTGTGCCGCTCCTGGAACACCTCGATCATATCCCTCAGTGTGTGTTCGCCATCACATAGCTCCCACACCTGCCGGCCCACCACATCCAGCTCGATCCGCCGCTCTCTCGGGATCGGAAGGACGACATTGAGCAGCCTGATCCACCAATCCTCCCGGCGCCGCGCCGCGATCCGCAGCCCACCGCCATCCGTTTCCTCCACGCTCAGATTCTCGTTGCGGACCGGCCGAGACCCGAGAACCTGCTCGGGCGTCACCCGCGGCCTCCGCCGCAGTCCCAGTCGCATCCTCACGATTCCTCGTGACAGAGGACCGACGCGACCGTTCCCTCCAGCGCCTCTCCCTTGCCGCCATGCAGCGATTCCACCAGATAGAGTCGATTCGATTCCTGGCAATGCCATGCCCGCGCTTCGAACTCCACTGCGGGCGAGCGCCTCAACGCCCGCGCCACACGCCTCCGTAGACTCCCCGCCAACCGCTTTCGTTCACCACGCGCAATCACCCCTTCATGGCCCCGAATCGTCGCCTCCGCCGCCTGCCACGACACATCCCTCCGGCGCCGGTTCTCCTCCTCGAACCAGGCCCGTACGCTTCGATCGCCCAACACCAGTGGCACCATCCCCCACCGCGCAACCATCAGCTTCTCCTGGTTCCGAACGAGCTTCAGGTCGACGTAGCGCGTCATCCGCTTCCACCCGGACAGCTCAAACTCGCTCGGCGCCAGAAACACCAGTCCGTCCACGCCCCACGTGTCCCATCCCCCTATCCCGTGATCGTCGAGGGATTCGAGCACCTCTTGTGCCACCTCGCGTCCCTCTTCCTCTATCGGCCACCCAACCTGAGCGATCACCGACCGGCCGCACGTCTCGCAGTTCCAGAGCAGCCCCATCCCGGAATGCGGCCCTCGCCACGCAAACGTCAGCAGATCTTTCTTCGGCTTCGACCGCTTGCTGAGCACCTTCACATCGGTGCTCACCTCCAGCCCCGTCGGCCTGCGACGCTTGCCCACAGTCAGCCGCTTGACGTATTCCTCTCGCTTCCGCTCCAGGTCCGTATGCTTCCGCGACCACTTCACCTGCAGCCGCGGCATCCGCTCGTAATCGACCCGCACGTAGCCGGATCTCCGATCTCCTCCGACCGCCGCCAGCATCCACTCCGACGGCACGCGAGCCGAGACGCCGTGCCATCCAACAAACGTCCTGTCCGCAGCTTCTTGCCTCAAGCTACCATCCGCGCCTGCATCAGAATGGCAGCGACCTCACCGCCTTGAATATGATCGTCAGGCCAATCGACACCATGCCGATCAAGCCGATCCCGCACGTATAGCCGGCCGCAAGCACCGGCGTGTACCGCATCCACGTCCGCGCCCCGAAGCGTGGCGCGAAGTAATACCGCCCCAGTATCGCGCCGATGAACATCGGGACCGACCACCAACAGGAGGCCGGGAATCCGGCCGCCAAGCCATAGAACCACAGCGACGGAATCTTCAATGCCGCGAACACCAGATACCCCGCCAGCGCACTGACACCCGCATATCCGATCACCGGGAACTTCAATGCCTGCAGCAGGAAAGTCGGCTGACCCCCTGGCTGATCCAACGTCGCCGTAGCCCACAGCGACTGATAGAAGGCGTACAGCGGCCAGAAAGTCTGAGCGTATGGGTACTGCGACGACGGGATCTGGCTCGACCTCCAGAAGAACGACCAATACGTGAAGCTGAACACCAGCATGAGCCCGAGGAGGAAGATCTCGGCCTTGATCACCGTGATCATCTTCGTCCCCGTCAGCTCCACCTCCCGGAACATCTGCGCCGCCCAGCCGACGTCAGCGAACGGCATCGGCGCAAACCAGATGTCGATGCCCTTGTATCCGCTCAGAATGAACGTCGCCTGCTGAACGTACGGGATCTCCAGCGGACGTCCCGTAAGCCCCAGCATCCGAGCCGACATATACGACGTCAGCGGCGTCCACAAGAAAGCGAACATGAGCAGGAAGATCAGCGGGAACTCGGGCACCAACGCGTGGGCGATAATGATATACCCCAAGGTGCCGAGAGACCACACAAAAAGCGCTATCCAGATCGGAAAGTCGCCTCGCCCCTCGGGCACGTTGGCGTAGCCGTGGGTCTCCAGTCCCGCCGCCCGCCGCACCCTGGCCCTCAGTGTCGTGGCCACGACAGCGTGAATCCCGATGACTGCAATGGCGAGCGCGATGCCGATGCCGATGCTCATGAACATATCGAACTGCAGCGTCATCTCGCTCTGAATCAGGTTCATCCCCTTCGCCCATGTGGGGAAGAGGCCTGGGTCCATCCGATATAGCATCGGAGCGAAGATGAAGTTCGTGAACATCGATCCTATGAACTGACCGACGACGATCGGGAAGGGGATCACGAATCCCCAGAAGATGGCCCCCAGCTCGGTGCCAACTCCGATGCGACCCGCCGGGAAGGCGTCCTCCGTATTCCTCATCAGGTCGATGAACGGAATCGGCACGAGCGTCAACGGGTCCGCCAGGAACCCGCTCGTGATGACCGGGATGGCGACGTAGAAGAAGCCGTAGACCAGCCCGATCATCGTGCCGACGCTGAACACCGGCCAGCGCCAGGATTCTTCCTCCCCCGACACCTCGGCCAGCGCCGTCGCGCCCTGCGCCGCAATCGGCGCCATTGGGAACGGCAGCCGCTCGACGTCAGAAGTCGTGCGGAATAGGAAGTAGCCCAGCCCGATCCACTGCATCCGAGACAGCACGAGCCCGGCCAGCATCAGGCCGATGGGGGCGAGCCAGTCATGGTGCACGAAGGTTCTCTTGACGTAGGCCTCCGACCCCAGCGGCGGCGCGTACCAGGCCGGGATCTTATCGGCTATGCCGAAGTTGGTCGCCGCCGGTGACTGCACCACGTACTGCGCCCAGATCAGCCATGCGAAAGCGCCGCCGGCCAGCATCAGGCCGCCCGCCATGTAGTTGATGCTCCCCGCCATGTAGTAGATCATGTACAGCTCTTGGCGGGTCAGGACGGTGAACGAACGGCGAGCCACCTCGGTGAAGAGGATGATCGTCGTCCACTGCCCCGCCGGGCCCAGGTTCTGACCCACCAGGAGCCCCAGGTAGATGGCGCCCGGCATCATCAGCACAGCGACGAACACGGCGCCGAGTATCGTCTTCAGAGTGAAACCTTCACGGAACTCCGTGGGCTCGAACTCGGGCCGCCGCTCGGCGTACCACTGGCCGGCATCTTCTTTTTCTTGCGGTGCTTCCTCGCCCCGCTCAGTTTGCTCCGCCACCGGTCACCTCTCTCTACAAGGTCAAACCTCTGTCCGCTAGCCGCCGCCCGCTGGCGCTCCACCTGCCGCGGGCTCGCCCGACGCCGCGTACCCCAGGTACCTATCTCGCTCCTCAGCCCGCAGAGTGCGCCAGATCAGGAACTGCTTCCGCAGCGTGTTCAGGAATCGGCGATTCACTCGCCGCCAAGAGGAAACGTCTCCGCTCACCCGCTCCAACTGGAGCTGAATCTCGAACACGTCCTCCATGTCCGTCGGCAGCGTGCGCAGTCTCACCTTCTGGCTCACGCCCAGGTCGAACGGCGCCACCCAGGCCATCAGCTCGATCACATAGCTCGTGCCGTACTCCGTCTGCTCCTCCTGACTCGACACGTCCTGTGTCACGAAGTCGCCGATGGAGTACTCCTCGTACGCCTCGAACCACTCCGTCATGAATCCCGTCAGCGCCGTCGCCTGCTGTCCGGTCACCGCGAACGGCAGCGGGATCGCCCACATATCACCTTCCGGATCCGGAAGGTGCCAGCTCCGCTCGATAGCAGGCGTCGCCACCTCCGACGCCTTGCGCGCGGGATAGAGCGTCGAGAGCAATACCACGCCGATCACGACGCTGGTGGAGGCCACCGCGGCCACGGACGAGTAGTTCAGGTAGAGTCCGGGCAGGAGGTTGAAGATCGTGATAACCTTCGCCATTCCCTGCCCCACCAGATATCCGAAGATCGCACCCAGAATCGCGTACACGAACGATTCGGCGATGAACAGCATGGCGATATGGCTCGGCGCCAGACCGATGGAGCTGAAGATATGGATCTCCCGCACCCGCTCGTACACCGCACCGAGCATCGTATTCAGAACGATCAGCGCCGCGATCAGGATCGGCACCAGCACATCGCTCATTCCGATGATCGACGTCCGCCCGATGGCACTCCACTTGCGAATCTCGTCGCCCGTGCCCGCGTACAGATTGAATCCCAACCGCGGCATCAACGCCTTCAGAGTCGTCTTCACCTCATCCGGTCTGACGAAGCTCACCGCGACCGACGCCACCTCCGCGCCCAGATTCAACGCCGTATCGAACGGCACGAACACCGTCTGGTCCGGCGAGAGGTGCAGATACTCCTGAAAGCCCGATCGCTGTCCCTGCTGTCCTCCCTGCTGACCGCCTCCTTGCCGCGACATGCGCTGCATCTGAATCCAGTCCACGGGAGTCAGCGGCTCCTGGTCCAGATCCACCCGCCTCTTCGCCTGCCCCGCGCTGATGATCCCGATCAGGTCATATGGCACGCCGCCCAGGAAGATCTTGACCTTTCCCACATCATCCCCCCCGATGTGGAACTCCTCCGCCATCCGCGTGGGGATGATCGCCGCGTGCACGTCGCCCGGCCGGAACCACCGTCCGGCCGTCAGCGCCTTGTCGATTCCCGTCACCTCAGGCTCAACCGGGCTCAACCCAGTGATCGCCCTCGTGTCGTACGTCGCATCGCTCGCGTCCGTGCTCACCCGAATGAAGGACTGCTCCTCCGTCTTCGACGTGAAGAACCAGGCGCGCGGAGCGACCGCTCGATCCCTGCCGAACTCATCGTTGAGGATACGATAGGCCGACGCCTCGAGCGGCTGCCACATCGCATTCCGCACGAGCAGGCCCTGATACGTGGGCTGGCCTTTCGCCTTCCGTTCGTTGTAGCGGGTCGCCGTCTTCACCGACGTGAACGACAGAACTGTAAACGTCAGCAGGACGAGCGTCAGACACGTGAACACCGTCCGGGCGCGCCGCTTCCTCATGTTGCTGATCCCGAGCGAGAAGGCCGCCGCCGCCACACTCATGCGCCCGATATCCGCCCGGTGAACGCCCGATACTTTCATCTGCAGCGCCTTGAGCTGTGTCTCGAACTTCATCGCTACCAGCGTGATCACCAGCACGCTCAGCGCCACCATGATGAACGCCAACGGCACGATCCACGGATTGCTCGTGATCTCGAATGCCGGGTGGATGAAGCTGAACACCAGGCAGATCGCCCCGAAGATCCCCACGAACCCGACGATCTGCTTCCGCAGGTTCGGGAACCCAAAGATGAGTCGCTCCGTGAAGAACGCGAAGGGCAGCATTAACGCCAGGTAAAACAGCACCCCTTTCACCACGTCGTTCATCGTAGACAGCACCGCCGGATAGGCCCGCGCTTCATACCCCCAGGCCGCCCGAGCCTTCGCGTCCGCCAACTCGTAGTCTTTCTTGTCGAGTGCCTCCCGCGCCTCTGCCATGAGGCCGCCCGCCGTCTTGTGGAGATCCCACACGATATCGTTGACGATACGGAAGCCTTCCAGCTTCTCCATGCGAACCTGGTCGAGCGTCCACATGTCCTCCGTCACCCGCAGAGGCGTGTGCGACAGCGCGAAAGGCTCGTCCGCGAGGTACCCCAGCCCGCTGCGATGCTCCTTGTCTATCGTATCCGAGTTCAGCAGCAGCATCCGCACCGAGCCTGCCCCCAAACCCATCATCACCTTGACCCGCTGCCCCTTGTCCGCAAACACGAGGGCCACATCCTCCACGTGCCCTCGCCACGGCTCCGGGTGCGGAACCGTCAGCCCGTAGCGCCGCGGCTCCGCATCCGTCATCCCATCGTAGACCTTGATATACCGCAGCGTCGTCAAGCTCTGCGGGTCCACCAGGTCGTACAGCGCAATCGGCACGCAGTCGAACAGGACGAGCGTGAACTCCTTCTTCCCCGACGTGATGAAGAACTCCGTCGGGTCTCGCGGATGGTGCCGGTTCCCCATCGGACCCCAGTCCGGAGCGCTATCGATGTTGCCCGTATCCTCGTTCGTGTGGTAGGCCTCGATGTACGTCGGCTTCCGCCACCCGTACGCATTGATCGTCGGGTATCCCCAGAAATGCACCCTCCCGTTCTCATCCACAATCTCTACGAGATCGCCCCGAGTCCCCATGAGAGTCGAGTCCGACATCCGGGCGACCACCATCGACCCCGCAACCACCTGATCGGCGACGATGCTGCGAGTCGGATCGAACGCCAGCGCCCGCACCGAAAGCTCCGCAAACCCGCCCGAAACGCTCATGCGGCCGAACGTGGGCTCCTTGTCCACCGGCATCTTCGGGTCGTTCACAACGTCCCACAGAGAGGCCGAAAGAAACGCCGTCTGCTCGTGCAAGTTCCGGAAGTTCACATGCTCCAGCGTATCGAACGGCGTATCCACCAGATGTCGGGCGTCGTCCGTCGTCACGAAGGCCGCACCACGCCCGCCTCCGAGCGTTATCGGCTCGTTGTCCAAAGCGATCTTCCCGAATATGAACGTCCGCCACGGCTTCCCGTAGATCGGGTTGATCCCGTCGGCAAACTGTCCATCTGCGTCCCACCCGAAGCCCGCCGTGGTTTCCCAGTCCGCCATAAGGCCCGCATTCTCTCGCAGCGTGCGCCCGAAGTCGGAGAACTTCCGGCTGATATCCGTGTCCTCACGCTGATCGTAGAACATCCCCTTATAGAAGACGCCCACTCGCTCGCTCTGCGTTGACAGATCGAAGGCGAGGAAGAGGTTGACGGCCAGCTTCTCTCGCACCGTCTTCTTGTACGGGATCAGCCCCAGGAACTTCGCATCCTGCTCCACCGGCGTGCCGTCGATCATCTCGTCGAGATGGTTCGCCACCCAGTTGCGGACGCCGGCCAGCCCAAGGAAGTGCGCCCCGTTGAAAAGCACTCGCACCGTTCGCTTCGGCGGGTACTTCGCCAGAACTCGCGTCATTTCCAGTAGCGCTGCCGCCCCGGCGGCGCTCTCCGCACCCGGTGCCAGCTGTGGCACGATCGACATCGCGTCGTAGTAGGCCGTGAGATAGACTGTCTGCTTGCTCAGCTCCGGATCCGTCCCCGGAATCTCCGCCACGATGTTCCAGGCCTTCTTGCGCTGCCAGCTCATCCGGCACTTGATCCGTATATGCACCTCCGGCTCGGCCTTCAGCCGGGCCTGAAGATGATACGCATCGCTCCGACCGATCCAGAACCGCGGGATGTTGATCGGAATCCGTAGGAACTTCGCCTCCGCCTCCCCCCGCGTCGTCGCCTCCGGCTCCACGAAGATCAACGCGCTCGCACCCAGCCGAGGAGCGTTCAGCCAGTCGATCCCGCAGTTGAAATCCATCAGAACGGCCGTGCCTTCGATGTCCTTGCCGTTGAAGGTCGCCAGCCGACCGTCTCCCCCGTCGATCATGCGATACGTCTGGCCCTCCTCCGCAAGCTGCGATGTCCTCACGAGGTTCGGCCAGAGGGGATAGACCGGATACGTCCCCAGAACCGTGTCGCCCGAAACCACCTCGAGCGTCGGCTGCTTCTCCACCCAAGGCACCGTCACCCAATACGACTCCCGATAGGGAAGCCCCGGATCCAACCCACCTTCGCTCACGTCCTTGAGACCCAGCTCTTCCACCCGCTGAACGATGTACTCCGCCGTCACCTCCGCCCCGGGGTAGCCGGCCAGGCGGGGGCTGAAGCTGCTGAGACGACGGACATCCCTCTCCAGGTTCTCGAGCTGGACCTCGTTCGAGAACTTGCCCCACCATTCCGTCTGCTCGGGCGTCGGCTCTTTCTTCCCCAACGCCCCGAACGACGGCAGCGCAGCGACAATGCCTCCGACGAGAAAACAGCTAAGGCACGCGAGAAACCCGCGGCGCGCGTCGTGCCAGAGCCCTGCTCTCATAGCACGTCTCCTCCTCCGCCGGCCCCAGAGCCAGCGAGGCATGTATCCAGTCTGCCCCTCTCCAAGCGCCATCCTAGCACGACCGCCAATTCCGAGTCAATTCAGCGGCAAGGCCGATCGCTACCGCCACGTTCGGCACCCCTGCCCCTCTCACCTTCCATCTACGCGCCCCCCATCATCTTTCATGGATGCCGAATTCTTTCACGCCGCCTTTCGCCGCCAATCACCATTATACTTCAGCCTTCTCCGGGCCCCGTCCCTATCCCCTCCACCGGGCCGCCAATCCGCCACCCACCGGCGTTGACATCACCTGCCAAAATGGGTATCATATGCGCGGTGGAGCATATGACTACCGATCTCGTTCGACTGCTCAAGGCATTGGCCGATCCCACCCGGGTTCGCATCGTCCACCTGCTGCGTGGGCGTGATGAGCTCTGCGTCTGCGAGCTCGTCGACGCCCTCGACATCCCGCAGTACAGCGTCTCCCGCCACCTCGGCGTGCTCAAGGCGGCCGGGCTCGTCAATGACTGCCGCCAGGGCAAATGGATGCACTACGCCCTCGACCCGGACCTCTCCCCGCGCGACAGAGACCTCGTCTCGGCCGTCTGTCGCCGCGCCGACCGCGAGCCAACCGCCCGCCGCGACAAGCAGCGCCTCGAGAAGCACATCCGGCCGCGCAAGAACGGCGAGGTCGTGCCATGCGACTAGCCTCTCTTTTGGCCCCATACATGCATCTATGCACATCCGTGCATACCGGAGCGCGACCGTGAGCCAGACCCCTCCCGCGGGGCTGTCCTTCCTCGACCGCTACCTCACCCTCTGGGTCTTCCTCACCATGGCTGCCGGCGTGGGCATGGGCTTTCTGGTCCCCGGGGTCGTGGACCTCATCACCCGCTTCCAGGTCGGCACCACCTCCATCCCCATCGCCGTCGGCCTCATCCTCATGATGTATCCGCCCCTGGCGAAGGTGCGCTACGAGGAGCTCGGCGCCATCTTCCGCA
>Ga0307377_10000520_pt1 | contig 50674 bp, 42 predicted proteins | sample TR3MG_FD_202535 | JGI IMG/M metagenome (GOLD analysis project Ga0307377, IMG submission 202535) | Soil microbial communities from Risofladan, Vaasa, Finland - TR-3 | ecosystem: Environmental > Terrestrial > Soil > Coastal area > Acid sulfate soil | place: Finland: Risofladan, Vaasa | collected... | reverse complement strand
GAGACCGACTCATGGTAAGAAGTTCTTGCTTTTCTTCCATGGATAATTGAATTTTTTGTCCTATTCGTGCCATAGGACAAAGATAATAAAATATTAGTTAATTTACTTAGTAATTATTACACTAGTGTTACTTAACAATATACAATTACAAAAAAGCAGTGCAAGTTTTAATGATATTCAGGGACTTTTAACTATTGATCCTGACAGCAAGAATTCTATTTCACTCTCAGGCTATTTAAGTAACGACCATTTTGATTACTTCAACGAGAGTGAAATCAATTACAGAAACTTTGCTTCGACGCTTAAATGGAGGCATATTTATAATTCAAGGTTCTCTTCTCAATTCACTGTCATTATCAGTAATTACAACTATCAACTCAAATCAAAACAAGATTCAGCTTCATTATATTCATTATCTTACAATTTAGATCAAAGTATCCTGCGTGCTGATTTCACATACCGCCCAAATGAAACACATAAAGTCGAGTTCGGGCTGGATGCTATTAACTATTCTCTTCAACCAGGGATTCAGGAACCACTTGGAGATTATTCGGAAATAATCCCTAAAAAACTGGAAAGGGAGAGAGCATTGGAACCATCTCTTTATTTAAGTGATGAATTCGATATATCGCCCAGGTTATTGATCTCAGGTGGTTTAAGGTTTACACTGTTTTCCACATTCGGACCCACGACTCAATTTTTGTATAATGAGAATAGTCCCCGATCGTTGGATAACGTTACGGATACAGTTTCCTATGGCAAAGGTGATATTATACAAATTTACCCCGGACTGGAATTCAGATTTTCTTCCCGGTTTGTTCTTAGACCGGATCTATCTCTGAAAGCTGGTATTCAGAGAAATTTTCAATATCTGCATATGATCTCAAATACAACATCAATGACTCCCACAGATATATGGAAATTAAGCGACAATTACATCAGGCCGCAGAGAGGAGATCAGTTCTCATTAGGGATTTATAAGAACATGAATAGTAAAGCGATTGAAACTTCAATGGAAGTTTACTATAAGAGAATTAAAAATATTCTTGATTATAAGGGTGTTGCTGAATTGCTGATGAATGATCATCTTGAGACAGATATCATAAATGGTAATGGCAATGCCTACGGAGTTGAGTTTATGATAAAAAAACAATCAGGGATGTTTACAGGTTGGATAAGTTATACTTATTCAAGAGTTTTATTGAAAATTGATGGAAAGTATGAAGAAGAGAAGATAAACGGAGGAAAATATTTCCCGGCTAACTTTGATAAACCTCACGATCTGAAACTGGTTGCCAATGCTAAATTTTTCAGGAGACTTAATTTTACAACTAATTTCGTATATAATACAGGCCGGCCAATCACTTACCCTGTTGCTTACTATAATTTCCTTAATGTTAACAGGGTTTTCTATTCAAGCAGAAATGAATTCCGTATTCCTGATTATCTCCGACTTGATTTTGCGGCAACAATCAATGGAAATCTGAAGGCAAAGAAACTTAACCATTCCTCTTTAACATTTACTGTATATAATGCTCTCGGCAGACGAAATCCTTACTCGATATTCTTTAAAGCTGAGGATGGAGTTGTAAAAGGCTATCAGATGTCAATTTTCGGACAACCTATTGTAATGGTCACATATAATTTCAGGATACTGGGTAACGCTTCGAATGATTTTTAAACATACAAATCCTTTACCATCCAGATTGTACATCCAAAATGACCTGAATTTCCAAGCGCCCCGGGAATTGTTATAAATCCAGCTCTTTCATACAAGTTTATTGCTTTACCAAGCTCGGGAAGCGACTCAAGATACAACTGACTGTAGCCCAATCGCCTGGCCGAATCGAATGTCTTCGACATTAGCTGCCAGCCTATTCCCCTGCCCCTCAGTGATTCTGATAAATATAATTTAACCAGCTCCGCACAACCATCGGGAAGACCGGGTGTTGGAAAAACTCCGCAGCCCCCAATAATAGCTCCATTTTCCTCTGCAATCCAGTATTCTGACCCCGGTGTTATGAAAAGAGAAAACAAATCATCAGTAGTCGGATCAAAATATACAGTTCCAGGCTTTTCAATTTTGAATTCTCTGAACACTCTCCGTATTAATTCAGCTAACTCCCTGTTGTCTTTTTTTTCAATAGGCCTTAACATCATATAAGCATTCTTATTTTGAAAACAATAACTACAGACTGAAAGTATAAGTGTATTTCAATAATACAGACCTAGTATTATAGACAGGTAAATTAGGAACTTCACGAGTCAGATGGGTATTACGGCCTTCATTAAATACAATATAGAAATCATTCCCCTCCTTTGGATTATATCTGATCCGTAAGTTTGTCAAAACACCATTAAGTGCTGTATTATATTGGAAATAAGAGTTAATGGACAGACGTGTATCAAACATATAAATTGCTTTAATACCCAAAATATGGTTTGTAATATCCAGATCTCTCTCCTTGAACCAGAGTTTGTCGAAATTATAAGTAACCCCCAGCTCCATATGCTTCGAAAAATTCCATGTGGGTTGCATATTTAATGAAAAACGGGCACCGTCATAGTATTGACCGGTTTCTATCATTCCAATTACGAAAAATGGGTTTGAACCGGGAGTAGTCAGAGAACCGCTGAAATCAACAAAATCATATCTTGCAGGAGGAATGTACAATTCGTCTTCAAATATTTCGAGACTGTCCCTCACATTCTCAGTATTATATTTCAGGTATATACTTCCCATCCACTGACTTTTAGATTGAAATGTCCAGCCTCCAATATAACTCCTTGACATAAGTGATCCATCATCAACATATAACATGTTCCAGATCATAATTTCCGGAGAATGGCTGAACAAGAGTGAAGATTCTCCGGGTAGCCATCCGTATTTTATTGTACCTCTTATTGATGCATAATCTTCGATCATCTCAAATCCAATTCCGGGGTTATAATGAATCCCTGACCTTGAGTATCCCACACTATATCCAAGCCCTTTACTTGATCGTCTCTCCCAGATTGCCATCAGTTTAGTTGGTTGAGTAAGTGAACTGTTTTTCACACTGTCTTCGAAGGTCTGACTCCACTTAATATCAAGATAGTCATCCCCAAACAGACGAAATATCCCATCGAGGCCATAAGCCATATTATATGAGCCGTCAATTCCCAGGCGGCTTGTCACCATTGCTCCGATATAAGTATTATCATTAATAACCTGACGACGGAACCTCAAAACACCAAAGTTTTCGGATGGGACTACCACTTCAGCCACTCCCGCAGAATCATTTTTCCAAAGGGATGCGGTTTGCATATCCATAATGCCCATATCCCACTTCCCGATTCTTCCGGTAATTCTTGAACCACCATAAATTCGAATTGGATCGCCATCATCACTTAATCCTATCCTACGGCTGTAAAAAAGATTACTTTTACCCCCTGAAGCAAAATCAAAAACACTTGCCCTCTCAAGGAAAAACAATCTCTTTTCAGGGAAATACAATGAAAAACGGGTAAGATTGACCTGCTGGTCATCTGTCTCAACCTGAGCAAAATCAGTATTTACAGTAACATCCATGATAAGGTTATTGGAGAGTCCGTATTTAACATCAAGTCCGGCCTCCAAAGCAGGATTGTTTAACCTCTCATATTCAGTTCCCCGGCTGTTCAATTCATTGGTGCTCTCATATCCTCCTAATAAGTATGGAGCTATGTAAATAGGTTTACTTGGCTTAACTCCTCGAAGCACAACTTCCTGTGCCTGAGACGGTTTCAAGGCTGGTGTTTGTCCCCAGTTAGGATGGATTGCCGGGAAAACATTAACTTCGTTCTTTGACGGGATCCATCTTTGGACTATCAAGCCCATTCTAACCTCACCATTAATCTCCTGGAACCGGAGGCTGGAGAATGGAATCCGCATCTCAAAAGACCATCCCTTTTCATTAATAATCGTTGTAACATCCCAGAATGTATTCCAGCTGATATTCATTGGCAAATCATCCGGCATACGTACCACTGCATCTTTCTGAATAGTGGCATCCCACCTGAGACCGTCTGGTGAAGTGGAAAATGCAAGACCATTCTCCTTATCGTTATACGTATCAAGAATAATACTGAGCCAATCCCCTCCCATTCCCATATAATCTCTCTTCAGACTTGCAGACCTCAGCATGCCTGAATCATTATAAGAAAGTTGTGCTGCGATATATAGATATTTATCATCATAAGCCGGTCGGATATCACTATTTTCTGTAGGTTCTTTACCAAAAACAGGTGAGTGCATAATCATTCTTAAAGGAACTACTGATTCCCAGGCTGCTTCATCAGGAATACCATCGAAATTAACAGGAAGAGTAAGCTTGTCAATTATCAAAACACTTTTCAGGCTGGTGATTCTTTCTTGCTGACCAAAAGAGATCGATCCATGGATAAGCAGAGTGAATATGATAATGTAATAACATATATTTATTTTGCCCTTCATATGTACTCCATGATTAAAGTGTGACAGGTAATGAATGTAATAAAATTAGTATCAGGGATAAGTATTTCAGAAAAGGATACATCATAGTTGATAAAAATTATAATGAGAACCAATAATTCAGTTTGATAAGAAATATATTATTTGGAAATACATCCCATAGTTGCCTGTAAGAATCGCCAATCGTTGCACCAGATGAACCGGTTACTCCTGAACGCTCACTCGACCAGACAAGATAGATAAAAGAGCCAAGCCTATATTCCCATTTAGCCACTAAATTTGAGCGGAATTCATGAAAATTAAAATCGGGATTTGATATAAAATAATCTGAATTCCCATCATTGTTCTCGTCTAGACCATAAGAACCTCCGATAACTTCCAGACTCTGAAAAACAGCAAACCGGTCATTATAAGCGCTTGCCTCAGGATCAGTAACACGTTTAAATTCGGAATATGTGCCACGAGAGATAAAAGGACTGCCATAATACTGAATTGAGAACTCGGGAGTCAGGTTCATATCCACTCTAAATGTCAGACCGAGTGTTTTCTGATCGATAGTACCAAGAATATAACGTTTTTCAGTCATATAATCTCTTGTTGCTACATACTGAAGCCTGTCATTATTCTCTGAAAAATTTGCAGACAATCCTATTTTCAGAGTACTTATCGGGCGGATTGTAATTCCTGGCTCCAACTGGTAGCTAACAGCAGAATTACTTCCTCTGTTTTCATAGCTGTATGCTACACCGGCAGTAAACTTTTTTGACATATCAGTATTAATCCTGCCAAATGAGGTAATGCTTTGAGGCATCATCATATCAAATCCTCCCCTCAATATCTTAGTATCAAAAGCTTTCGAATGGTATATGAGATTTGTTGAAAAACCCCATTGATTCTTGAATTCTGAAATAAACTGAAGATGGCCGCCAGAACCAAGATAGAGTCCATTAAAGTTCCAGCTGTTGAACTGTTCAAGTCCAATAGAATAAGTCCTGAATATTGAAGCAGGTTTATTTATTAAATAGGATATATCATTTTCCTGATTGATCTGATCAGCACTATTCATATAGCCAAGATCATTTAGTTCGAGTCCAGGAGAAAGCCATGTAATTCCAGTTGAATATTTCCATAATCCTTTTGACCCCTTTCCTATCCTGAATTTACCACCATAGCCACTCAGGCTGGTACTTGTGGTATCATATCTAAGGTAGTCCGCTCCGGGTCTCTGATAATAGCGGGCCGATGATTCCTGCAATGCCGTTATTGCCTCTGTACTTCCATTAATATAGCTTCCAATTAGCCTGGCATCAATAAAAAACTCTTTATCTTTCCAATGATGCAAAAGATCAAGACCACCTGTATAGGCATCATTACTAAGAAACTGGAGGTTCTCATCTTCGATAGAACGGTTTGTTGAAGTCAGCATTCCTCCGATTACAGTTGTACCGGCTTTGTATCCTTTTTGAATACGGGCAACCATGTAGTTCGTAAGTGGTTCAACTTTTGTAGTTGTTTTGTTACCATATTCATCGCTGAGAGTAGCAAATTCATTCGCTGTTACACTTTGAATCAGACCAACTGATAATCCTTCAGAAGTTGTTCCACTTAATTTTATTGCGCTCAGAATAGATGTTTTGTTAGTTGATTTTACAAAAAGATCATCTGCAGGGTCAACCGTCCTCGATGGAGCATGTCCGATACGTCTTGAATAAAACAGGCTCTGGTTGTCAAATTTATAATCAAAAATCGTTAGCCCTTCCAGAAAAAAAGGTCTTTTCTCCTCATAAAATGTTTCAAATGCAGTTAAATTCATAACAGAAGGATCGGACTCAACCTGTCCGAAATCAGGATTCACAGTGAGATCTATAGTGAAATTACTTGAAATACCTATTTTGGCATCAAGGCCTATATTGCCTCCCCATGCTCTCCCTTTATCAGCAAATGGATTCCCCGGCTCTTTCTTCATTGTTTTGAGATCTCCAAGAGCATACGGCATAACTTCGAGACGCTGTGATTTTTTTAATCCTTTAATTCCCCGCAACTCTCCAAAATTATAGAGCATCCCCGGTCCGGTTTTTGACTGGATCTCCCAGTTGCTTTCCTCCTGTAACCGGTTAATCCACCTCCAGGTATGCATGCCCCAGACCTGTTCTTCTTCCTTGCTGTAACGTAACTGGTTCAATGGGACCTCATATTCTGCAACCCAGGCAGAATCCTCCAGTCCTGTTTTGACTTTCCAAACTGCATTCCAGTTAAAATCCCAACTGGCAGGATTGAACAGAACAAGATCAACCTTCTGCCCCCATGCAGTAACAGTAAACTCAAAACCTGTACGATGGTCGTGATAGCTGTCGAATGTAATTCCCACCATATCGCCGACAATATCGTCGCGAACTCCGGAAAGACGCTGAATTTTATCAGGCTCACCATCGTATGCACGAAAAGCAATATACAGGTTTTTATCATCGTAGAGAATCTTCATCTCAGTTGGATAGGTCGGTTTTGCTCCCTCATTTGGAATAAACTGGTGGTAGTCACCTGCCCAGACGCCAGTATTCCAGCATTCATCATCAAGTTTGCCATCAATGACCGGCTTAGCCGTAATCAATCGAGTGGTTGTATAAACAGGTTGTATAAATGAATTTTGTTTGACAATCGTATCCTGCTGACCAGATGCAGATTGACCTGAAGCAGATAAAAATAATGATGTTGCTATTATTAAAGAAAAAATAAGCAGAAACTGATTAATAAATAAAGATCGTTTCATTCTTTTATTATAGGCAGGTTTATATTAAATAATATGAGTATCGGGAATGATGCATAAGACAATTTTCTTATAAGTTATAATACCCCCTTCCCAACCTTCCTCCAAGGGGGAAGGAGCACAAAACAAAGCCTCCCGCTTAGGCGGGACGGGAAAGGGGGTCGTTTTGAAACAGAATGTAAGTATTTGTAATTTAGCATAATAAGGATACTATATTTAAAATTATATTATTTTATTACTCATTGCCGATAGTCATATTAAATAATTGTTCCAAATTTATAAGAATTACTTTTAACCTTATATGTTTTTGTCGGATTATGGCTAAAAAAATTAATAAATGCTCAAACTACTATTCAGAAATTCCATGTTCAGTTTCAGATTCTTAATACAAACAGATTATTTTAAACTAAATTTTCTTACCTTAGAAGTGTATAAAATACATTTTATAAACTGAACCATTTAACCACATTAAACTATGAAAAAGATAGTTCTTTATTTCATCTTCCTAAGTGTGATTTACCCTGCTATAAAAGGTCAGTCACAATCCAACCAGGGACCAGATAAACTTATTGCTGTCAGAACATTAAGCACCGATCTTGTATATAAAGTGAGCGGCAGGGATGGCAGGCTCTATCAATCGTATCTTGGAACCAGATTAGACAACGTTGATATCCTTTCAAATGTGAGGTATGCAGGTCACATGGCATACGCTACATTCGGCACTGATAATCTTTTTGAACCAGCAATCCGCATGACTCACAATGATGGAAATCCTTCACTTGAGCTGAAGTATTTAAATCACAGTACAGAAAAGCCCGATCCAAACATTTCAATTACGAATATTATCCTTAAAGATCCAGAATATCCGGTTGAGGTAACCCTTCATATTAAGGCATTTATAGCTGAAGATGTAATAGAGCAATGGGTTGAAATTGTTCATAAGGAGAAAAATCCGCTTACGATCTATAATTATGCTTCATCAATGCTTCATTTTGATGCCGAAAAATATTGGCTGACACAATTTCATGGCGATTGGGCAGAAGAGATGAGAATGCAGGAGAATGAACTGACAAGTGGTATAAAGATCCTCGATACCAAACTGGGAACCAGGGCTCATATGTACCAGACCCCTGTATTCTTTCTATCTCTTAACAATAAATCTGACGAGACTAATGGGGAACTTATCGCAGGCACTCTGGGATGGTCAGGAAATTTTCAATTCACTTTTGAAGTTGATGAAAAAAACTCCTTAAGGGTTATATCAGGTATCAACCCCTTTGCCTCAGAATACACAATTCAGCCCGGGAAGCCATTTATAACTCCCTCATTTATTTTTACTTTCTCAAACCAGGGGAAAGGTCAGGCAAGCAGGAACCTTCACCATTGGGCTACAAATTATGGTATACCTGATGGCAATGGGCCAAGACTTACTCTTCTTAATAATTGGGAAACAACCTATTTTAATTTTGATGAACCTAAATTGACAGGATTGCTCGATGACACTAAAAAAATGGGGCTCGATCTTTTTCTATTGGATGACGGTTGGTTTGCAAATAAATATCCAAGGAATGACGATCGTGCAGGTCTTGGTGACTGGCAGGAAAACAAAGCAAAATTACCTGATGGCCTTGGCTATCTTGTTAAAGAAGCTGATAAAAGAGGCATTAAATTCGGCATCTGGATTGAACCTGAAATGGTTAATCCAAAAAGTGAATTGTACGAAAACCATCCAGATTGGATACTGAAACTTCCAAACAGACCCGAACACTATTTCAGAAATCAGCTGGTCCTCGATCTTACAAATCCAAAAGTCAGGGAGTTTGTCTATAACACTGTTGATGATATGCTTACAAAAAATCCCGGGATTGCATTTATTAAGTGGGATTGCAACAGGATGATGACAAACGCATATTCAGTTTACCTTAAAGATAAACAATCGCATCTCTATGTTGATTATGTAAATAACCTATATAATATCCTTGACAGGCTTCGGCAAAAGTACTCAAAGCTTCCAATTATGCTCTGTTCAGGAGGAGGTGGCAGGGTTGACTATGGGGCACTCAGGTACTTCACTGATTTCTGGGCGAGCGATAATACCGATCCTCTTGAAAGGATATATATACAGTGGGGATACTCATATTTTTTCCCGGCAATTTCTGTTTGTAACCATATTACTTCCTGGGGAAAACAATCCCTGAAATTCAAGACAGATGTAGCCATGATGGGTAAGATGGGCTACGACATACCTGTTAATGAGCTCTCTGAAAAAGAGTTAAAATTCAGTCAGGATGCTATTGTCAATTACAAAAGACTAAGTGATGTTATATGGCATGGTGATCTCTACAGGCTTTTATCTCCCTATGAAGGGAACAGGGCTGTGCTGATGTATGTGGATAATACAAAGAGCAAATCTGTCCTTTTTGGATATACCCTTAACTCAAGATATGGTGAAACATTCAACAGGGTACGCTTGCAAGGTCTTGATCCGGCTAAAACATATACTATAAAGGAAATAAATGCTCAATCGCAGGACAGACGCTTCGGTCCTTCTGGAGACGGCAAGAGTTATACAGGTGATTATCTAATGAAGATTGGTTTGAATGTTGGCACAGCGACTCCTCTTACAAGTGTGGTTTTTGAGATCACTGAATAATTTACATTAATCAACATCCCATCCTGCAAGCCTTGCCCATAGCCACCAGGCAGCATAGGCTTTCTGATTTGCATTTAAGTGAAATCATTTTCGAGTCCCTCCATCAAGTCAAGATATGTTTGGATATCAGCTTCGGTGGCATTGGAGACCTCTCCGCACCATGACCATATTATAACATTTACATCGGTATTGGCTGCCAGGTAAGTTCTGGTACTTGCAGCCCATGAGGTTCTGTCAGGAGCTCCAAGATCTCCAGCCATTGCATAGTCATGAAGGTCAAGAGCACCACTTGTGCCACCATTGTTCCAGCTGTAATCTGATCCTTTGAAACTTACAAGGCCAGTCATCCCGTCAGTAAGCTGGCTGCCATGTGAAGTATGACCGTATGCAATATGAAGGTTCTGTTTGGCTGTAGTTATCCACTCAGAAGGTAGAGTTTCAAGATTGGTACAACGATGATCGATTATCATATCAGTAGGGTTGGTGTCAGGATCGGGATCCTTGTCTTTCTCACACCCTGATAATAAAGCAACTGCAATAAAAAGTAAATATCCATAAGCTTTCATATGTTACTATTTTTAGAGATTAATAATTCCATCCATTACAACCTTTTCAGCACTGAGGTTGTAGAAATACAACCTCAACAACATTTATTACAATAAAGCTAACTATGGCCAGCCTGATGATTATGACTCCAATTCAATGATTTTGGTTGCAGGATACATAAGTAAAAGGGTAACTCAATTACCTGACACTATCATTATTGCCTGACAATCCTGTTCCTGCACAGGGTTCTGAAGCTGCCTGGATCCCCGAGGCTACTTCAGGGATAATTCCCATTTTAATATAAATTGGTCTTACTACAGTTTTCAATCGAGGTAATTTCCGGAAAAATACGACAGCGCCAAGAATAGTTGCTATCCCACCAATTAATAGAGCTAAAGGTGTACCTGTCAATTTTGCCATTCCTCCTGCAAGCAGACTTCCAAACGGGGCAGTCCCAATTATTGACATTGTATAAAAACTCATGACCCTTCCCCGTTTATCATCATCAGTTATTGTTTGTAGAATTGTATTGCTGGCTGCAGTTTGCAGCATCATCCCCATACCAATAAAAACCATCAATAGAAGAGATAATGTAAATATTCTTGTAAATGACAAAATGACAATAAAAAAGAGATGCTTTGGCATCTCCATTTTGATTTTTGTCATATTGGATTTTGTCCTGATTATATTTTAATAAGCCCCCCTAATTTTTCACCTGAACGATATCCATCACAAAAAACGAACCTGGTTTAATGCTCCGACGTGGTCTTGGATTATCAGCTGTTGGCTCAGGTGAAGGATTCATTTCTGCTGTAGGCATATAAATATGATGTGTGTTAGTATCCAAAGCCAATGTCCTTGCTCCCGGAGCAGTAGTAACATTTGCAATAACCTGGTAATTATCTTTATCTATCTCCTGTACCACTGTCATTGTTCCTTCGCCGTTGGAGCTGAAGGCTCTTTTCATCCCTGGATCAAACTTAACACCATCACATCCATCTCCTATTGGTAAAGTAGAGACAATGTGCTCATCGAGTGCATCAATGATAACCATAAGCTTATTGCTGCACACTGAAAACAAGCGATGAGTTTCATTATCAAGAGCGAGTCCACTTGCTTCTTCTCCCGGAGCTATTGGCCATGATTTTTCAACTTTCATTGAATTGACATCAATAACTGAGATCAGACTTTTATCCTCAATATTCACAAATACTTTTCCTTTCCCATCTGAAACAGGAAATTCCGGTTTCCCGGAAAACTTATCGTACATTATAGCATCAGGGCCCTCCCCGGTTATTTTAATATCAGCTATTGAAGCAAGAGTGCTAAAATTAATAACTTTTACAGAAGCATTTGAACCGACACTGATAAATGCTTTGTTAAGGTCCGGAGCCAATGCAATTCCATGCACCCCAGGGGTGTCATCTATTGTACCATGTGAAAGGAATAACCTGGCTCCTGCCTCATCCACAGAAAGATAATCCCAGAATCCCTCTCCAGGCAACTTGATCTTATCAACTATTTTATACTCCGAAATTTCGTTTTGACCCATGAGGTTTAATCCGGAGAAAAATAAAATAAAACAAATTAAAGACACAACTGATCTCTTCATTATTAAAATTATAAGTGAAAAATATAGAAATGGTATAGAAAACAGACAATCTGTAAAGACAAATTATTCCATAATGTTTATAAACCCCCTGATAAAAACAGGATGATAATTATAATAATAGTAAGAGAAGATACTCCTATCGGGAACCATACCGGAGCAATCCATGGTTTTGGAATAAGAAATAGTACATCAATGGTAGTTAGCTTTGGTGGCCATTTTATAAGTATGTAAAGAGATAAATAGTAAAACAGGTCCCAGAAAGCAAAAGTCCAGAGGAAAAAGACTCCCTTTTCGATCCATGTCTCGCCGGCAAGATAAGCTATTAAAACAAGCATTATTATGGTAGCTACTTCTCTTGATATTTCAATTCTCAGATAAAGTACCGGAAATTTTTCCAAGGACTCTTTATTTGATTCTGAATCAAGCATCCCCAGAGCTTTCCTGAGGTAAACAACAACTACCCCTTCAAGATGAGCCATTGCAATACCAAAAAGTGCCAGAAGCAGTAACATAGTCAGCATGTTTCGTTTTTGATGATATTATTCAAAAATAGAAAACTTTGGGATCTTCTGAACTGTTCGCGATAAAAATTAAGTGGCAAAAAGCTTATACAATTTAGGAAGAAAAACTATAACCCCTATAATTACAGAGATAATTGCAGAGATCAGAACTCCCGCAGCAGCAACATCTTTTGCCCTTTTAATACTTTCATTTTGCCCCGGTGAAACTACATCAGATAAATACTCAACAGAAGAGTTGAAGCATTCACTGGCAAACACCATGCCTGATGTCAAAACTACTGCAATCCAGTCGGTTGTTGTAATCCTTAATATAAAACCGGCAAAAATAACAGCAATAAGAATGGTCAGATGAATTCTTGTATTATGTTCAAACTTTATCAATATTACTAAACCTGCAAATGCATCTTTGAAGCTCCTGAATCTTTCCCTCATTGAGAACCCAATTTTAGTATCCCCTTTTTTTAAGTTGTTCATAATGACTAATTATTATTTGTTTCAAAATAAAAATTATAATATACAATAGTTATTTAACAATCAGTTTCTCTCTCAATTCTTTCGACCGTGAAGTGTCAAACCCCGACATTTCAAGATAAGCCTCAATACCACCATAATGATCATCAATCCTGTCTAAAACTGATTCAATATTTCGCTGTCTGACAGTTATTGCATGTAAGATTGCCCTGGAAGGGAAAAAACCGAAAAACAGGATCTTTCTTATCAGCAGTTTCTTTTTAAAGTATGGGATAATCGCATCATTTGATTTCAGATAATCTTCAATAATATATTGTTTTTCAACACCTAAGACAAGATATATCAGAGCACAAATTACCCCGGTTCTGTCTTTGCCAGCCTGACAGTGAATAAGGACCGAATGACGCTCAGGAGAGAGAAGCACTTCCAGAACCTCTTTAAATGCTGGCAGTGCAGCATCAAGGATTTCGAGATACAAAGAGTTTGTTATTTCGTCAATCAATGTTTCTGAATCTTTTTTATACAACAAGGGTTTAAGTTTCGACCTGGTAGCCTGTTCAAAATCGAGCGGAAGTGATAACCTGTCAATGTGCTCTGTATATCCATTTTTATCTTTACGTTCAACCGGGGCCCTTAGATCAATTATAGTTCTGATATTCAGGAGATGAAGCTTCTCAATATCTTTTTTACTAATCTTATCCAGATTAGCTGACCTGAAAATAATCCCTTTTTTAATTTTTTTATCCCCTTCAGGTACTTTGCCACCCAGATCCCTGAAGTTGAGAATCGATTTAAAATTAACATCGGATAGTGTCTGAATCTCACTCATTTTCTTATGAATAATTTAATATTATTACTGTTGATGAGACTGCAGTATTAATGCATAGAACAGGGAGCAAAAAATAAATTTAAGTTCGTCGGATCTCATAATTTTTTCCTTAATTCCGATTCATATAATTTATAAAACTCGTCCCTGATCTCATTTCTTACGTCATAGAAGGCATTCATTATCTCAATATAAGATCCTTGTACATGCGAAGGATCCTCAAAACCGAGATGCAATCGATGTCTCACCTTTCCGGAGAAGAGAGGGCATTTTTCATTTGCATCGTCGCACACTGTAATAACGTAGTCCCATTCTTTATTCAGATACTGGCTGACATTCTTTGGTGTATGCTGACTGATGTCAACACCTGCTTCTTTCATTACCTTAACTGCAGTTGAATTAATCCTGACCGCCGGTTCCGTTCCGGCCGAAAAGAGATGTAGCCGCTTGTCAAACGATTGTAGAAATCCCTGAGCCATCTGGCTGCGGCAGCTGTTGCCGGTACATAATATTAAGATCTTCATGCCATTCTAATTTATGGTTTTATCTTTTCAAACAGAGGCAGCAATTTGCCTTTCAGGCAAGCTTTTATCTGATCTTCATGTTCTGCTATTGGCTTAACCGGAATCAGATCCATCACTTCACTAACAGATAATCCTGACTCATACATTAAATTCAATGAAGCAATAAGGGTTTTATAAATAGAATCTCTGCATTCTTCTTCATCCAGACCCATCTGAATACCTATCGACTGAAGTTCTTTCCACTGGAACCAAAAATAGGTTGGTAGCATAGCAGACATTATTGCATAACCTTCAAGCTTATTTTCAGTCACTTCAAATGTATGACCTAACAATCCAAGCATATTTTGTAAAAGTTGTTTCTCCGGTGCCGGAAATTCTTTATTAAAACAAACTGGATTATAACCTTCATTAATAAATGATGTTGCATTGGGGATAACGCGAACTATCATTGTCACCCTGTTAAGTTTTGCTTCGATCTTTTCTATGTTGATCTTTGGGGCAAGTGAAATGATTATTGTCACAGGAGAAACATCATCTTGTATCTTCTCAAGTGTATCCATTATCACAGGTGGATGCAGGGCAATAAAAACAATATCTTGTTTAGCTACCAATGAAACAGAATCAAAAGTAAAAATAGCAGGAAACTGATTCTTCAGGGCTGTTAATACCTCAGGGTTTGTGTCGTAAACAGATATGGATCTAAATTCAGCACTTCTATTTCTAAAAGCTTGCAGAAAGATTTTTGTTACCCTTCCGCCTCCAATAAATCCTAATGATTTTGTTATCATAATTTACCATATTTAGAGAAACCTTAAAATAACTTCTTCCAATCCATACGAACAATTTCAACCAATTAATAATTGCTTAATTTCATCAACTGAAGGCACTCGCCCTTTTACAACTACTTTCCCGTCAATTACCAGAGCCGGCGTATTCATAATATTATATTTCATTATTTCCATGACATCCTCAACTTTTGTGATGATGGCGTCAATTCTATTTCTATTGACCACATCTCTTGTGAGAAGCTCAAGTGATTTACATTTTGGGTAACCAGTGCCCAGAATTTTTCTCTCATAACCAGATATTGAGAGTTATTTATGAAAAGTTTTCAGGCAGGTATTCCTTAGTCTTCAACGCAGCGAACAGAATATTTATTTGACTTTTCAGTCCCGTGAATATCTGCAATATCTTCTTTTCTCGAGATATCAATAACCGGCATACCATCTATTATCAGATAGCTGAAATATTCTGCATTGTTCTTCCCATATTCTGTAGATGTCCAATAATAACCGCTCTCGTCCATCTCTGAAAAAGTCCCTTCATAATCCTGCATGCCCCCAAACTGTATCCAAAAAGATGAAGGTTCAGATGCTATTTTTCCCCATATTTCTTTCTGTTCATAATGATTTGAAAGAGTGCGGAAATCATTACCAGATGGAAGATGCCAACCTGTTGGACAGGCTTTCATAGCACTTTTCCATTCATATAATACACCATAACCCGAACTATTATTGGTATCGTTTTCAAAATGAAATGCACCGCTTTTTGATTTAAACTTAAGGTTTTCAGCCATCCACGTAACCCCTGAAACTGTAATAGTCCTGTAAACATTCCCATCTCTCTTATCGGCAAATTTCTCCTGACCTGATATACCTGTAAAAATTACTAAAAAACTAATAACTAATAAAATATTCTTCATATACGATATGTTTTCAAAGGTTTTATTAAAGAAATATAAATTCTTATTGATCAAATTTCATACCATATTAATTATTGTTTGCAAAATTAGGTTATGTATCTATATTAAACCATAGATAAATTAAAATGTTATTAACCAACTACCTCTAATAATGAAGAATGCTATAGAGGCTATAGAGGCTTTAATGGATTGTAACAGGAGTATGAATTTAAAATATTTCCAGTTTAATAGTTATCTTTGTGCCCTTATATAAAACGAAAAAGTATAAGGCTATAATGACAGGTAAAGAGGATCTGAAACCATATGGTGAAAAGCAGCATGCATTTGACAAGCGCTATCTTGAAATGGCCCTTATCTGGGCACAGAATTCATACTGCATCAGAAAGCAGGTAGGTGCATTGATTGTTAAAGGAAAGATGATTATTTCCGATGGCTATAATGGAACTCCTTCAGGCTTTGAGAATGTATGTGAAGATGAGAATAATGTTACCAAACCATATGTTCTTCATGCGGAAGCTAATGCCATTACAAAGGTGGCCAAATCGAATAATTCAAGCGAAGACTCTACACTTTATGTAACAACTTCTCCCTGCATGGAGTGCTCTAAACTGATAATACAAGCCGGCATTAGAAGAGTTGTGTATTGCAATCGCTACCACAAATCCGAGGGGCTCGAACTTCTGAAACGTGCCGGAATAGAATTGGTATATATTGACCCCGAAAAAAATATTTATGAACTACAATAACTCAAAAAAGAACGTTTTACTGCCTCTTATCTTTGCAATAACACTTGCCTCCGGCGTTTTAATCGGAAAATTTCTTCCCAGGCAAAACGGCTCCCTGCAACATTCAAATATCAGATCCAGAAATGATAAGCTGACCACAATTCTGAATATCATTGAATCAAGCTATGTAGATTCAGTAAACCGTAATGATCTTGTTGAAACCGCTATACCAGCTATTCTTAAAAAGCTTGATCCACATACTGTATATATACCAGCTAACGATCTTGTACGTGCTAATGAACCATTGCAGGGGAATTTTGAAGGGATTGGTATCTCATTCAGCATGCTTACTGATACCATATTAGTTATAAGTACTATTCCTGGCGGACCCTCTGAAAAACTGGGTTTGCTGCCAGGAGATAAAATTTTATATGTAAATGATTCACTGGTTGCAGGCAGAAACATTGGCGATCAGAATGTAATGGGGATGCTTAAGGGTCCGAGAGGAACTGTTGTTAAAATTAAAATACTTCGCCGTGGAGAAAAAGAGCTTATTCCATTCGAAATAACCCGTGATAAAATTCCTATTTATAGTGTTGCTGTTGATTATATGGTAAATGATCATACCGGATATATAAGGATAAACAATTTTGCCATGACTACATATGACGAGTTCATGACAGGGTTAAGGGAGCTTAAAGGTAAGGGGATGACCAGCCTGATACTTGATCTGAGAGCCAACTCGGGTGGTGTAATGGAAGCTGCCATACAAATAGCAAATCAATTTCTGAAAGAAGGAGAGTTAATTGTTTATACAAAAGGCCGGGCGCAACCACGCAGTGAAGCCAGAGCTACTGGCAAAGGTGAGTTTGAGACCGGGGATCTAATAGTATTGATCGATGAATGGAGTGCTTCCGCAAGTGAGATACTGGCAGGAGCTCTTCAAGACAATGACCGTGGAACAATTATTGGACGGCGATCGTTTGGTAAAGGATTAGTGCAGGAACCAATCCCATTTTCAGATGGCTCCGGGATGCGGCTTACCATTGCCCGATATTATACACCAACAGGAAGATCAATACAAAAACCGTATAATAACGGATTTGAAGAGTATTTCGATGATCTGAACAACAGATATAGCAGAGGCGAATTTGAAGTTCCAGACAGCATCCATTTTTCTGATTCACTTCGATTTATCACTCCCGGTGGAAAAGTAGTTTATGGCGGAGGAGGTATAATGCCTGATAAGTTTGTACCGGTAGATACTTCAGGAGTATCATCTTATTTTATTAAGGTCAGATCATATATTTATAGATTTGCACTGAAGTATACTGAAAATAACAGGGAGGTATTAAAGAAATATACCGAATCGGATGAGATGAAAAAATTTCTTGACAAACAGACGCTCCTCGATCAGTTTGTAAAATATGCAGAAGCTAACGGTATAAAGAAGGATCCTGAAGGTTTAAAAACTTCAGGAGACATTATCCATATTCAGCTTGAGGCCTATATTGCCCGTAACATCCTTGATAACAAAGGGTTCTACCCTATATGGGAGAATATCGATACCACACTTAAGTATGCGATTGATTATTTGAAAAAGTAGATGGGTTGGGGTGTACGGCATGCGGTGTGCGGCTTTCAACATTTCAACTTACTTACAAAGTCAGTGATCTCCTTCACAGATTTTTCTTCTTCTTCAATAAACCCGATATGTCCTGAGTTTTTAAGAACAATAACAGTGGCATTTAACGGCAGATTCACTTTTGTCAGAATAAAATCACACGGAATATAATTATCCATCGCACCTAAGATCCATAGACAGGGGACACTCCCCTCTTCCATCAATGAAAGTCTTGAAGGCCTTATCATCATCCCGTTCAACACTGCAATAATACCATCTCCGGATAACCTGGAGGCAATCTCTTTTAAGCGGTTGAGAGCTTCAGAAAATTTTTCAAGATTTGAAGGCGCAAACATCCTGGTCACATTATCGGGATACATCAAATCTTTTTTACCTGCTTTAACAATCGCAATTTCCCTGACTCTATTCTCAATAGCCTCGGGAGGATCGGGAAATGGATGTGAATGAATAAGAGAGTAACCCAATAGGTAATCCGGAAATAGCTCAAGAAATGCAAGAGCTACATATCCACCCAGAGAGTGACCGGCAAGAAAGACTTTTTTTATACTGAGGCTCTCCAGAAGTTCTTTAACAACAGTTGCCATAAACTCCATTGTATGTGTCTCTTCATAAACATCTGAAAGTCCGTGACCAGGCAGATCCATTGAAATGACCCTGAATTTTGTCGCCAATTTCTCTTCAAAACCATTCCAGACTTCAGATGATTCAAGGTAGCCGTGCAACAAGACAATAGTTGTACCCTTACCTGAGTCAGAGTAATAAATTCTACTACTTTTAAATAAAAAAAACATATTTTTATGCTATTATTTTAATTGACTACCAGCAATCATGCATTATAAATCACAAATCGTATGAAAATCAATTTATTGTTCATGATTGCAGATACTCATAATAATTTATAAAGGTAAAAAATGTTCAGATCAAAAGGCAAATAAAAACATACATGATCTAAATGTGATAATTAACATCACAAATTTCATTGTAAATCTTATTTAATAAAACTAATTTTGATAAACTTCCTTTTCCTGGCAAAAAGATAAACTATAAACATTTCATAACCAATGAGTAAAGTTTTGTTTTCCTCAATTTCCAAGAAATTTGTGATGGCTTTAGCCGGTCTGTTCTTACTCACTTTTTTACCTATACATCTTATCATCAATCTGATGCTTCTCAGGAGTGACCCTGACCCTTTTAACAAAGCCGCTCACTTTATGGCTACTTTTCCATTAGTTAAAATAGTGGAAATTGTTCTGATTGGGGCAATACTTATTCATATTAGCTATGGTATTTACCTTCAGATCAAGAACTGGCTGGCCCGTCCGATCGGTTATGTCAGTGGCAATAAGTCGAAAACATCATTTTTCTCAAGATTCATGATCTGGACGGGAGCCTCTGTTTTAATCTTTCTTGTCCTACATTTCTTCAATTTTTACTTTATCAGAATTGGTTTGGTAGAGGGAAATCCGGAAGATTTTTATACTCTGGCTCATAACCTTTTTAAGGTCCCGGCATATAATTATATATACCTTGTTTGTTTTACACTTCTTGGACTTCATCTTTTTCATGCAATTAATTCAGCTTTCCAGACACTTGGATTGAATCACAAATTATGGACACCGGCAGTTAAGGCAGTTTCACTGATTTATGCAATCGTACTGCCTGCCGGTTTTGCTTTCATATCGATTTCTTTATGGCTTTTCAGGTAGATCTGAAAAGAAAAAATATACAATCATGGGAAAACTAATTTCTAAGATACCAGATGGTCCGTTGGCAGAAAAGTGGACTAAATATAAAGCTTCTGTTAAACTGGTTAATCCGGCAAACAAGAAAAAGCTTGAAATTATTGTTATTGGGACAGGATTGTCAGGAGCAAGTGCTGCCTCAGCACTAGGGGAACTGGGATATAATGTAAAAAACTTTTGCTACCAGGATTCACCACGCAGGGCACACTCTGTTGCTGCCCAGGGCGGAATAAATGCAGCCAAAAACTATAAGAACGACGGCGATAGCGTTTATCGTCTGTTTTATGATATGATCAAGGGTGGTGACTTCAGGGCCCGCGAAGGAAATGTTTACAGAGCAGCTGAAGTAAGCAATGAAGTTATTGACCATTACACGGCTATTGGAGTCCCCTTTGCACGCGATTATGGAGGAGCCCTCAATACCCGGTCATTCGGTGGAGTACAAGTGTCAAGAACTTTTTATTCCAGTGGACAGTCAGGTCAACAGTGTCTGCTTGGCGTCTATTCCTCACTAAACAGGCAGATTAAAAAAGGTACTGTAACAATGTATCCCCGCCGTGAAATGCTTGATCTTGTTTTAATTGATGGCAAAGCACGAGGAATCATTACACGCAACCTCCTCACAGGTGAAATTGAAAGACATGGTGCACATGCTGTTGTACTTGCCACAGGAGGTTATGGTACTATATACTATATGTCAACACTTGCTGTTAATTCAAACGCATCAGCAGCATGGAAAGCACATAAAAAAGGAGCTTTCTTTGCCAATCCGAGTTTTGTACAGATTCATCCTACCTGTGTTCCCCAGTTGAATGAATTCCAGTCAAAACTGACCCTTATGTCGGAGTCGCTTAGAAACGATGGCCGTATATGGGTACCAAAAACCAAAGACGATAAAAGAGCAGCAAATGATATCCCTGAAGAAGAGAGAGATTATTATCTTGAGCGCCGTTATCCTACTTTCGGGAACCTGGTACCCCGTGATGTTGCTTCAAGGGCTGCCAAGGAACGTTGCGATGCTGGTTTTGGTGTTGGTAAATCCGGACTTGCCGTTAATCTTGACTTCAGAGATGCAATTAAAAAACAGGGCAAGAAAGTAATTGAGAATAAATATGGTAACCTTTTTGAGATGTATAAGACCATTACCGGTACTAATCCATATGAGGAACCGATGCGTATATACCCTGCCGGCCACTATACAATGGGCGGATTATGGGTCGATTATGAACTGATGACTACAATACCCGGACTATACGCAATAGGTGAATCCAATTTCTCTGATCATGGGGCAAACCGTTTGGGAGCAAGTTCCCTGATGCAGGCATCCGGTGACGGATACTTTATTCTGCCAAACACTATAAATAATTACCTGGCCGATGAGATTCGTGTTCCAAAAATCTCGACTGACAAACCTGAATTTGAAAAAACAGAAAAAGCAGTGATCGAAAGACTTAATAAACTTTTATCCATAAAAGGAAAACATACCGCAGCATCTTTTCATAAACGTTTGGGTAAGATAATGTGGGACTATTGTGGGATGAGAAGAAATGAAGAAGGTCTTAAGAAAGCGCTTGTACAGATAGGTGAACTCAAAGAAGAATTCTGGAAAGACCTGAATGTTCCCGGAACAATCAATGAGCTTAATATGGAACTTGAGAAAGCAGGAAGAGTTGCTGACTACTTTGAACTAACTGAACTACTTGTAAAAGATGCTCTTAACAGGAGAGAGTCATGCGGAGCTCATTTCAGGGAAGAGTTCCAATCACCCGATGGTGAGGCACAACGCAACGATAAAGACTTTACTTATGTGGCTGCCTGGGAATATACAGGAGAAGACAAACCTCATATCCTGAATAAGGAAGAACTGAAGTTTGAAGAGGTGGAGATGAAGGTGAGAAGTTATAAATAATGGTATAACGGCGCAACGGCGTAAAGGCGTAATGGCACAAAGAGGATTCGTGAAATAGATTTGACAGTTTAACAAGATAACAAAATAACCAGAATATGAGGCTTACACTTAAGATATGGCGTCAGAAAAATGCAAAAACGAAAGGTAGCTTTGCAACCTATATAATGGATAATGTATCTCCTGAGATGTCATTTCTTGAGATGCTGGATGCCCTCAACAAAAAACTTATTGAAGAGGATAAAGATCCGGTGGCATTTGATCATGACTGCCGTGAAGGGATTTGCGGATCGTGTGGAATGTATATTAATGGACATCCTCATGGACCGGTTCCGGCAATAACCACCTGCCATCTCTCAATGAGATATTTTAAAGATGGAGACACCGTGTGGGTTGAACCATGGAGAGCAAAACCTTTCCCGGTAATCAAGGATCTTATCGTTAACAGAAGCGCTTTTGACAAGATACAGATTGCAGGTGGATTTATTTCTATAGATACCGGATCAGCACCTGATGCCAATTCAATTCTTATTCCCAAAAAAGAGTCAGATGAAGCATTTAATTCGGCTATTTGTATCGGGTGTGGCGCTTGCGTGGCTGCCTGCAAAAATGCCTCTGCAATGCTGTTTGTATCAGCTAAAATTTCGCAGTTTGCACTTTTGCCCCAGGGACAGATTGAGGCAAAAGAAAGAGTGAGGGCTATGGTACAAACAATGGATGAGGTCGGCTTTGGTAATTGCTCTAATACCGGTTCCTGTGAAGCAGAATGTCCGAAAGAGATAAAACTAACAAATATTGCCCGTCTGAACAGGGAATTCTACAAAGCCTATTGATAAGCAGGCTTCAATCCTATAAATAATATTGATTATGATGGGTTGGATGCGTTCTTCTCAGTGAATAAAAATTTGGCAGATAATTATGAACAAATAGCCTCAACCTCTTTTACTGTTTTAGGAATTGGCTTACCGAGAACCTTATGACCCTTATCTGTTATAAGAACATCATCTTCAATACGAATTCCGCCAATTGACATATAATCTTTAATTTTGCTGTAGTTGATAAAATCGATGAATTTCCCTTCTGATTTCCATTGTTCTATCAGTTCAGGGATAAAATAACAGCCCGGCTCCACAGTAAAGACATGTCCGGGTTTATAAGGCAGAGCAAATCTCAGAAATGTCAGTCCAAACTGATCGCTCCGTTTAACCTCATCATTATATCCTATAAAATTTTCTCCAAGCGCCTCCATATCATGAACATCGAGTCCCATCATATGACCAAGGCCATGAGGCATGAACAGAGCATGAGCCCCAGCTGCTACTGCCTCATCAACATCACCTTTCATCAGACCTAATTCCTTCATACCCGATGCTATGATTTTACATGCTATAAAATGCAGGTCACGATTAGAAATGCCCGGGCCGGTTCTATTTATTGCTTCGGTATTCGCTTTCAGAACAATTTCATATATCTCCTTTTGCTTCTGATTAAATTTTCCTCCTACCGGAGTTGTTCTGGTAATATCAGAAGAATAATGAAGATTAGTTTCAGCTCCTGCATCTGCCACCATCATCCTGCCTTTTTCAAGAATATTTCCATGTGCATGGTTATGGAGTGTCTGGCCATTAATACTTAGTATTATCGGGAATGAAGTACCACCACCTTTTGCCAGGGCTATCCCTTCCATTGTGCCGAAAACATCCTGCTCCCTGACTCCCGGCCTGCACATCTTCATTGCAGTTACATGCATATCGTATGCAATATCCACAGCTTTTTCAATCTCATCAATCTCTACCTTCTCTTTAACTGATCTCATCATTATTACTGCCTTGATAAGCTCAACAGATGCAAGTGTTTTCATCTGGCATGGGTTTTCTTTCAGCAATGAACCAAGAGTCATCTTCGTTTCACCCCTGTAAGGTGGCAGGAAATGTATCTTTCTCTTTTTAGAAATAGCTTCCCTGATAGTTGCCTCAAGGCCCGAAATGGGAGCTGTATCTTTTACACCGCTCTTAAAAGCAAGTTCCTTCACTGTTGGTTGTGGACCCATCCAGATGATATCATCCATGTCAAAATCGTTGCCAAATATCATATCCTTTCCTGATTCAAAGTCCATCACTCCTGTAAATCCAGGAATATCAAGTCCAAAGAAATAGAGAAAGTCACTATCCTGCCTGAAATGATATGTATTATCAGGATAATTCATTGAAGATTCAATATTCCCGATGAAGAGAGCCAAACCCGATTTAATTTGTTTATGAAGTTGCTCTCTCCTTTTGATATATACTTCTCTCTTAAACATGATTGATTATTTTAATGACTAAAACTATTCTACTAAATTACTATACAATAGGCTATATTCCAACAGAGAGTTAATAATTGCTAAAATTACAGACTGCTTTGCGGGATATCGAAGGCTCCACAGCAAACGATGTTCGGTTCTTCGCTCCCCCATGGGGCCGGGGTAAACGAAGAACCGGAGCAAAGCGGAGCTCGACGAAGTCAAAATCAATGAGCTCATTTGTATAATTCCTGATACCAATATTAAAAATCAAACATAAATGTTATTAACAAAGTAAAGCTCAAACATAGAAATTCAAACATTTTATTAATCAATAATATTAAAATGCGAATGCTATTGGTTATTAACAAATAAATATTATATTCGCATCAGTTATTAACAACTTATAAACATTTTCGAACTGCTATGCCCTACAGAAGATTACCCAATACTGACACAGCCCGCACAAAGGCAATGAGGATAGCTCTTGAAAAGGGGAAAGAGTTACCACCTCATAAACTGGCATTCTCCTCAAAAACTATAGTAAGACTAAGAAAATTCCTCCCCCAGTTTGAGCAAAACATTCAGTTGTATCGCCAGGCATTAACATCTCAGAATAAAAAGAGTAAGGCTTATAATGAGATATTAAAGAAAGCCCGCATCTATCTGACACATTTCGTAAGAGTAATGAACATGGCAATATTCCGCGGTGAATTACCTGCAGAGATCCGTGCTTATTACGGACTGGCAACAAATGAACCAACAGTTCCATCTCTTAATACTGAAAACGAGCTAATGAGTTGGGGAAGAAGAATTATTGAAGGAGAAGAATTCAGGATCAGAAAAGGAGGTAGTCCCATTACCAATCCGACAATTGCTGTTGTAAAAGTCAGGTTTGAAAACTACATTGAAGCCTGGACCTATCATAATACACTTGCAAAAAGAACCTATAGCTATATAGAAATAAACAATAATCTGCGTAAGGAGGCGGACGAAATTATTCTTCAATTATGGAATGAAGTTGAAAAAACACATAGTGGACTTCCTGATGATCAAAAAAAAGAGATGAATGAAGAATATGGCCTCGTATATTTTTACAGGAAAAACGAACTGAAAAAACAATTTTCGTAATATGATTTAAGACAAACAGTATCTGAATCAGAAATCTGAAATTAGAGACTGATCCGAATCTGTTTCTGACTTTTTCCTGAAAGAGTGTCTGAAATAAAAGAGTATCCCAATACCAATTATAATTGGAAGAGGCAGTCCTATCAACTGTTTCGATAAGCTAACATCCATTGGCGTATTAAGCTTATCCCAACCTTGTATGTACGATCCTATCACAGGAACTGCATTATTCACAAAATGAGAAATCACCGGCAGCCATAATGTACCGCTCCATAAAAAAAGATATCCAAAAACCAGTCCTAGTGTAAATCTTGGAATAAAACCATAAAACTGGAAATGGATTGCACTGAAAATAAATGCCGTAACCCATATTGCCAGGTGACCTGATTTGAAGAGTTTATAAAATATTTTCTGAAATACACCTCTGAAAATAAATTCCTCTCCTATTGCAGGTATGACAGCAATCATAATCAGATTCAATATCATTACCCAAAAAGTGTTAGAAATAATAAGCAAATTGATTAAGTCTGTTGCATTATCTTCCTTTTCTATCATCCATCGCTCCACTCCGGAAAACCACTCCGGAAGATCTAGTCCTGCATTAAGTTGTCCTGTAAAACTTGTTATAGGGAATATACAAAAAGCAAGGACCACCACAAGAATGATATCTTTTGCCCCTGGCAATTTCATACCTGTCAGCATCGTCTGTTGACCAGACTTCATAAGAGACATTATAATTATTGATGGAACAATAAATAATGAAATGTCCTGAGAAATCATAAGGTACTTCAGAAAACCAATATTTTCGCGGCTGACTGAAGAAGATAAATTTTCGACTATATCTAATTTTAAGTCGAAAACCTGAGTGCCAGCTAAAAGAAAAACTAATAACAGAATTATACCCACTCCAAAAATTATCAGCATTGACACAAGTAACTGATAAATAGGTGGTTTCCCATATATTGAGAAATAGTGCTTGTTTTCGCCCATTTTACTAATTTTGCACTCAGTTGAATTATTCATGAATCAATTTTATGCTTTACTCCTAAGGGTTCCTCAAGATCCCTAAGATAATAATTAAGGTTTAAGTTTTTTCAAAAAGTAAAATTATACACATCTTGACAATTGGCAATATATCATTAGGAGACTATCCTCTGTTCCTCGCCCCGATGGAGGACATTACTGACCCTTCCTTCAGGATGGTTTGCAAGATGTACGGAGCAGATTTTATGTACACTGAATTCATCTCCTCTGACGGACTAATAAGGGAGGGGCAGAAGAGTGTCAGGAAGCTTGATATTTATGATTTTGAGAGGCCTATTGGTATTCAGCTATATGGCCATCTGACAGAGGTAATGGTTGAAGCAGCTGTAATAGCAGAAGAAGCAAAACCCGAATTGATAGATATCAATTTTGGTTGTCCTGTCAGAAAAATTGCTAATAGGGGTGCCGGAGCAGGAATGCTCCGCAATGTACCATTGATGATCGAGATTACTGAAGCTATTGTCAAGGCAGTAAATCTTCCTGTGACAGTTAAGACACGCCTTGGTTGGGATGATGAAAGTAAAAATATTGTTGAGACTGCTGAACGACTTCAAGATGCTGGCATTCAGTCCATTACTATCCACGGAAGAACAAGGGCCCAGTTTTATAAAGGTAACGCTGACTGGACACTAATTGGTGAAGTAAAAAATAACCAGCGGATGAAAATACCGGTTATAGGCAATGGAGATATTGATGGACCTGTAAAAGCTAAGGAGATGTTTAACAGGTATGGTGTTGACGGACTTATGATAGGACGTGCAACCGTTGGCAGACCATGGATTTTCAGAGATATCAGGCACTACCTGACAACCGGAGACCTTTTACCTGAACCTTCCATAGATGAAAAAGCCGACCTTGCCCTTCTTCATCTTGATAAGTCACTTGAATTTAAAGAGGGTAAAAGAGCAATTTATGAGATGAGACGGCATCTGTCAAATTATTTTAAGGGACTACCTCATTTCAAGGAAACACGTCTGAAACTCCTAACATCAGTTGAAGTTGAGCATATCAAAAATATTATCACTGATATAAGGCATAGATGGGGTGATTTCCGATCTGATGATACTACATCAGTTTATAATATGTAGAAACAGGTAATAATATATAGAGGCAGGTCTGAGACCTGTCTCTATATATTATATCCCTGAATTTATTATAATTATATTACCAACGACCAAAACCTGCACCACGTCCTCGTCCAACAGGTACCCTGGCGGCCCTGTTTCTTCCTAATCCAGGAGCGCCAGCACCATATCCATATCCATATCCATATCCGTATCCGTATCCTCTTCCACCACGTCCGACTCTGTTAACTGCCCTTCCTCTTCCTATCGGGCCAACAACGATATTTTCATTGAAATACTTCAGTTGTTCCTCATTTAAAAGAGCACTGATCTTTTTGAGGTGGTTATTTTGCTCCAGGGTCATATTTGCTTTAATTTCATTTGCGCTCATAAAATCCGCCGCAGCCCAAAAATCTGTCCTCATTTTGTCTATAGTTTTTTGATGTGCATCGTTAAGAGTTGCAATTTCCTTTATCTGCGCATCTGTCAGACCAGGAATATCCAGACATTGCCCCGGATAAGACATCCGGTTATTAACTCTCCTGTACTGTGCATTTGTAGCTGATGTAACTGCAAAAACCAGTAATGCAGCTAATGCTGTAACTTTTAAATTGTTTTTCATGATACTTTGTTTTTTGTATTAATAATCATTTTATATTATAGTCAAATTCATTCCCAATTTACTCCCCAGCCCGGCCCCGGCCCCATCTGATTGAATTGCCTGCCTCTTCCTAATCCACCACGACCTCTGCCATATATTATCCCATCAGGATCAAGCAGGCTTTCAAAAAGTCGATTTAATAACTCCTGTTGCTGTGTATCGCAAATACTCTTCATTTTGAGATAATAATCTACTGTTGCACTCTTTAGCTGACTGTGCAGTTTTCCAATATCTATGCAGATCTCATCCAGCTTTAACTCATCGGGATTTGATGCAGCCATCTCTTTGAGCATCCCGTACCTTAATGAATTCATTTTGTTAGTAAGCACTCTGGCCTCCTGGTTAAATTCCCTGTTGAACTCCATAAAATAATCGTTTTGTTCAAGTGTAAGTCCAAGTTGATTATTAAAAAAATCCACTCTCTGATTAAATGGAACTTCTGTTCTTGCGGGTTCTGCATTTCGCCTCTTTGAAGAATATATAATACCGGAAATAATTGTTGCCAGATTAACAGCAATCAGAACTATTATAATCCAGATTAACAACCTTGTCTTATTCATCTTCTTCATCATTTGAGGTTAGAAAAAATGCCTCTATTGATTCCTGTTTAATATCATCGATGTAACTGATCTCTTCCTGTAAATCATTAGAATAACCTGAGATACTCCCCGAATATAGTTTACCAAGATTAATCCCACCAAAAATACCGGCCATCAGGATAGTTGAAAATGCAAATGCCGGGATGAGCCTTTTTAACTCAAACCTCGTTTGCTTTTCATCAGCACCCATTTTTGCCATGATCCTTGTATATAAAAATGCATTCTGACCTATCTCTTTATCTTTCTCAACAACAGTCATTAATTTTTTAAGAAATTGGAGAAACTCCATGCATTCTGAACACTCTGCAATATGAAATTCCAGATCATCACTTCTTTCCGGTGGTAATGATCCTTCAGCGTATAAGATAAGGTCGCTATTCAGACAATTGCATTTCATTTTTATTTCTTTTTGGTTTAGACAATTCATAACAGATTAACTTGTGGTTTACGCGATATTTTTTTTATAAAATGTATAAAGTTTTTTCTGAAGATTCTGCTTTGCTCTGAAAATAAGTGACTCTACAGATGACACCGAAGAGCTCATCACTGCTGCTATTTCCTGGTACGAAAGATCATCATATTTGCTTAAGACAAAAGCTGTTTTTTGGTTGGAAGGAAGAGTGTCAATAGCTTTTTTTACTGCTTCTGCCTGCTCAGATCTCCTCAGGTCATCATCAGGATTGAAATCAGGGGATGCAGCAAGGCTATTAGCTAATGATGTTTTACCAGAATCAGGGAACTCAAAAAACGAAAGTATTTTACGTCTTGAAGCAGATCTTATAAAATTGAGCGACTTATTTACTGCTATACGATAGATCCATGTTGATAATTCCGCATCTCCCCTGAATTTACTTATTGATTGATATACCTCTATAAAAACCTCCTGGGCAATATCTTCCGCATCATCATCCGAATGCACAAAACCCTTGCCTGTTCTGATAACCTTATCCTGATAGTTCTCAACAAGAAATCGAAAAGCTTCCTGATCTCCGGATCTTAAACCTTCAATTAGTTCAGACTCAATTAAATAATTACCCTTTGGTTCCAAATTTCCAATAAATGATATATTCTATTTAATATATTTTTCTATTAGACAATTGAAAAATAATAAACTTGCTCTTAAACCGTGATTTTTTCAAAAAGTACTAAGAAACTCTTCCATCTGAAGATTTTTGACAACAGAAATATAAAGATGATCCCTGTAAAAATCAGCCCTGCAAATTCAGTCCAGGGATAAACACTTTGCTGCTCAAAAAGTGCAGGTGTTTGCAAAGCTGATGATTTGCTGGTGACCATGATACAGAGGAAGACGTTATTGGCAGTATGTGCTCCCATTGCAGCTTCAATTCCATCATCAAGAATTGTAATCACACCAAAAATCAATCCAAATAGAATATATTGAGGCATCATTGTAAGAAATCCGAATTCTTTTACTTCAGGATTAAAAGCATGCATAAGACCGAAAAACAATGAACTCATAACCAGAGGGAACCACCTGTTCCTGATCATTGCTGCAAATCCCTGCATCAGGTATCCTCTGAAGAGCACCTCTTCGAACGTTGCCTGAAATGGTATTAACAACAGAGATAATACTGACAGGAAAATAATAGAGGTAGTCTTATTATTTATTGTGAAGTTGGAAGGATCGAGTTTAAGATAGAGGAATAAATATATTGAAGAAAGTATCAACCAGATCAACCCTGAGATAAAAAACCTGTTCCATCTTACTATTCCTTTGCCATTTATTGTCTGTTTTAGTGTCCGTTTGTTTAAAGGTTTAACAAGCAAAACAAAAGCAGCCAGTCCAGCTATAAATGGGAATATCATCATTATAAGCATTACATTTGTATTGAGCCCCAGCACACTGAAATCATTGGGATTAGCTGAAAGAAGGGTAATCACTTCAGGGTCTGAAACAGATTTGGTTAATACTGCAATAAGTAATGGAGCAGCACCGATGGAGTTAGCTACAATAAGAATAACCGCAAACATTACAATATATGTCCAGAAGCTGTTCCTGCCGGTAAATGTTGATTCAAGGTGGTTCATATTTGAAAGATAAATCAGAATTCCGAACCGGCCCTTTTCGGATGGTCTATTGAGTAATGAAGACCAATGCTCACCTGCCTGGTCTTAGCCATTTTTATGATAAGGTAACTGACATTTATAAGATTCCTCAATTCGCAGATCTTTTTAGAAATAAGTGATCGCTTATAAAGACTCTCATTTTCTTTGTATATTATTTCCAGACGCAGAAGTGCTCTCTCAAGACGAAGGTCGGAACGTACTATACCGACATAATTACTCATTATCATCTGTACTTCCTTATAATTCTGAGTAATAAGAATCATCTCCTCGAGGTGAGTTGTGCCTTTATAATCCCAGTCGGGTATTTTTTCCTCGTATGTCAGATCTTTGAGACGAGTGCATGAGTGAGTCGCTGCTCTGTGAGCGTACACAGCTGCTTCAATCAGTGAGTTGGAGGCCAGCCTGTTTGCTCCATGCAGCCCGGTTGATGACACTTCTCCCACTGCATAAAGCCTGTTTATATTGCTATGACCATCAATATCAACTTTAATACCACCACACGAATAGTGTGCAGCAGGAACAACAGGGATCATGTCTTTTGTGATATCAATTCCACGTGCCTTACAATGTTCATAAACATTTGGAAAATGGTCCTTTAATCCCTCCGAATTCAGATGAGTACAATCAAGCCAGACATGATCGTCGCCCCATATTTTCATCTCATTGTCGATAGCCCTTGCAACAATATCTCTGGGTGCCAGCGATCCGCGACTGTCGTATCTGTTCATGAATCTCTCCCCGGCAATATTCTTCAGAATTGCTCCATATCCACGAAGAGCTTCAGTAATAAGAAAAGATGGTTTTCTATCAGGATCGTACAAAGATGTCGGATGAAACTGAACAAACTCCATGTTTTCTATTGTGCCTTTGGCTCTGTATACCATTGCGACGCCATCTCCAGTGGCTATTTCCGGATTAGTTGTTGTCATATAGACATTACCCATACCTCCTGTGGCAATGATTGTAACTTTTGACAGGAACGTTATGACTTTCTGGTTTACAAGATCTGCAACATATGCACCGAAACAATTGATATCAGGAGTATTCCGTTTTAAGACCTTCCCAAGATGATGCTGTGTAAGTATCTCAATAGCAAAGTATTGCTCAAATATTTCTATATTAGGGTCTTTCTTTATCTGTTCCACCAATGTTTTCTGGATCACCTCACCTGTTCTGTCCTTATTATGAAGAATCCTGTGTTCAGTATGGCCACCTTCTTTTGCAAGATCGTACGTCCCATCTTCCTTCCTGTCAAATGAAACTCCAAGGTTGATCAGGTCTTTTATCCGGTCAGGAGCTTCCTGCACTACCATTCTAACCACCTCCTCGTTACAAAAACCATCGCCCGCAATTAATGTATCCCTGATATGCTTTTCAAAATTATCCGGTTCACTAAATACAGCAGCAATACCACCCTGGGCATACCAGGTATTGGAATCCTCAAGGTTTCCCTTGGTAACAATAGATACCTTACCAAATCTGGCTGCTTTAAGAGCAAAGGTTAACCCTGCTATTCCTGAGCCTATTACCAAAAAATCAGTTCTCTTTTTCATTAGTTGTAAATCCAAAACGAGTTGTAAAGATACAAATAGATTTTAGGTTTTGCATTTCATCTTTCCCCTGTTTTTTGCCCCCAGCCCGCTAGCTATCGGGACCCTAAGGGGCCTAATTCACTACACGAATGAGTATTAACCCCCCTTCATGGGAGGCAGGGGGCATAACCTTCACTGGAGTTGGAGTGGAACAAATTGTAAATCAGAAGATTTTGAATTACTTTTGCCTTCCGCTAAAGTAAAATAAAAGTAATTATGGCTCAGGAAGATGTTTTTAAGAAGTTAGTTGCTCATTGTAAGGAATATGGATATGTCTTTCCTTCGAGTGAGATATATGATGGGTTAAGTGCAGTATACGATTATGGACAGTATGGTGTTGAACTGAAAAACAATATTAAAAAATATTGGTGGGATAGTATGGTTCTGCTGAACAATAATATTGTGGGTCTCGATTCAGCAATATTCATGCACCCAACTATATGGAAAGCCTCAGGACACGTTGACGCTTTTAATGATCCGCTTATTGATAATAAAGATTCGAAAAAGAGATACAGGGCCGATGTTCTGATTGAGGATCACCTTGCAAAGATCGAAGACAAAATAACCAAAGAGGTAACAAAAGCACGCGTAAGATTTGGTGAAGCATTCGACGAACAAAAATTCAGAGAGACTAATCCACGGGTGCTTGCCAACCAGGCTAAGATCGATACACTCAATGCCCGGTTTGCCAAAGCTCTTAATGAAACAGACCTTACTGAGCTTAAACAGATAATCATTGATAGTGAAATAGTATGCCCGGTATCCGGCAGCCGTAACTGGACAGACGTAAGAAAGTTTAATCTGATGTTTGCTACCGAGATGGGATCTACCTCTGATGGAGCAAATAAAATTTACCTCCGCCCCGAAACGGCTCAGGGAATCTTTGTAAACTTTCTTAATGTTCAGAAGACAGGAAGAATGAAGGTGCCCTTTGGGATTGCACAGATAGGAAAAGCATTCCGCAATGAAATAGTTGCCAGGCAGTTTATCTTCAGAATGAGGGAATTTGAACAGATGGAAATGCAATTTTTCGTACAGCCCGGAAGTGAACTCGACTGGTTTAAAGTTTGGAAAGAGATACGAATGAAATGGCATCAGGCACTTGGGTTCGGTAGTGAAAATTACCGTTTTCACGACCACATCAAACTTGCACATTATGCTAATGCCGCCACCGATATAGAATACAATTTTCCTTTCGGTTTTAAAGAGGTTGAAGGAATTCATTCCAGAACAGACTATGATCTGAAACAACACCAGGAATATAGTGGTAAAAAAATGCAGTATTTCGACCCGGAAAAAGGGGAATCTTTCATTCCGTTCGTAATCGAAACATCTATAGGTGTTGACCGGATGTTTCTTCAGGTAATCTCAGCTGCTTACACTGAAGAAGAACTAAAAAAAGAAGATGGCAGCTCCGATACCCGTGTGGTACTCAGATTGCCTTCCTTCCTCGCTCCTATAAAACTGGCTGTTATGCCTCTCATTAAAAAAGATGGTCTTCCTGAAATTGCTGAAAAAATTGTTAATGACCTGAAATTTGATTTCAATTGCCAATATGACGAAAAAGACTCCATCGGAAGACGATACAGAAGGCAGGATGCTATAGGTACTCCCTACTGTATAACTGTTGATCACCAGACCCTCGTAGATCAAAGTGTTACCATCAGATACCGTGATTCTATGGAACAGGAAAGAATAAGCATTGAGCTGTTAAGGGAAATCATAAAAGAAAAAGTATCACTGCAAAGCTTACTTAAGAAGCTTTAAAATGAATAAGGTTCTCATAATCACTTATTACTGGCCCCCAAGCGGGGGCGCCGGAGTACAAAGATGGCTCAAATTTGCTAAATACCTTCCTGAGTTTGGTTGGGAACCAATAATACTTACTGTTGATCCTGAATTTGCTGCATACCCTGTCACAGATTATTCACTTGAAAAAGACCTCCCGGCAACAGTTGAAGTCTACAAAACTCCTGCAACCGATTATTTTAGTATTTATAACAGAGACCGATCCAAAATCCCATCTGCAGGCTTTGCAAATAGTGTAAATAATACACTTAAAGGAAAGTTTCTACGATTTATCAGGGGCAACTTTTTTCTCCCCGATCCCAGAAAAGGTTGGAATAAATTTGCTTTTAAGAAGGCATGCGAAATAATACAAACTAAAGGAATTAAGCACGTAATAACAACAAGCCCCCCACATTCCACTCAGTTGATCGGGTTAAAAATTAAGAAGAGGTATCCCGGAATAAAATGGATCGCAGATCTTCGCGACCCCTGGACAGATATATATTATTACGATCAATTCTATCCTACTTTCATTTCAAGAGCTATTGATTCCTCTTTCGAAAAAAATGTCCTTGAAAAATCTGACCAGATTATTACAGTTGGAAACTCATTGAAAGATTCATTTGATTCAAAAGTAAAAGGAGTGGCAGCCAAGACAGTTGTTATAACAAATGGTTACGACGAGGATGATTTTAACATGATTAAATCAACTAAACCATCGAAATTTACAATAACTTATATTGGAACTCTTTCAGACCACTATCCTGTTGATGGATTGGTAGATGCTCTTAGAAAGTTACAACAAGAAGGAAGGGAATTCAATATTCGCTTTGTTGGAACAATAGCTTCAAAAGCAAAGGAATTGATTTTGTCGTCAATTGAATATTCATCAGTTGAATTTATTCCATATACTGCGCATAAAGAGGCTATTAAATATATGTTAAATTCCTCGGTCCTCTTGCTAATAATCCCTTTTTATCAAAACAATAAAAGCATTATAACAGGTAAATTATTCGAATATTTGGCAACAGGAACACCTGTTATCTGTTTGGGACCCGGAGCTGGTGATGCTGCTGGTTTACTGAAAGAATCAGGACATGGAAAAACATTTCATTATTCAGATTCTAAAGGAATTTTTAATAATTTAACAGCCTTATTCACCGACAATAGTGTTTTTGAGAAGGCCTCTATAAAAGACTTCACCAGAAGAGAATTGGCCAAAAAGGTTGTTTCAGTACTTGAGAAATAGTTTAGAGTAATAAAACTATGAAGATAGGAGTTATCATTGATAATGAACTGAATAATGATATACGAGTTCTTAGGGAAATACGGATCCTAAGGGAACAAAATCTTGAAATCTTTGTGTTATGCTTTGGATTTAAAAAGACATATAAGATCCCTATCAGCCAAATCAGCATAAAAAGAATTTATATACCTGGAAAATTAAGAGATATTCTATTTTTTATTCTGAATACAATACCATTATATGAATGGATGTGGGCCTATAAGATTAAGAAATTTATTGCCAGCAACAAGATAGATGTCCTGTATGTTCATGATTTATATATGGCACAGGCAGCTCATTCGGGAAGACAAAAATCAGACAAGGATATTCCATTAATTCTTGATCTTCATGAAAATTATCCTTTTACTGTAACAACCTATAACTGGACTAAAGGGTTCTTCAGGAATCTAATAGCGAAGCCTGATAAATGGCAGAGGAAGGAAGAAAAGTATCTGGATTATGCAGACGGTATTATTGTTCTTAGCAATGACTACAGAGATCTGCTAAAGAGCAGATATTCTAAACTATCTGAAAAACCTTTCTTAGTACTTCCTAACGTTCCGGATTTGTCACAGCTTGGACAACAAATTAAAAAACAAGTTGAAAATCCATTTAAAAATAACTACCCGATTCTCTTTTATTATGGAGTTATTGCAGAAAGAAGAGGGGTGTTTGATACTTTTGAAGTATTCATTAATCTGGTGACAAAGGATTATCCTGTTAATTTCCTTCTTATTGGACCCGTCGATAAAAAAGACAAATTACGATTTTCAAAAATGCTGTCAATAGAAATCCTTAAGAACCGTGTGCACTATATTCCCTGGATCGACTCAAATGAATTACCTGATTATCTGGATATTTGTGATATTTGTCTTGCCCCATTTCATAAGAACCCTCAACATGAATCTGGTATTGCTAATAAAATATTTGAATATATGTTAGGAGCAAAACCGCTGGTTGTCTCAAATTGTGCCCCCCAACAAAATTTAATTGAAAAACACAATTGTGGAGTAGTCTTCAAAAACATAACTGAATTTGAGGATTCAATAATAAAACTTCTTAAAGACGAATCACTTAGAAAAGAGATGGGGAAAAATGGCTATGCAGCTGTTATGAAAGAATATCATTCGGAAATAGTCAAAGAAGAATTTTTTTATTATATAAATCATTTATCTTTAAGTAGAAGCATCAATTAGCCAGGGTATAAAAAAATGGCACTATGTTTTTATTTTAAAAAATATGACTATCGGTAGTCATGAATAATTAACACCAAGTCGCTTGAAAATCAGTGAATTTTTATGCATGATTACTGAAACTCAATATAAATAGAATCTGGCAATGAAGGGATTTTTAAATTTTGAGCAGATTGAATATGTCCTGTTCCACCTTAATAATCATATTACCCTGAATAGCGGTATTAGAGAATCGCTTGTTTTCATTAAGTCTCCAGTTGAAATTTCTGAACATCCCGGTAAGATCATTTTTATTCTTAGTGAAAAAGAGTTGAGATTGAATGAAATAGTCTATATAAATGGCATTCCAGTATTATTCCCAAATTCATCTGAAAAACAATTTTTCTATTTTCAGAATGGAAATATCATTTTCAATCATGATCTTTTTAAATCAGTTTTCTACTTGCTTTCGGGATACCAGGAATGCAATAATCAGGAACTTGATTCATTTGGACGATTTTTATCAACTTCATCAATCCAGTCAAAACTTAAAATAAATAATAAACCTGTAGTAAATTACTACTTTGCTGAGATAATCGAAGGAATTGAAGAATTTTGTTTAACACACAATCTGGAATTTAAAAAAAGAGAACAGTCCGGCATATTTACATTCTTCCTCACACACGATGTTGATCGGATCAAATACTTTAATATCAATTCTTTACTGTACACTATTAAGATTCTCTTCCGCCAGAAGAAGGATAGGAAAAAGAATATTGATATTATTAAGGAAATCTTCAGGATTGCTTTCCATATTATAAATATATTTGATAATAAAGATCCTTTCTGGAATTTTGAGGAATTAACAAAAAAAGAGAAAGAACTGGAAATCTGCTCAACATATTTTTTCCTGCCAAAAGATCAAAAACATGTTGACTCCTATTACAATATTGACGACAAAAAAATCGGTAAGCTAATAGAAATGTTGAAAAAAGAGGGTAATGAAATTGGATTGCATGGAACTGTACGATCACATACTTCCCTTGAAACTCTTTCAAAAATTGTTACAGATTTTTTGAAAGCTACAAAACTTAAAAAAACAGGAATCAGACAACACCGACTTATGTGGCAACATCCGTTGACAGCAATAAACCACAATATTGCAGGAATATCATATGATTCGACACTTGGTTTTGCCGATCATGAAGGATTCCGTAATTCTTATTGTCACCCGTTTAAACTTTTTGATTTTGAAAATAACCTTATACTGTCATACTGGGAAATTCCATTAAATGTAATGGACTCAACTTTGTTTTATTACAGAAAACTTTCTACTGAAGAAGCTACGGAAGCAGTATCGACAATTCTTAAAGAAATTAAGAAATTTAATGGGGTATTTACATTACTCTGGCACAATAGTTATTTCAATGAATCTGATGTGCCGGGGATAACAGATTTTTACAACAATCTACTCGGTAGTATAACAGCTGAGAAGCCCGAAATATTAACAGGCTTAGATATAATTTCCAAATTTGAATTTAGTTCATGCAATGATAAGTCCTGAGATATTAAACAAGATTAAAAAGGCCGGAGTAAGCTCAAAAAAGGTCAAGGTATTAGAACTATGTACTGCAAAAAATGTACTTGATGTTGGATGTGTAGGACAGGATATTGATTATTTTAATCCTGACTGGATGCATAATCTTATTAAAGAAGTAAGTATCAGCATCGATGGTGTAGATATTGATCAGAAAGGGATAGCCCATTTAAAGGAAAATGGATATTCAGTCTATACAACAGAAGAATTACAATCACAGAAAAAGAGATACGACATTGTTCTAATGTCTGATGTGATTGAACATGTTAATGATCCTGTGGCCTTTCTCTCATTTTATTCAGAGTTTCTGAATGATATCGGGAGAATGGTAATTACAACACCAAATGCACATGGGATAAGAAATTTTACAAGTATTATTTTAAGAAATGATTATTCTTTGAATCCTGAACACACATTCTGGCTCTGCCCAAAAACAATGGCAGAAGTAGTTAACAGGGCCGGGCTAAAATTTGAAGACTTTTTTTGGTTAAAAGAATATTATACAAAGAAGGAGTTGAAAGGATTTAAAAATAAGTGTATCTATTCAACTAATTCATTTCTTCAAAAAATAAAATCTAATTTTCATCCCAACTTCATGTATATTATATCAAAATGAAAGATGCAGCATATCTAAGAGAAGTTTATAATAAACGATTTAAGGAACCATTGAACAGATGGTCTTCTGCGGATCTTAAGAGTTGCAGAAGAATCGTCAGCCGGAATATTAAATGGACAAAGGTTCGTCCCGACAGAACAATAAATATTCTTGATGTTGGCTGTGCCACAGGTTATTATACAAAGGCCTTCTTTCTGGAAGGTTTTAATGCTTATGGATTAGACTATTCTGATGTAGCCATTTCAAAAGCATCACAACTACATCCGGAATGCCATTTTATACATATGGATGGTTTTAATCCACAAACAGATCTGAGATTTGACCTGATTTTCTGTAAAGGATTCAGCGGTTGCAATACTCATGTTATTAAGGACGTTTCGGAATGGTCAAATAAATATATAGATTTACTTCAGCCAGGAGGCAAATTTATCCTTTCTTATTCGACTGATTTCACAGGGATTGAAGGAGATGAAGAGACTGTCAACTGGACAAAAGATGAGATTAAAGAGTATGCATCACAAATTAATGCAAATTATACAGGCCTCAATATATATTTAAGACATGGCATCTTTTCAAAAATCTATTTAGCAATCAAAAATATCATGTCGTAGAAAAAGATAAAGCAATATTTCTATTTAATTTTTACAAAGGTATAGATGAAAATCGGAATTTTTACCGGAAGACTGTTAGACCCTTTACACCCAAGGATTGTATCCTATATCGAGTTTTTTGATAATCATGGACTTAATTATGAAATAGTGCCACCGGTAAATAATCAAATTCTAAGCAGGATAAATTGGTTTTCTCTCTATTTTTTCGACCTCTATTCAACCCTGAGAAACCGTAAGAAAATTAAATTATATGATATTATCCTCATCCAGGATCTGAAATATTTGCCACTTGCCAGATTGGCAAAGAAGAAAAAGAAGACAGTAATTTATGAGACTCTTGATAATAATGTTGTTTTAAGAGGATATCAACTTCTGAAAAAGCTCCCTTTTCTGACTGTTTTAAAAAATTCAATCATCAGCCACTATTCTCTAAAAGAAAAGAAGATTGCTTTTAATCATTGTGATAAGATAATTGTAAACTCGAAAGCCCTGGTAAAATATTTCGAAGGTAAGGCTCAACTTATATACTATTGTTCTTCCTTTGAAACTATTAAAACAAAAAACAATGCAAAACTAAAACCGGCCCTTTTATACCTTGGAGAATTCTCCTTGGAAAAAGGAGCAGATGATGTAATTGCCCTGCAGAAAAAATTGGAAATAGAGCTCTATATTTTCGGTACAATCCGTAATCATTCAATTAAGGAATCAATTCTTGGAAATAATAAAATTTACAATACAACCAGGTTAAATCATAAAGAACTGATTTTAAGGCTAGAAGATCTGTTAAGACAATATTATTTAATTGGAACAAGTTTTATTAAGCCTGTTCATTTAAGTTATGCCACACAGGAGGCTAACAAGGAAATTGATTATCTGGCAATGGGAATTCCGATAATTGGAAACCACAGGGAGCCAACAGAAGAAAAAATCCTTGCCGGATGCGGCATTTTTTTGGAGAATGACCATCAATTAAAACAACTTTTTTCAGATGAAGATTTCAGAAAGAAATTATCTCTAAACTGCCTGAATTATTATGTCGGTAATTACTCTATTACACTTTTCAACACAGGTATAGATAAAGCCCTTTCTCAATTTACAGACAAGAATGAATGATAGAAATATTTAAAAAAATAACCAAAAATACTTTTATCTACAGCATTGGACAGATTGCCCCAAAGCTTGTGGGTCTGATCCTTCTTCCTTTTTTTACTGATCCCTCCTACCTGTCAGCTGGCGACTATGGGAAACTAAGCATGTTAGAAGCTACATCAATGTTTCTGATCTCCATGTTCGGGTTTGGTCTGAATTATGCACTGGAAAGATGGTATTGGGACAAAGAATACATTAACAAAAGAAAATCTATAATATTCACCCTTATTGTTGCGACCATTTTCATTACAGGTGTTGTATGGGGTTTCCTTTCATTCTTTTCCAATAACATTTCTATGTTATTGACCGGAAGAGAGGACTGGGTATCATTAATTAAACTTCTTTTTATTTGCTCTGCTATTGAAAGCTTGATATTGATCCCCAGCACATTACTCCGTCTGCAGGAAAAACCGCTGTTTTTTGTCTCTGCAAATATTATTAGATTCTTTCTTTATCTTATTTTAACATTTGTCTTCCTTATTTCAATGAAACGTGGTTTGGAAGGTATCTATGAGGCCCGGCTGTTAAGCCTTGCCGGTGTCATGCTGGTTCTGGCTATTCCTCTGTTTAAAAATATCTCTTTCCATTTTGAATGGAAAGCACTTAAGGATATGATATATTTTAGGTTGCCACTTGTTTTATCAACCCTCTCCTATGTAATCTTCAATATAACTGACAGATTCTCATTACGATTTTTAAGCACAGGCAACTTCCAGGATGTTGGTGTTTACAGCCTTGGCTTTACATTAACCAATTCAGTGAAAGTTGTTGTTATTTCTGCCATCTGGCTTTCTGTACGGCCAATGATATATAGCAAGATGCATGAAGAAGGGAATCGCCGTTTCTATTCTAAATTGATGAAATATATGATATTTGTTATAACATCTTTATTGCTTTCCATATCACTCTTTGGACAGGAGATAATCTCATTACTAACCAGGAACAGCTTATTCGGTACATCTTATTTTATTGTCCCTATTATATCACTTGCAATAATTTTCGATACACTAAAAGATATATCACAATCAATAGGACTAATTATCACCAAGAAAACCGGCACTATAGCTATCACAATGGTAATTGCAACTATCCTTAATATCCTACTGAATATTGTGCTTATTCCCTTCCTTAATATTTATGGAGCCGCTTTGTCAACCGTAATATCACAATTCTTTTTCTTTGTGGTAATTTACAGGTACAGTCAGAAACAATACCCTATTAAGTATGAGATCCGTAGAATCGCAGTTATGATAATGGTCTTTGTTTTTCTGGCAGGACTATCATTAATGACTAGCAGTCTGAACCTGATGTTCAGGCTTCCTATTAAGCTGATACTTATTGCTTCATTCCCGGTAATATTGCTATTTATGAATTACTATGAGGATATTGAGACTACCAGGCTCAGGCAACTCTGGGGAAAATTAAAATCACCCTCTGAATGGATGAATCTGATTTCAAAAAAATAACCCTAAAATTATTAATAAGAATTATTTCCATATTTTTGTTCCCTGAGTAACCTATTTTGAATCAAATTGAAGAGATGCAAATAAAAGATAAAATAAAACCCATACTGCCACATCTGATTGCAGTAATATTATTTATAGTGATCTCCTTCGCATATTTTTATCCGGTACTTGAAGGTAAAGTCCTTAAAGCCAATGACTCAATGGTCTCCAGGATCAATTCCAAAGAGATTCAGGATTTCCGGGTTAAGAATGAAAGAGAGCCGCTATGGACCAATTCTATTTTCAGCGGGATGCCTGCATACCTAATTTCTACTCTTTATCCGGGAAACCTTATTAAGCATGTTGATAATTTGCTTCGTACTTTCAAAATGCCGGTGTCAGTATTGTTTCTGTCGATGGTTGGATTTTATTTTATGCTACTGCTCTTCGGAGTTAATCCATGGCTGGCAATAACCGGGGCCCTGGCATTTAGCCTCTCTTCCTTCTTCTTTCAGATACTGGGGGCCGGGCATAACACACAGGCGATAGCCCTGGCCTATATGGCGCCAATGATTGGAGGGATTTATTATGCTTACAGGCACGATGCTCTAAAAGGAGCCCTTTTTACCGCTTTTTTCCTGGCTCTTGAAATCCAGGCAAACCACCCTCAGATCACCTATTATGCGTTGCTTTGCCTCCTTGTTTTTGGTATAGTTGAATTTGTCTATTCATTTAAAAACAAAACATTAGTAAAATTTTTTAAAACTTCCGCACTACTCATCATCCCTTTTGTAATAGCTATCGGGATAAATTTCGCAAGTCTTTATTCTGTTTATGAATATGGAAAATATTCCATTAGAGGCAAATCAGACCTGACTCATGAAAATGAAAATATTACAGCCGGATTGGATAAGGATTATATTACCTACTGGAGTTATGGTGTTGATGAGACATTTAACCTTCTGATTCCAAATTACAAAGGTGGTTCAAGCAAGCCGTTTGATCGTGATTCAGAAACATATAAAGCATTAAGTCAGAGAAATGCGCAGGCTGAAGCCTATCAATTTCAAAAATATTGGGGGACCCAACCCGGTACTGATGGTCCTCATTATGTCGGGGCAATTGTTCTGTTTCTCTTTGTTTTGGGACTGATATTAGTAAAAGGACCTGAAAAATGGTGGCTTCTTGCCGCTACTATATTATCAATAATGCTGGCATGGGGGAAAAATTTCATGCCCTTTTCAGATCTGTTTATTGATTATTTTCCCGGGTACAACAAATTCAGAGCAGTAACCATGACCCTTGTTATTGCCCAGTTTTGCATTCCCCTCCTGGGATTTCTGGCATTAAGAGATGTTTTTAATGGGACCACCTCAAAAAGTGAAATAATCAAAAGTCTGAAAATTGCTTTTGGGATCACCGGAGGATTCCTTGTATTGATTTTGATTATTCCTGGTATTGCAGGTTCTTTCCTGAGTCAAAATGAGAGTGCTCTTCCGGAATGGCTTAAGAGCGCTTTAATAGCAGATCGAAAAGATCTGTTAAAAAGTGATAGTTTCAGATCACTTGTATTCATTATCCTTTCAACAGGGTTAATCGTCGCATTTATATCTGACAAACTACAAAAGGGATATACCATCCTGTTAATGGCGATATTGATCTTGTTAGATCTGTGGACCGTTGATAAAAGATATCTTAATGCTGACCGTTTTGTAAGACCCTCCATAATTCAAAAGTCATTTACACCTACAGCTGCTGATGCATTCATTCTTAAAGATACTTCAATTAACCGGGTTCTTAATTTAGCTACTTCAACATTTAATGATAATTCGCCCACATCATATTTTCATAAATCAATCGGGGGTTATCATGGTGCCAAACTGAAGAGATACCAGGAACTCATAGATACCGCGTTAATCAGAAATTTTGCTCTGATACAGGATGCAAAATCTATTGCAGATCTTCAGAGCATTATTAACAATTCGCAAGCATTAAATATGCTTAACACAAAATATGTAATTTATAACCCTGATGCTCCCCCGATGATCAATGAGGATGCTCTGGGCAATGCATGGTTTGTTGAGAAACCGCTTATGGTTGAAAATGCTAATAAGGAGATATCAGCTATTAATTATTTTGATCCTTCAAATGAAGCAGTTATTAATAATGCTTTTAAGGATCAGGTTACACATTCTTTTTATCCTGTTTCTGAAAATGAAAAGATAGAGCTGATTTCATACCAACCTGATGAGTTGCATTATAAATATACAGCACAGGAAGAAAAGCTTGTTATTTTTTCAGAAATATATTACCCTGCCGGATGGAAAAGTTATATTGATGGAAAAGAGAGCAAATATTTCTCTGCCGATTTTATCCTCAGAGGGATGGTAGTGCCAGCAGGAGATCACGAAATAAAATTTGTGTTTGCACCCTCGTCATATATTGTCGGAAATAAAATTTCATTAGCAAGTTCTGTTTTATTGATCTTTCTATTTGCCGGATATTTTCTTTTTAAACTTAAGATTAAAACAAAGTCTGAATAATATGGTGCATCATAACGTATGCCCGCTCTGTCTCTCTGAAAATATATTTTCGCTTTTCAGTTGTACCGACCATTTTATTAGTAAAGAGGAATTTGGACTATATAGTTGTCATGACTGCGGTTTCGTATTTACACAGGATTATCCTGAAGAAAATGCAATTGGTCCTTATTATGAATCGGACGATTACATATCGCACAGCAACACTTCAAAAGGGTTTTCCAATAAGATATACTGTGTGGCGAGAAACGCCATGTTACATAAAAAGAGAGGGATCATAAAAAATGTTACTCATCTGAATAAGGGGAGCCTCCTTGACATTGGTAGCGGAACCGGTCATTTTGCCAACTTCATGAAAGAAGCAGGATGGCATGTTAAAGGAATAGAGATAAATGAGAAAGCCCGCGATTTTTCTATTTCACATTTTGGCCTGGAAGTTTCGGGTCCCGATGAAATTAACACTCTGGAGTCTAATAGCTTTGACTGCATTACTCTATGGCATGTTCTTGAACATTTTCATGATCCTTTTAAATACGCATCAGACATTTTCCGTCTGTTAAAACCGGGAGGCTCATGTCTGATTGCATTGCCTAACTGCAGCTCGTACGACGCAAAATTTTACGGAAAATACTGGGCCGCATATGATGTTCCAAGGCATCTATGGCATTTCAATCCGGCAACATTCGCTCTTTTTGCGGAAAAGACAGGGTTCAGGTTGAAGGAGATCAGGAATTTACCTTTAGATGTATTCTATATTTCATTCCTTAGCGAAAAGTATAAAAAAGCATACTTGCCGTTCATTAAAGGAATGATCAGAGCAAAGTTTTATGCGTTTCTATCTCTTTTCAATAAAAAAAGAAGTAGTTCCGTAATTTATATTCTCCACAAACTTTAGGTACTCCAGGCACCCCATGTCCCATGAACTCACCCCCTTCCTTCGCTCCGCTCAGGCTGGCCCCCCTGCAGTCTGGCTCCTCCCTAAAATCAGCCAAAGGGCTGATTTCTTTACGGTCGTCCCGCTCTCTGCTCCGGGAGTTTCCCTACTCCTCTAGCTCCATCGCTTCGGGCTTTGGCTTCAATTAAATCAATCCTGCCATGATTAGCGGAGATTCCTCACCACGCTTAGGCGTGGTTCGGAATGACACCCAAAACAATCCCATTCATGAGAAGATTTTTGATTTGGTTCGTCTGTTTTAATTTTGGATGCCTTTCACACAAAACAGGACTTTAGGTACTCCAGGCACCCCAAACTCAAGGCACTTCTTTCAATACCTGTCGAGCCAGCGATATCTTCTGGAATTGTCCCCAAACTTCATCGCTAAAGTAATTTCATGTGTACCATAAGTGATTCTCTGAATCTCCTGCAGTGTGAAATCAAAGGCGTACCCTATAAACATATTATTGTATTTTACACCAACGTTTGCTATTAATGCCCCACTGGTACGGAAGGCCAATCCTGCCCAGAAATCCTGATTGTAAATATATGTTACACCAATATCGGCCTGAGGTTTAAACTGGTCCGACATCATTAAAAGAAATGATGGTTGGAATTCAACACTACTATTTGAGCTAAAACTATATGATCCAAAAAGGTAATAGTGCCTGCTCATCCTGAAATTATTATATGTAAAAGCACCGATTTTAGCTGAAGCTTCGAATAGCTGATCAGCTGAGAAACCAACACTGTAATTGGCATTAAGAAGATAAACTCCAAAAGTTGCATCAGGGACAAACATCCCTCGGCGAAGATCATTGTTTAGCCATGGTTCATTGGGATCTTCAAAATTAATCTCCTTCTCATTTATCTTATAATGATAGCCTGTAAGTGCAAGTCCCATAGATAGTTGAGTGCTATTCTCCAACCACATATGATATGCATAGGTAGCCTGGAAGCCTGTCCTTTGAACTAATCCATTCTTATCGCTGAATATGTATCCACCTAAACCAACCTTACCATCTGATTTTGGTCTGTAAACCTGCCGTTTTACACTGGTTCGCTTCAGCATATAACTTTTCTTAAGCAATCTTGTTTGCATGCTGAAAGAGAATGTCCGGGGAGCTCCATAATAACCAACCCATTGTTCTCTGGCAGTCAGACTTACACTTGTATACCCATCGCTTCCAGCGACTGCAGGATTAATAAGGAATTTGTTATAAAGATACTGGCTGAATATTGGCAATTGCTGACCAAATGCCCAGTTACCAATCATAAATAACAATAATATGAAAGTCGTTTTTTTCAATACTGCCCAAAAATATCAAATTTTATCTTACAATAGTCACATTACCAACAAGTGGTTTGCCCCCGTTATGCAAATCAATAATATAGTGATATGAATCAATTGGAAGATCTCTTCCATTACTCCTGCCATCCCATGGTTGAGGATATCCTTTTTCCGATCTCCAAAGAATTTCACCCCACCTGTTAAATATTTTTATCTCTAATTGCGGATATAAATCAATCATCCCAATTCTCCATACATCATTAATCAGATCATCGTTCGGAGATATAGCATTTGGAATTATCAGACATGTTTCATTCATTGGCTCAATATTAACTGAATCTCTTATTGAACATCCATTCATATCCATAACTATAACTCTGTAAAATCCTCTCGGAATATCTGACATGTTCCTGCTTGTAGAGTTATCAGACCACCTGTATGAATAACCGGTTACACCGCCGGTAATATCTAAGATTATCTCTCCATCAGGTTTATCGGGACAGAATGGCTGGGTTATGCCGAACATGAGCTTCAGGGAATCAGGTTCAGTCAGAGTAATTGTTGAACTGGCAATGCAATTATTTTCATCAGTCATAATAACACTGTAATCACCTGCCGGAAGATTGATCCTTGTACTATCAGTAATACCATCTGACCAAAGATATTCAACTGTTTTTACATGGTTAAGAGGTTCAATTGCTATAGTACCTGTACTATCTCCGGCACAATTTATATTAAACCCTCCTGCAGTACTTGCCGAAAGATTAAATGCCATACCAAGTGGTCCGGGTTCAGTGAGGTTAATAATTTCTGTCGCAGTACAATAATTACTGTCAGTTATCAACAATGTATACTCTCCGGCTTCCAGATCTGAAATATCCTTTAAATTTGAGGTGAATCCATCTGGGCCATGCCAGCTGTAAGCGAAAGGAGCCAGTCCGCTTAATGATTCTACCTCAATGGAACCATTAGCCATGCCGTAACAACTTATATTATAATCGTTATAATCAGAAAGGGTTTTTGTATACTCCAGCGGCGGAGGCAGTTCTACTCTTGCAGAATCTTCAATCAAACACCCATTTGTGTCTGTAACTTCTACCTTATAAGAACCTCCAGTAAGCCCCAATATATCCCGGGTTATCGCACCGTTTGACCACAGATAAGTATAAGGGGCAACTCCGCCTGAGACTGAAAGCTCAATAAACCCATTATTAAAGCCAGGTGACTCGCAGGTAATGTTTGTTGCAGAAAGTTGTGTTCCTAATGAAGATGGTTCGGTAAGGGTTATATCCAGTGTTGTGGAACAGTTATTGAAGTCAGTAACAACAAGATGGTAAGTGCCGGCAGTAAGTGTAAACTGATCCTCTTCTCCTTCGACCAGTCCTGATCCGTCTGTTGTACTCCAGCTATATTGATATGTTCCTGTACCTCCTCCTGAAACTGTAATGGCAATCGAACCGGTACCTCCGTTACAATTAATTTCAAATGATCCATCATTTGAAATTGATGTCGCACCGGCGATAGCAAGAATAGGAGGTTCTGTCAACGTATAAGCTGGAGAAGGTGTCAGGATGCAACCGTTCAGATCAGTTACAGTACAGCTATAATCTCCTGCTGCCAGATCAGAAATATCTTCAGTAGTCGCACCGTTCGACCACAGATAGTAGTAGACACCTGAACCTCCTGATATTGTTAAATCAATGTAACCATCATTACCTCCATTACATGAAATATTTGTATTACCGTCATTACTAACAGACAACTCACTGTCTGTAAGCTGCATTCCATCAGGCTCTGAAATAATTACACTATCAATTTTTACACAGTTTAAGGTATCTTTAGTCTCAAGATAATATTTACCTGCAATTAAATTATCTATCCTGTTTGTATTAACGGGTCCTGGAATATTTCCATCGATGGTATACCATCTGTATTTATAATAACCGCGCCCCCCTGAAATATTATCAATCCATGCTGATCCGTCGTTATATCCCGGACATGATATATTATAATCACCAGAGTAGACTGATTTACCAAATTCAACTACAACAGGAGGAGGCACTTTGATTACCATTCTGTTTATATTTTTGCAACCATTTACATCTCTTATAATAAGTGTATAGCTTCCTGCACCTATATTATAGTAATATTCAAATGTTGTAGGGTCTGACAGATTCAGGTTATTAGTAAATACTCCACTATCTAAAGTATCAATATCGTTTTTGACTACCCAATAAAGATATGGAGGAGTTATTCCGCCTGTAGCAGATACAAGTATTGTACCATCTGTTGAACCGATACAACTAATATTGAAAATACCCGGTTGTATAGGAACTGCAGAAATATAAGCTAAGGCATTTTTAGGGACAATACTTATGGAGTCATTACGGAAACATCCAAGATTGTCAGTCACATTAACAGTATACTTGCCACTTGCCAGATTTACAATATCGAGTGAATCTTCCCTATAGTATCCTACCGGACCAGTCCAAAAAACATCGTACTGGTCAGCTCCTTTTGAAATTACAGCTCTTAATTCTGCAAGACCTGCGCCGCCCTCACATGTCAGTGGTTTCATAACAACTATATCTTGTAGCGGCAGGGCATGAACTTTTATCTCGCTGACAACAACATTACCTGGCACACAGATAGCATTATCAACTTCGGGAGTAATTGAAAAGTAAACAGATTGTATAGTATCAGAAGTATTCTCATATGGGAATGCTATTGTGTAACCCGGAAGCCGGTCAGCCTCTGAAGCAGTATTTCCAATTACAATACCAGGTCCCCCGGAAACGCTTATATCATAATCAAATCTAATTGAGCCTGACGTCATAACTGTTGGTGTGGTGAGATCAATTGCTGTAGTACCTCCGTAACAAATATCAGGCTGAAGATTGATTGGAATCACACGTGGCGTCGGATTAATCCAGAGTCTTATTGTATCATTTATTCCGGGACAATTTTGTATTCCTGAACTATTAATCGTTGCCGGAGCTATGACGTATAAAATCATTCTTGCAGTATCCCCGCTATTATTTATATTTTCATTTACTACACTTGAAGCTGTCAGATCAAACCTGTTGGAATACCCCGTAATTTCAGGATATGTATTAATAACAGTTACATTAAATCTTATACCATAAATCGGGACAGTCGGTGTAGTGAAAGTTAAATTAATCAGATCATTATTACAAATAATGTCATTAGCAAAGGCACCCTGAACCCTTGGTGTGGGCTCTATTAATATATTAATCAGAACAGGTACTCCATTCTGACATTCAGGACCGTTATCACCCGGACGGATATGTGGAATGAATGTATAAGTTACCAGTCGTACCACATCGCCACTATTGGTAAGATCATCCATAAAGGCTGCTACGCCAAGAGCTGTGAGATTAGTTAAGGTCACGGTATTTCCTGCTGTACCATGGGTACCATCTACATCAGCCGGGTAAACGATCTGTACATTATATTTCCACTCTCCACCGCTGCTTACTGCTGTGTTGACAGTACTGATATCAAACAGTGCATCGCCATCGTAACATAGCACCGGATCACTGGTGACGGCTATCCTGGATCGTGGATTGATCTCTATACTGATGACTACCGGTACTCCGTTCTGACACTCCGGATCGCCATCGCCAGGATTAATATGTGGGGTAAAGGTATAGACAACGG
>Ga0307377_10000519_pt1 | contig 50720 bp, 97 predicted proteins | sample TR3MG_FD_202535 | JGI IMG/M metagenome (GOLD analysis project Ga0307377, IMG submission 202535) | Soil microbial communities from Risofladan, Vaasa, Finland - TR-3 | ecosystem: Environmental > Terrestrial > Soil > Coastal area > Acid sulfate soil | place: Finland: Risofladan, Vaasa | collected... | reverse complement strand
ACTTTTAATTAATGTGTGGTAAAATTAGCAGCAATAAAGGATTGGTTATATCCCTGTTTATACCATAGTTACCATCTATGCCTAATGTTTGCAACTATAATACCACACAAATTGTTTAAAGAGCTATTTTAAAAAATCAAGTACACAAGATACTTCAAGATTATTTTTAATATACTTATAAAATTTTTTCATTACTTTACCAAAATCCTTTTTCCCGATTTAGTCTCACGATATAGCTTACTAGTATCACAACAAAAAACGTATGAACCCTTACTAACATCTATCATATGACAAGTAGTTTTACTGTCTTTTTTATTTTTTCTATCTTTTTTCATAAATTTAGTAACGTACTCATCACATAATTCATAAAATCTTTTATGTATTTTTTTTAAATTATTAAATGTATTTTTTATGTTGCCAAATTCTTTCCAAAGATTAGCTTTGACATAATCTTGCATTCCTAAAACTTCATTGTATTGCCATCTTTTTTTCATACTTTTTTACCGTCAATAAAATGAGTTTTCTTAAATAAATCTTTTGGCACTTTAGAAGTTCCTATTTTCTTAAATCTATTTCCACTCTCTTTTTTAGCATCGTACTGAAATACTATACATTCTTGTTTTTTAAACTTATTACAAATCTTTGAAATAAAATCGCAAATAGCAATTGCTAATTTTTCAATATCACTACGAAAAAATCCCTGCTTATCTAAAAACTTAATAGCCATATCTTTTTTAGCTTTGTTTTCCGCAGTATCGTACTTAGTATATTTTAATATGTTAATAGCTTTGTTATATGTCATACTTCAATCTCCAACTTTACATTACACTTTTTACAAACGCAATGCAATACTGTTTTTTCCTTACCATATCTCAAATCACTTTCAAAACGAAACTCCCCTTTATTTATAATAAAGTTTTCTACGCATTTAGGGCAAGATATTTTAATTTCTTTTAGCATAAGTTTGATTTTTCAGCGCATTTAAAATAGTGTCTAATACCTTTATCTAAATAATTAATTCGTTTAGTAAGTTTGGCTCGTTCATACATCTTCGCAACTATACTAGTTTTACCAAATAAGTGTATTGAGTTATCTTTTTTCATAAACAAAAAAAGCGGGTTACTATCCCGCCCGTCTCCAGCATTTTTCTAACTGCGAATTTAAATCCGTATAGTTAGTATCCATTTTAGTAATCATATAAAAAACAAAACAACTTGTCAACATATATATTATAAGTTATTTGTTTTGTTTGTCAAGGGCGATAATGTTTTCACGTGAAAACTTTTAGCTCCCCTGCCATAAACAAGGGAGCTAATAATTAGACTAACGTTAAGTTACTAACTGATATAAACGCTTTCTTTATTATTTATAAGGAATAATTTTAAATATACTATACTACCTTAAAATAGGACATTCCGTTATTAAAAGAAGCCATAGAAAACCAAACAGGGCAGTTTACTTTGCAAGCATTAATTGACTTTGTGAAATCTAATAATCCTGAATTAAGCATAAGTCTCGGCTCCGTATATCGTATTGTTAAGCAACACATTAAAGATGGTATTATCATTCGTATTACAAAAGGAAGTAGGCAAAAAGGAGTTAGTCTTTATGAAAGGAGATAAACAATGCCACGAGGTTAGGGGTTGTCTAGGCGACCCGCTATCAGAAATTAAAAAGCAAGGTAGTATCTGAAGTTTGCAGACCGAAGTACTACCTTGCTCCCTAGCACATATTGTCGGAGTGCCGAAATTGGTAGACGGACTAGTTTTGGAAATTAGTGGACTGCAAAGTCCGTGCGGGTTCAAATCCCGCCTCCGACAATTACTAATTATAGTGTAACAATTGCGACACATTTTGTCAACGGTCATCTTTTAATCATACCTTTTAATGACTGTTTGTAAGTCAATCTTTTGCCTTCAATTGTCTTTATCATTTCAACCATTCTATCATTATCATTAACTTTTCTATTATTCCATTTATGTCTGTTACTATGCACTTTATCATTCTTTCTTCCATTCTCCCCTCTCCTTTTTTACAAAAAAAATACCCTGTGCTGAGTGATGCTTGTTAATAGAACCTATCAACAGACCTGTTAACTCGGTGCAGGGTTTATATGTTTATTATACCACGAAAGTGAGTGAAAATTACGAAAAGGTTAACTTATTATACCCCTCACCTGCCGACAAAGTCGGCTTCCTCTCCCGCAAGGGGAGAGGCGAATAAGGAAATTCCTTTTTTTATACTGGATTCCCGATAGAAGGCTTCGGGAATGGTAAGGGGTAAAAAGCTTCAGGGGCGACATGTGGTGGGGTGGGTGGGGCAGGACTTACTTTGATAGATTGCCGCGCTCACTTCGTTCACTCGCAACGACACGGGTGGTGATTGCCGCAGTCGCTCCGCTCCTTCGCAACGACATATTCTAATCCCCCCTCCCCCCCCCTTTGACAAGGGGGAGAAAGATAGTAAATTTATCAAGGGGGTAAACCTCGCAAGTATGACGGGGGACATCATAAAAGAGGACGGGGAACGAAAAAATCCGTTGTAGTTGGTATGGTTGAAAGGGACGGCAAAGTAAAAGCCAAAAAACAGGATAAAGGAAAACTAAAATTTAAAAACTTACAAAGAATAGTTAAAGAGCATATAGACACTAAACAAGCTACTTTAATTACAGATGACTACAGGGGATATACGCCTTTTTCTAGCGTAATGAGCCATAAGATTATTAACCATAGCCAAAAGCAATACACAGACGGGGACATACACACAAATACCATAGAGTGCTTTTGGGCTTTGTTAAAAAGGGGTATAGTTGGACAGTATCATAAGGTAAGTGTAAAATATCTAAACAAATACATAAATGAGTTTTGCTTTAAATACAATCATAGAAATGATATAAATGTATTTGACTTATTAATAGAAAAGGGGGTAAGCATATAATGTCAGATAAATTACCAAAAGCGTTGTATTACGGAAAGTTACCTATAGGAAATATAGAACTTGATTGTTATGTTTTAGATGATAAAAATAATACAAGAATTATTTCTCAAAAATCAGTCTTTACAGCATTCGGCAGACCTCCTAGAGGTAGAAGGGAGAAAGACCCAATAATAAATCATAGTAAACTAGGGGTGATCCAATTACCGTCTTTTATAGGGGGTAATAATCTAGTTCCCTATGTAGATAATGATTTGTTAGGGGTGATCCGAAGGGTTGATTTTATGGATGGTAATACACAGTTATCTGGCTACAATGCTACGATACTTCCAAAGCTGTGTAAAATGTATGTTGAAGCTAGCAACGAGGGTGCTTTAAAATCAAGTCAAAAAAAATTAGCAAGACAAGCTGATATTTTAAGGAATGGTTTTTCGGAAGTTGGAATTATTGCTCTTATTGATGAAGTAACTGGTTTTCAAATAAAAAGACCTTCAGACGCTTTAAGATTTATTTTACAGGCATATCTATCAGATGGGATAAGAAAATGGTTAAAAGAATTTCCAGACGACTTTTTTATTGAGTTAGATAGATTGTATGGCAACGATAACTTGAAATCAAACAAAAGACCTATGTATTATGGTAAATTCATAAATAAATATGTATATGAACCTATAGAAAATGGCAAAGTAAATCCAGAGTTACATAAAAGATACAAATTAGACAAAAAGAAAAACAGAAAATTCCAACATTTAACAGAATTTGGAATAAACCAAATTAGAATACAGATAGGTAAAGTGTTGGGGCTTATGCAGGTTTCACCCAATTTAAACTGGTTTAAACAAAAACAAAATAGGCAAGGACAATTATCTTTATTCCCAGATTTTGATTAGTAAATTATTATTTATAAGGAATAATTTTAAATATACTATACTACCTTAAAATAGGACATTCCGATAAAAATTATGCAAATTGCAATCAATAATATACTCATTTTTTTCATTTCTTACGACCTCCGTTTTTTATTCGTTCACCTTTTTCGTCTAAAAAAATAATCGTGCTGTCTCCGTTACGAACAAACGTAATCTCTATTTTCTCAAAGCTAGGTTGTTTGTCTATTTCTTTGATTAAGTTATCTGCTAGTAAGTATTTATCCATTTATAAATCCTTTAAGCCATTCTAAAATGTAGACTTTTGGGGCTATTTGTATTTGTAAATATGTTAACCAAGAAACAGATGCTATAATTCCAGCTACTACCGAAAATAAAGCGCTAAAACTTACTGTTTCATATTTTATAAAATCTACCAAAAACATTATGGTAAAAATTATAAAAGCAATTCCGCTCACTATGCCTAATGAAATAAAAACAATACTGTCATATGCTATTTTCTGAATTACAACATCAGGCATCTGCTCTATTGCGAAACTCTTTGTGCTTTTCAATAACTCCATTATCTCACTTGCTAGTTTTTCTGTCATTTACTACCTCCGTAATATATCCTTTGCCTTTACAATCAGGGCAATCGTTATGCCCTATAATTTCTACACCCTTACACCGTTCACATACTTTTGATGCATATTTAGGTTCTGTTTTTTTTATAATCCATAATGGTTTGCTAACTTCTTTTAGCATTTCTAATAAATTGTTATTTCCAAATATCATAATTCACCCTTTAACCACATTTTAAAAACAATTGAAAGAAATAAAAAAGGAAAAAATGCAATTAAAAAACCAATTATTTCAAATTTCATAACCAATAAAATCATTCCAAAAGTAAATAAAGTCATTATAGCTGAAACTATAAAAGCAAAAAATATATTCATAATTATTCTCCGTATTTCTCTATGCAGGGTTTGGGGCGTTTAAATTTAACCAAAAAACATTCTTCTGTCTCTCTTAAATTAAGGTTGCAATGTTGCCCAAATTCACTGGATGTATAAGCAGGGCACCCATTACAAAACTTCGGGTCTTTCAACTTAAACTTAATTGTCGGCATTTTTTCTCCTCGCTTTTTTACACAGTTTTTTTATTTCCGATAGTTTAGCACCTGCCTCGTAAAGTAAAACGGCTATTAAGCATTTATGACAGTCTTTGCATTTGCTCATTTAACCTCCCTCAACATATTTTTAAATTCCTCATACTTCTTCCAACTATCTATTAAAATATACGTATGTCCCTGATGCTCTACAATACTTTGAAATTCCTTTTGTTTGGCACTTTGATACCCTTTTTTTGACAGTATTTTTTTACCAGTTTTTTTACTCGTTTCATACTCGGTAGGTAGTTTTACTTCTGCAAAAAACATCTTACTAAAATACGATATTATTAAATCAGATGTGCCTGCTAGTACGCCTTCTGCTTTTAAACGAGCCGCCTCTCTTTTACTTCGCTTTCCGCCATTAGGAACGGCAGTAATTAAAAAGTCTTTTCGCTCTATCTCTTTTGCAAATTGATATTTTAAAGCATTGACTATATTAACTTGGAAATCGTGTTCGGTCATTATTATCTTCCCCCCAAATGTCTATATTCTAATCTTTCCTTTTCCTCTTTGGTTAGTCCATATCTAGCATCGCATTCCTGTTTAAGTTTTTCATACGCTTTTTTTCCTATAGACTTTATCATAGCGATTTCAATTTTCTTGTCAAATCTTTTTACAAATTCCCCAATTGCTTGTTTAGATATTTTCATTTTTTCTTTTTCTCCCATACGTGATAATACTTTCCGCAATACTTACAAAATTGTTTAAACGGTATTTTTTCATCGGGTTCTAACGTTGTTTTTTTATGCACAGGACATTTCATTTCAAAATCTCCTCTGTAATTTCAAACTGCATCTTTGTTTCACATCGGGGACATTCAACGACTAAAGGAAAATCATTAGTTTCGCAGTCCTGATGCCATCTGTTGTTGCAATTTTTGTTTAGGCATATTATAATCATTTCAGGTAGCCCTCTTGTCTAAGACGTTCATGCCATACTCCATTTTGCGTTGGAAACCGTGCCATTTCATTAACCAAAGCACCGCAAATAGTGCAGCTGATTGTTCTTCTCCCTAAACTATAGTCATAGCAAGTTTGCGTTAAAAGATGTAAACAGTTAGTTTTACTCATAAATACCACTCTTTTGAAATATCCAAAAATATGAGTGTGTTTTCCTTGCGTGTCTTTGCGTTAAATTCGGATTGTAAATTCTGCTATTGTTAATCATAATAAATAAGTCTTTCGCATAAAATCCCTGTTCAGTAGCCCAATTATAAACCAAACAATGCGTCATAGTAGTTTTGCTGTCTGTGTAGTCTTGGCATTTGAAAATCAATATACCTTTTTTCTTTAAAACTCTATGAAATTCTTTTAACGATGACTTATACATTTCTTCCAGTTCGGCAAAGGTATCAAACATTGTAAAACGCTTATTCATTATGTTATTTTTCGCCTGTCCGTGAGGATTAAACATAAATGGTGGGTCAAACATTATAGACTTAATATCATTATCTACTATAGGCATACATCTACAATCCCGCTGAGCCACATCATCTCTCTGCGGTGATATGTCTGATTTCCCAACTGGCTCTTTTAATCCTTTATAAAATTTGCCACTTGAAAAAGTAGGGTCAAGTTCTATTTCACCATAAAGTTTTATTATGTTTTCTATCGCTTCTTTATTTGAAAATACCGTAGATTTTATCATCATAAATACCCCTCTTGTTTTAAGAAAATAATTATCGCCAAAATAAATGATGCGTACAAAATCCAAAACATCATAAATACCCATTCTCCTCACACCATTTAAACAGTTTGATTGCGGCGTTGGCGGGTTTTTTTTCTGAAGTGCAATTAAGACTATACAACTGATTTTCCTCTCCGTGGGAATACATAATTGAACTTACTAATCTATATTTATTAAATTTCAAATCATAAATGGTTTCGCTTCTAACTATATGCACAGGCAAATTCGCCCAAACCTCTGCGAAAGTGGGTGCGGAGATTGGATTATCAGTAGTTTCGGGCAATAATTCATAATCTCTACGCATTATATATATGTGTGGACAGTTTGGCACTTTGCTAGGTGCATAAACAAAAACCGTCTCTCCCCAAACTTTAGGGTCTAAATCCTTGCAATACTCAAGGTCTGCTACTATGTTTTCTAGGTTCATTTTGATTGCTCCTCTATTTTTAAATCTGCGATATATTTTTTACCACATTTTTCACAAACAAAATCCTTGTAAAAATCGTCCCAAATTATGTTAGTTATTTTCATTCCACATTCACAAGAAAATTCAAATTCCATTTTTCCAGTAAAATTAATATCCTGCGTTATGTTCATTTCCCCCTCCTCCTCAAACCTCTTTTTAAATCCATTCCAAAAAAATACCCGATTATAAATCCTAAAATCAGCGCTAATAATATAATCAAAAATTCAAAAGTTATCATTTAACCACCTCCGCCTTATCCACTAAAATACGTATACGCTTTTGCTCGCCTACTTTGAGTTTTGCATTGCGAATGGGTGGTTTTGCGTATTCTTTTAAATCTTCTCCATAAACAATAAATCCTATACACACATCAGATTTTTTAGCCCTTTCATTGCGATGGTTTAGTGGTATCATTTTCGTAAGTGAAAGGTAGTAATTGTTTAGCATATAACCTTTTTTCTTAGCCACGTAAATATACTGCTGTTTTTTTGGTTTAAAATTTACATACAATGATTTTGGATTTTTAGACATAAATGATTTACACTTACTTGGTTTATCAACAGGGGAATAACATAATGTACTTATATGCTTCCTATTTTTAAAAAATCCCTTATTGCACGTAGCAAAATAACTATCTATCGCCATTGTTAATTCTAGGTATTTACATCCATTACATTTTTTATCTTTAGCCATTTTTATCTCCAATACTATATACATTCGCAGGGTTCGGGACTGTTACAATTAGGGCAACAACCCATTTCTACGATTTGCTTTCTAGTATATTTATTCTTTTTTTCTGTTTCCTTCTTTTTGTTTTTAATTACTTTTTTCATTTCGCTTGCTCCCTTAGTTCATTCGGATATTCCCGCACCATTAAATCTTTTGGTATCGGGGCTTTGTTTGACATCTGTTTCATAAAGAATGGTACAGAGGCGTACTGACATCTCCGCATTAAGTTATAAGCCCAGTTAGGGTTCATATGCCTTGCACCCCTTCCTGTCTCGCCTCCGACAACGGCAAAATCTATTTTCGGTAGCCATTTTATAAGTTTAGTTCCGTCAATCTCTCCCAATAACGGTTCAAAGCTAATCCACTTTTTGAAATGCGGTATCTTTAAAAGTTCGGGTATACGCTCATCTGCTGTCTTTTGATTTTCAACGGATACGCCAAGCCATATGTTGTTTATTTTTGAAACATCTCTGTAACTAAAGAATTTAGCCATATTTTTAGGTCGTTTTGTAAGCAGTAAAAAAATATGATTATTGCAAGTGTTCATTAAATGCAACGCTTGAGACTGCCATTCCACAGGCACATCTTTATGAAAAAAGTCGCTCATATCATTAACCAAAATTATCTGCGGTTTTTTCCATTTCAACGGAGCGTCAAAGTTTTTAGCTTTAATTATCTTTGAAAAATCAGGGCTTGTCCCACCAAAGTTCTTGTAAAAACGCTTGTATATACGTTCTGCAAAACAGTTTTTGCAACCTTCGCTTATTTTATCGCAACCATACCAAAAGTTATGAGTTGCCGTGCAGTATTCTATTTTAGTTTTAAGTCCCATTACTCCTCCCTCCCATCAAATCTAGCTTCCATAGCCGTATCTCTAACCTCATCATCGCATTGCAGGCAGTCGTGTTCCCTGTCAGTGCCTTTGTATTCGCATACATCGCAAGCTATTGTTTTAGGCAGTTCCAAACTGCGTGCCTCTGCTCGCAAGAAATTAGTTACTGGCATTTTGTTTTTTCCTATCCTCGTTAATTTTATTAAACAGATTGCCTAACGTATCATTTTTTTCAGCATCTATTTCATCTCTTAATTCTAATTCCTTTAGTTTTTGGCAATGTTCTAATAGTGTCATTTTGTCTCCTTATAAAAGTTTGCGATTGTATTATCTATGACATTAAGCAAATTAATAACGTTTACGTTCCCCAATTTTTTCTCTTCCTCAATATCATAATGCTTACGAATATCTCTTATTTCTTTCAACAAGTCCTCGTCTGTGATGGTTATTGGAACTCCTGTATTTTTTCCGTGTGCATCAAAATAATCTTTATACTTAGAGATTCTCAAATCATCATCTACTTTTATTTCGTTTTTGTCTGCATACATTTTCTTAATCATTTCTCCCCCTTTGGAAAATGCGGACTGTCTTTACAACGTTTGCACTTATGTTTCCAAATTCTTATTTTCAAAAACCATAGTTTAAATCCGCCATAAGTTTTGAAACCTTTTTTGCATTTACAATGTTTACGTCTATGCCATTTTTTCATTTACAACCTCCTCACAAATCCTTAATATCTGTTACGACAATTTCTCTTTTATCCCAAGATGCGTCATAGTCTAATGCCCTAACTTTCATTACACAAACTTCCATAAAATATAGTCTGATTAAAAAAACTACTGCTATTAGTAAAACTATGATTGTTAATATCCCGATAACCTTCCCGTATTTTATTCGTCTTAAAATCATACTACCCCCTATTTAAGATTTTATCTCACAGAAGTTGAAACAGTTGATACTGCTTTAACTCCAGCTATATTAAGATTTTCTTTTGACACCTGTGCCAATTTATTTAACGCTGGCATATTTGGCAATACTAATTCGGATATAGCTTTACCGCTTCCAATAGCTTTACATAAAACCACTATGTCGGTAACTTCAGCAGACCATCTCGTAGTATGTGAAACTCCGACAGGAGCAGATACTTTGGTTTGGACCGGGGCGGTAACAGGTGGCAATACAACTGGTGATCCTGTTTTCTCTGCCTTTTTTTCTGCTTTTTTAATTTCTTTTTCCCGGGCTTTTGCCTCTACTTCTGCTATTTCGGCAAGCCGTCTATTTTCCGCTTGTACCCAAATACCTATTTTTTGGCGGATAATCCGTTCGGAATTTTCCACAGGTTTAAGGAAATTATCCCGCAAATTCCTTGCCTCATCATACGCTTTTTTAGCAGACGAAACGGCAGGTTTAAAAGTTTCATTAATACTTACCCGCATTGACTTGATGTCTTTTAAAAACAAAGTAGCCGATGTATTTACGTTTTCATCTGAAATTGTTAAAGCTTCTACCTTTTCAATTAGTGAATTACTTTGTTTTTCCAGTTCCTGTTTTTTTTCGTTTGATACTATTTCCATTTTTTTACTCCTCCGTTTTTTTATTTTACATACCCATACATTTTCTTAACATTATGACTGGCCCAAAGACTTAAAAACTCCGTCCAGTCTGTAGGGTTGTCGTGCCACTCAACCTTATACCCTGTGGGCGAAAGGTATAAGCCCATTCTGCGCCATTTACGCTTACTTTCCTGCTCTATCAGCTTTAGGTATGCGATGGTTTGCCATTGATATGAATGTTCTTTAGCGCCTGTTTTTACGTCAACCATTATGCCCTGCCTGCCTATTTCCGCAAGTTTATCAACCGTTCCCGCATATTTATAGATACCGTGATATCTCCGTATTTCATTTTGCAGAACTTTTAGCTTTAATTCTTTTTTTGCCAAAATATAGCTTTCAAGGTATGGCATATCTACTGCGCTCACCGTTGCCATATCTAACCGCCCCTCATCGTAATACTGACAGGCTAGATGTACACGAGTGCCACGTTCCGCCGCATCACAAGTTCCAAACTGCCATAAACCTAATTCAGCTTTTAGAATTTGAGTAACGCTATCAAGGCGTTTTCCTTCAGGCGTTTCGTAAATATGCCCTATCGGCTCAAAGTATGGCTCGTAGATTTTTGACATTTTTTTATACCAATTCAGCGTCAATATCAGATGTTACAATTATTGAAGTTATGTATTTGTAAATAGTACCTCTAAATTCCGATGGAGATACTGTTATTTCTACATTTTGACCGACAGAGTTTTTCATAGTTTCCATAATATCAGTAAGACTGATATTGCAATTATAATACGCTCCGTCAATTTCAATGCCACAAGTTTTTTTACCTGCCTTTGCCTCAAGAAAACGCTTATTTATACCTGTTATCTTTTCAGTATCTTTGGCAACGGGTCTAGGCGTTGACGGTTTTTCTTTTTGTGCGGGCGCAGATGCTGACTGTCCAGGTACATTTGCCATATCCTCAATGTCTTGTGTGAATATATCACTTGCAGCCGTAGCAGATAATATACCGTCAATGAAAGCGCGCTTTTTTGCCATTTTAAGCACAGTATTATAAACATCTGCAATATCTGGGTTCTCTGTTTTTTCGGTTGTAAGATACTTTACCCAATGCCATTTGCCATCAACATTTTTCATACCATAACCGCTTTTTCTGTATTCGGATTTGCGTTCTTTTGCATCGGTAGGTATCTTTTCGTCTGTTACTTCATAATCAGATACGTTGCGATAGCGATATTTACTTTCCATAGTAGAGCAACTTCCAATTCCAGTCGCTAACTCCTCACCGTTGCAATTAAGAATGTGGCAATATACGTTGTAATCCCGATGCCCGTTGCTTAATTCTGCAATAGAAATATCACGCTCATTTTCAATAACAGGATGCAATTTAAAAGTAAGAGCTAATTTTTCAGCTCCAGGTTTAAGTAATGTTTTCTTTTTTCCGCATCCAGGAACTACACCGTAATGCTGACCATCTTTCATAACTGCTTGCATAACTTCTTGTATTAGGTTTACTTGCGCCCTAATCTCCACTGCGCTTAAAGGCGCATCTTTAACTACTGCTATTTCATTTTTTTGTTCGGTCATTTTTACTTCCTCCGTTTTTTTCTATTTTGCATTTTATAATCTCCACCTGACAAAGTTTCCAATTAGACATAGGGTAGAAATTGTTATCAAATACCCAATATCCTGTTTTTATTTTTTCACCATCAACAATAACAACATCCTTTTCAGGTTCAGTTTCAAAAACAATAATCTTACCCCGTCTGCTTTCCAAAGCCCATTTTTTCATTTTTCATCCTCTCTTTAATCTAAAATCCTGTCCGTCCAGTTTGATTATTTTGCACATCTGAAATAGTCGGCTTGAAATTCTATCATTGCCTATTTTTTTAGTAACTATGTTTAAGTTTAAATTTGATGTTACAATAAGTCCCGAATTTCCTAACTCATAACGTCTATCAATAATCTCGTATAGATTTTCGCTTTTTGTTTCGGTCCCCTTTTCACTTCCTAAATCATCAATAAGCAATGGATTTTTAGATAATTCTTTTATATTCTCCTCTTCTTTATCTGCTCCGTCAAATTTCCTAAACATTCTAAAAATCTGCATAGGTTTAAATCGGTAAAACTTCTCGCAACGTCTGATTAGCGCAGTTGCCAAGTGTGTTTTACCAGTTCCAATATCGCCATATATGTATATATTTGAGTTGGGAAATTCTACGCACTCATTTAATTTTTGCTTATCAGAAAAATTTTGCTCGGTAAAGTTATTATATGCAAAAATACCGCCTAGTTTGGCTACTAATGCGTCTTTTTTTGCCTGTGCCATACTTTCTGCCTCTTTGGCAAATTTAATGCAAAATTCGCATTTTCCGTCCAATAAAACTAAATTATGCCCGCATTTTTCGCACCATTTCGGTTCTTTAATTTTAAGATGGATATTTGTTTTCAACTGGTTTTGCATAGCCTACCTCATTATTTTTATTTTTAAAATCTTCCTTTAGCGCAAATAAGCCCTGCCATTGTCTGCAAATAGATTGCTCAACTATATTTTTAGCTACAGATAAATCGGTATTGCTTAACTTTAAAAGGTCTTTATAAGCCGACTGTACGCTCATTTTGGATTTGTAAGGTTTTTTTACTTCCCTGCGATACTGCATCCACCGGGAAAACAAATCTTTAAAATCTTTTCTGTCTATAAAACTTAAATCAAATTCTTTTTTAAAGGGGGTAGGGGGTTTATTATTATCTTTAGAATTTACATTAGCTTTAACATTAGCTTTAACATTAACATTAAGGTTATCTTTTGGTAATGTCTTGGTTATCTTTTGGTTATCTTTTGGTAATACATCAGTAATGTTTTGGTTATGATAATATGGATTTGATTTTCCTTTTTTAAAGTTAGGATTTCCGCCTTTTAAAGCATTTTCTCTTAATATATTTCTTTTTTTTGCGTTGTCATCTATGCGGTTTTTAATATATAAAAAAGCATTTTCTACGGGTTTATCTATGCCTAGAATTTGTTGTCCGTCTTCCGAGTACGAAATTAGCGCATCCAATAAATCGCCTTTTTGTTCCTGCGATAAAAAGTTTATTATAAATTTAAAATCGTGGTAAAATATAAAAGACTTATCTTTGCTTATTCCTTTCATTATCTTCCCCTTCAACTCTTACATTCAATTTATTACAAATGTCTCTATGAAATAGCCAAAGTTCAGATTTTACAAAATCACGAATACTTTGCTCTACTCCGCAATTTTCTAAATATGATAACGTTCTCGCTATGTGTCGGTTTGTAATTTGTTTTATTTCGTTTTCAGCCATACATTCAAATCCTTGCAATCAAATTAAAGTCTATCAAACTGTTTTTACTTTGTCAAGTGTGAAATTATATGAGCGATTACGTCAATTGTAAATCCGTTTCCAATCATCTTATATCTTTGCGTATCTGATATGTTAGGTTCTTTAGAAAAATTATCAGGCACAGTCTGCAAGCGCTCACATTCTATTGGAGTAAGTTTTCGTATTAACTTATTTTGAAGTAAAATTTTAGGGGAATTATTGCTACCAATACCATTTCCACTTATTCCAGTTCCTGCAGATAATGTTTTACTTTTACCATTAACACAATATACATTTCCATTTTGACCACTACTGGGATAAATGTTAAATAGTACTTTTGGACTATTTATTAAATACAATCCTGTCTTCGCTCCTAACCCTCCGCCATTTGCAGATAAGGAAACAGATTTTCCATTATCAGAATATACCCTGTTTGCTTGAGAATTACTGCCTATGTTTCCAATCTGATTTATATAGTTATCCCCTCTACCCATTTTAAAATATCTAGCAGTTAAGGTACACGCTTTTCCATTAGGATTTTTAACTTCCATAGGTTTATAACTATCATTTTTACCGCTTGGCTTTGAAAATGTTTTTATAATTTTATCTGATAGAAAATATTTTTTATCTGTTTCTTTTTCTAAAATATCTTTCAATAAAATCCCCTTATCTTTTGGCTGTGGTATCTGCCAAAATGAATTAGTCCAATAAAGACGCTTACGATTTTGTGCGGAAACTAAAGCAGAATTAATCTCCGTTGGATTTGAACCTAAAATAAAAGATATAGTATTTATATTTTCAACGCTCATACTGCTAACGTTTTCAAGTATATAGTATTTCGGTTTTATTATTTCTAATGCTTCAACAAATTTATAAAACAAACTGCTACGGCTACCCTTTAATCCTTCTCTGCCTTTTTTAGCAATACTCAAATCTTGACACGGGCTACCACCTATAATAAAATCAACATCTTTTAATTTTGAAAAATCTATCTTTGTTACGTCTCCCAAGTCTACGTATTCGGGGATATTATGTTTTGCAACTGATTTGGAGTATTTATCTATTTCACTAGCGTAATACCTGTCTACGGCTATCCCTGCTCTTTTAAAAGCTATATACGCACAACCCATACCGTCAAATAAACTTAAAATTTTCATATTTTTTTACTTTGTCAATACCAAAAAAAACCTATTATAAAAGCTATCACAGCTAAAAATAAAATACTTGCTATTACTATTAAAATTATTTCCATAACAACCTCCTCCATATTTAAATAACTAATTTAATTGCTCTGTACCAAAAATAGCAAACCCACGCTATTGAAGCTAACCAAACCAACACAACGTCCCATTTAATTCTTGTCATTTAAGCAACCTCCTTTAACTTTTTTTTAAGATGTTTTATATGGTCAGCCATTTCGTCATTATCAATTTTAAGTCTTTTATATTCGGGTTCGGATAGAATATAAACTGGTTCATACTTTTTTTTCCAAGAGCCTACTAATCTATCATAATGTCCTTTTGATTTTAAGATTATTTTTTCTCCTATTAATCCTTCGCATACATACATTTTTATCATACAACCTCTCCTATTTTAACTATCCGATATTTAAACACACCGTTACCTAAATTCTTTTTTTCTATGCCGTAACCCTCAATTTCCCCCGCCCCTATTTTTCTACGGTATCTATCACCACAATACAATCCTGTTTCCCTATATAACTCATCATTAGTATGCCACCCAATTTGTAAAAGAACGTTAAAAACTTTTTTCAAGTTTCCTTTAAGACGGGTAGTATCTCTATTGGTTAAATCACTTCCCCAAAACTTAACTGGCTCTAAATTGCTACCAAACAATACCCCCTGTGGCATATTACCCCCACCAAGAATTAATTTTATTGTCAGTAAGAATTATTTTATGAGCATTACTCTTTGGCTCTTTTTTTAATTTAAGCCAAGTTTTAGATAGCGTTTGAGTAGTAACTCCCAACACTCCTGCGGCGGTTTCAAAACTACCTTTGCTTTTAATAAACTCTTCTAATGTCATTTTAAACTCCTTTTAAAACTTGATTACAGTATCAATATATTATACTATATTCCCGCCCCCTGTGTGGACAAGAGGCGGGTGTTGTTACTTAGAGACTACTTCTGCAATGATGCTAACCATATTAGCCATATCAGCCATTATATTTAGTAATGCGTAAGACGCAATTATCCAAAATATAATGTTGCCTATGATTAATACGATGTCTTTTATTTTCATAGTCTCTCCTTTTTTGTTTTCACAATGCCTAATTCCCCTGTTAGGCTTTCCCCAGAGGCAGGCAAATTATCAAAATTAGCGATGTCTTTTAAGATGGCACTTTCTAAATCCACAGGATTGTAATTATAATCAAGATTATCATCCATTAATTTACGCACATTCTTAAACAAGTCCTCGTCTGTGATTATGATTTCTTTTTCTTTTGTAGATAATTTATCTTTTGAAAGTACCAATATTCTGCGTTTAGGATTTTTAACAAGCGTTTTAAATTGATTTTTACTTGTATACATTTTCTTAAGCATTATCCGCCCTCCAGTTGTTTTATTTTGTTTTCGCAGTATTCTCTACCCTCAACCTCATTAAATATACTAGCCCCAAGTTCTTCAATCATATCTGCATACGCCTTTATTTCTCCCCTTTTCTCCGCATCCGCAATGGCTTTGCGTACTTCTTCAAAAAAAGTACTCATATTTCTTACGATAATACAATTATTTATTGGTTTATCTTTCTCCTCGCATTCGGGATATTGTTTTTTCATACTATCTGAGCAATGGAAATCGTTACAAATAAATTTCTTTAACTCCTCAACTTTCTCATCTGCAAATTTAGACATTAGATGCCTCCTCAAATCCATCGCAAGTTATTAACCACGTTGGGTCAAAATTGCAAGGAAATGCAAACCAACCACCCTCAATACCCCTTTTGAAACATTGTATGTTTATTCTTTTTGGTTGCGGGTGTTTACAACTGGAATGGCAACTACCAACAACCTCGTCTCTATATTTGCAATCCCAACATTTTTTTTCTTGTTTCTTTACTTTTTTAGTACTTTCAATTATTTTTATCATCAAACACCTCCCAGTTTATTTCATTGGTTCTATAACAATTTTTTTGAAATGTCTAGTACCTTTTGGAATACCTAGTATTGCATACTCTAATGCTTCAAAAATTTCAGCTTCTATTTTGGAAGCGGTAAAACCACTAGCGTACAAATAATCTTTTTTACCCTTACAATTTACTCTAAATATACGATATTTCATTTACTAACCTCCCTTAATTTCTTTTCAAGTTCTTGTTTCTCCATTTCGTTTAACCGCTTTTTAACTTTTTTGGCTATTTCTAGTAGTGTCATTTTAAATATCCCTCCTGCCCAAAATAGTTAAATAACGCAGTTAGAAATTCTTTTAAATAATCTGCTCGCCAAGCTGATTTAACGTAAGTATGTGCGTCTTTAGAATAATGATGAGAATTTAATCTCAAATGCTCCTCTGCGTCTTTTTCTGTCAAAAACATTCCCTTTTCTTCCACAACATATTGAGTATAATTTGCATAGTATTTATCCTGCTCACTTTCTTTTAACTCATTATATTTTTCTTTAGAAATTACATCTTCAAAATCATCCTTAGCAATGTACTCTACTACATCAAAATCCCCACTGTCTGCCGATACCTTTCCCCTATCTCTTATTACATAAAAGTAGGGAAATGCAGTAGCCCTATTATCCTGCGTAGCCATTTCTTTTAAAAAGTCTTTTATTATTTTTTCGTTTATACAATGTGTCATCAAACACCTCCCAGTTTTTTAATCCTTTGTTTAAGTTCTTGTTTTTCTTGTGCATCAAACCGCTTTTTAGCACGTTCGGCTATTTCAATTAGTGTTAAGATTTTCATTTTTTTACCCCGTGTATGCAACCAAAATTTTCCATTGTTTCAAAGTCTGCCTGATAGCTTTCAAAATCGGAATATAAAAGAAAATCTTTTTTTTCAAAATTCAAATTCATAATTTCGCCTCTACTGTTATCAACAAAATTATTACAAGAGCATTTGCCTATGTGATTTCCAGTTCCCTTGTTTCTTTCCCAAAACTTACATTTTTTACAAGTAATCATTTATGACCCTCCTTCCGTACCCACAGGCATAGTTTCGCTAGTGCTTCTTGTGGGGTTTTGTGCGTAAATAAATCAAAAATACACTCTCCTGTATTAAAGCGATTGATATATCCAACTTCCCATAACTTATTATTTTTTCTAATTGTTAAAGGAAATCCGTCAAAATCACTAGGCAACCACTCCAGCATTTCGTTTGTGGTGGGGGCATTGCATATCATATTTCTTAATTTCAATTTATTGTACTTTTTTATTTCAGAACGAAGTATTATTTTATTTTCAGAACATCCAACGCAGTACATCCGAAAACTATTTCTAAAATAAATCCCCGCATCCTGTAACTTCTTTGCCGTCTCCAAACCTACGCAGTCTTTCATTTAGTCCTCCTTAAATTTTTTATTTTGATACCAAATAACCAACTTATATCTCAAACAACAATTATACTTTGCCAGACATATCAAAAGTATTACGCCCATTATTGTGTCAACTATCCCACATAAACAATGTAAAATTTTATAATACAACTCTCTATCTTTATCCCATCTATATATCATTCTCCCCCCTTGAGCAATTCAGGATGCTCAAATTTTGTGCCGATTATTTCCATATTTGCTAAATTATCAGCACAATATGAGTCACGATAAAATTTTGGCTCAATTCCAAATTTTACTATTTCAAAATCAAAGCAAGAATTTTTATTATTCCAAACAGTTTCATATATTGTAGAAAATTCGTCTTTTAACAAATTCCCTTCATAATCCATAATTTTATTCTTGTCGGTTAAACCTGTGCATTGCATTAAAATAAAACAACCTTGCCCCCGATTTATAACAATCTTTTCAGGAACTCCATCGTCAACATATTCTGTAGCTCCTATCATAGTTAGCCCGATGTTATATCTCATTTTTTTACTTAACTTATCCCAAGCTCTAACCTTAAACCTATTTTCCATTATTGCCTCCTAAAATGCTTTATGTTTAGCTTAAATAGAGGTATGACAACTTCGTTTAAATGTCTGCAAATGTCGTGGCATAACATTGCCGTATCTCTATCTGTTTTCATATTAGCAAGCATCAGCCTGCCGTATTCGTTACTCTGCCGTCTAATTTCGTTTGCTATTTCCATTTTTACGCTCATTTTTTTATCCCCCTTTGGTTTTCTACCACCCAGTGAGGGGCATACATTTTACTACTCAGGGAGTGTCGGTTAGATTTTCAAAGAACTATTTTAAAACTTTTTTAATCAAATCAATAAGTTCCTGCAAATATACACAAACTTCAATATATCCATTATGGTGTCCCAGTTGCCAAGCATAATCAAAAATAAGACAAGCTTTTTTATCCTCAATTTTAAGCTCATTTTTAATTATATCAACACAGTCTACTAGAAATTCGCTATGTTGAACATTAGTATCTATATCTGCCTTAACATTATTAAGTTTTTCAATTAATTCGTCTATTGTCATCTCAAACCTCCCTTAAATTTTCCCCCGCCCTTACGGCTCCCGAAAGAACGGGGGTCTCAAAACCGCAGGATTAACTGCGGGAAACTTTATCAAGTATCATTCTTTTGACATCTTCAAAATCAGATTGCCCTTGTTTATTTTCATAATCCCAAATGGAATTAAGTCCGTCCTTTGCCCCGATAAAAATCAGTAGTATTCTATCTAGTAAATAATGCTCAATTTTGAAATACTTACTTTTACAAAATAGTTTTGCGACTTCCTTATTTTCCAAATTATATTCTTTATCAGTATTATTTTCTTTCCACAGTTTCATCTCACCTTCCTCCTTCAGTTTTGAGTTTTTTTTAGTTTTCAAGGAGGGCGTCCGTAGACGCCTACCTAAAAAGCTAAATGAAATACGGAGTTCCGTCATTGCTGATTTTAAATTTAACGAAGCCATCAGCTCTTAATTTTTTTTCGTTGCTCATCAAAACTTTTCTAATTTCTTTTGATGATGAAAATATAAATGTCTCAATTTCATTATTATTGTCGGTCTGATGATGGACGCTTCCATCAGCAAGCAGGTAGTACCCCTGCCCAGCAGGCGTTTTTGTTTCCTTCAAAAGTTCTACTGCTATTTTTTTATTTTCCTTTGTCATTTTATTTTCTCCTTTGGTTTTGAGTTTTACTACACCTTTATTTTACTACACTTTTTAAATCTTTGTCAAGTCTTTATTTATCATTATGTTAATAGTATAGCATAGTTTTAAATCTTTGTCAAGTGTTATCCAAATACTTTTTTTCCAATTCCAAATACTTTTTATTTTTAACAATGGCTTGCGGTATCATTATTTCTCCGTCAACAATACGTATTTTAAAACCTGCCTTTCGCATATCTATTTTGAAAGGTAGCATTATCTCATCAATTCTAACGCCAGTCCTGCTTACAAAAAGAACTCCGTTAATGTTTCGGTAACAATCGCAACCGTCTTTTACGCCAAATTTATTATATTTCCAATCTTTTCTTTTTTCCATTTTATTTTCTCTCCTTATGTATAAGGTAGTACATATTTAAAACAATGTCAAGTCTTTTTAAAACCTTATATAACTATTATATAAAATAGGAAGGATTTGTCAAGGGGGTAAAAAATACCCCCCCTAGAAACAAAAAACTAGAGGGGGCGAGGGTTGCTATGTTGTGGGTAGACTGGTTAGCCCTATAACCAGCCAAAGATTAATTGCCGAATGCTTTTTTAGCTGAGCGTTCTGCAAAGAAGTAAAACAAAATTACAAAAAATGTTTCGCTAAACTGGGGCTGTGTTAAAAGTGGGTTACCAGTAGTCCACAAGTTCCAAGCCGAAACTAAAAAGATAACTACTGCGCCATATCCGAATAAAGCCCTAACTAAATTAATTGAGGCATCTATCCATTTAATACCTGTTTTAATCTTTTGGATTTCTGCTATGGATTTAATGCGTTCCTTTTCGTACTCCCATTCCATCTTTTTAGCTTCCATTTCTGACTTCAATGCTTCTGCGTCAGCTACTTTACCAGCCATAGATGCTTTAGCTGTGTACTCAACTTCTATTTTTTTTAGTTCAAATTCTTGGTCTCTCTTTTCTTTTTTTCCTTCAAAGAATTTTTGTACACCTTTAGTTATTAAAGGTATTGCGCCTGCGATGAATGCTAACATTATTTAATCCTCCTTATTTTCTGATTAAAAATATATGATACATTGTATTAGCTTTTATTTTAAATTTAGTAGTCCATTTTGGGTCTATTTTCTTACGTGTTGATTTAGTGAGTATTATTTCTTTCATTTCAAATGCCTGTAAACACCATTCTCAAATATAAGTATCTGCCCGTTGTTTTCAAGTGTCGGCAAACTACAGTGTATCCACTCAACACTGCCTGCACTTTCCAAAATCAACTGCCCATATTTAATATGAGGTTTTATTCTTATTATGTCAAATACCTCTTTACAAGGTATTCCTTTAACTTCAAAGTCAGGCACTTCACCTCTTAAATGTTGACTATTTTTACTACCACCTATAAAGTCGTTTAAGTCGGGACAGCGAAAGCAACTTGAAACAAGCACAGGAACGCCAAATATCGCTCTCACTGGCTCTAAAATGTAGTTAGCTATCAAGCGTAGGGTGCGTATATAACGTTCGCCCATTAGTCTATTTCTACGTAAAAACTGGGTATGGTTAGTGTGCGTTAATTCGTTAAATGTGAAATGTTTTGATATTTGCATATTATAATCCTATTAAATTTCCCATTGCATCGCTATTTATACATCCCATATATCTAACAATATCCTCTTTTGTGTCTTTTCCATTTTCAACTAAAATAATATCAAGACCGTTGTTTTCAACTTCAGTTAAAAGGATATTATACATTGTATTTGGTTTAATCTGCATAATACTACCTCATAAAGATTGTACTAAATGTTATACCCGCTGCGAAAATCCAATAAAAGAACCTTGCCTTGTCTCCATATATAAGATATACAAATGCGGCGCAGATGTCAATTATGGTTAATGCTATGGGGAATAGATTTTTCATAATGGTAATTTAAGCTGTGCCTGCTCTGCTTTGATGCGTTCGTTTGCTATTTTGCAATACTCTTGCGAGATGTCGCATCCAATCCATTTTCTGCCTAAACGTTCACAAGCTACTGCGGTCGTTCCACTTCCCATAAAAGGGTCAAAAACTATGTCATCTTTATTACTCCAAGATATGATATGGTCATTTGCAAGTTTTTCAGGGAATATAGCAGGGTGTTTATATGCTATTTTGTCTTTTGTAGATTTTGAAAATCCGTTAGGAATTTGCCATACATTAAATCTAACTCCAAATTCATTAATTGTTTTTCTTTGTATTTTTTTTAATTCTCCATTTTTTTGCCGAAAAGTAGAACCAGAAAACGAATTTTCAACATTTTTTTTATCTGATATTAGATTACTTGTTTTAGGTTTTTCTTTGCTTAAAATAAACATATATTCAAAAACTTGAGTATATCTGTTAGAATTTTTTCCCGAAGGATAAGGGGACGAGTTTTTTTCATATATCATAGTATCGTGCAAATTAAATCCTATCTCTTTAAAATATAATGCTTGCTTAAATGATGTCCCTGTTTCACTTCCATTAATAGTAGCGTCACCGACTACCCAAACTACTACGCCGCCTTTTTTAGTTATGCGAAATAACTCTTTTGCTATCGGTTTAAAGACTTCAAAACTCCAAATTTTACCTACGTCATTTTTATAGTCTCTTAAATTATCGTATGGCGGGGAAGTAACAGTTAAATCCACACTATTATCTGGTAACTCTTTTAATAGTGTTAGACAATCCCCACAATGCACCTTATTTAGATATTCCTGCATATCTTATTATACTATTTTTTACTTAAAAGATGTTTCCAAATATCTTGTACTTTGTCATCTGTGTTTTTAGTTCTTTCGTCAATACTATCTACTGTAATTTGTAAACCTTTAAAATCAGTTTTTAGTATTACGATATCCCTTGAATTTATATTAACTTTTTCAGGTAAATCTTTTACTTGATAAAATATAAAAGCTCCATTAAAAATTAAAGTAAAAATTACTATTGAAAAAGCTACTATTTCTTTTATTGAAAAACTCCCTACACAAGGAGATTTTATTTGCAATCCTTTTGTATCCATTTATCCCCCTTTAGTAAATTATAAACTGCAATTAAGCATATTATTGATAATGGAACTGACTGTATAATTAACATTAATTTATGTATATGTATTTTGTAAATTAAAGCTAAATTCTCATCTACTATGTTAAAACTATTTTTTATTAATATGAACCAAAGAAAACACTTATATAATATATTTAACAAGCCGTGCTTATAAATGCGTATTCTAAAGATAAAAAAAGTAAGTAATATTATAGATAAATTCTTTTCAATATCCCTTACGTACCAAGCTGTTGTATTATCTTTAAAAAAATAATGAGCAAATAAAAGCACGGCTGATAGCATCAGTAAAAAAGGATTTATATACTTATTTACCATTACATAAAAATCTATTATTACTGATTTAATTTTATTCATTATGGTTTTGGTTTTCCTGTTGGGTCATCAGGCGGATTGTCTTTTAGTTTTGATTGAATTTTAACAACCGCTTCAATAATTACATTTTGATTAGTTAAAATTTCATTTAACTTTATTTCAAGTTCCTTTTCCATTATACCATTTCTCCTTTTACCTTACGTTCAGCGGGCAACTCCACCCGCAAAAAGCAAGTATTTGATTTAACTACATTCTATCTTTCCTTCTTTAAATAGTGTACAACAAAAATGAGCATTTATTGGATAAAAACTACCGCCATTACTATCCGTTCTTTTTAATTGTACAAAAATTGTGTCACATTCTTTATAATTAGATATATCATAGTCTGCGATTAATTGAACTAGTTTAATATTGGTATCGGGTATATTTATATTAGTGGTTACAATCCTATCCGATGTTTCACCAGTGCCGATAGCTCCGCCTAAATACGATACACCTTTTAAATCTATTTCAATATCCCCTGTATTTATAGCTTGACTTGCTGCAAAAGTTAACGCTATTTCCATAGGCGTTGAGGTATCTATACCAAACGGCAACGCATATGGTGAGTGTATTGCGTCATCCGCCGCATTTCTTAATTTATGCACTGTTTGTTTAAGGGTGGAAGTTATATTAATACTAGCAGTCTCAGGTACTCCACCATTCCAAAATGCGATAGCGGGTATTTTATCAGATTTTTTTAATCTAGCATTTCCAAAATAAACATTTTGAGAATTGCATTCTAATTTTGCAACTCCATTACTGCGATACACTACATCTCTTATTTTGGCAGGCGTCGCAATTCCTCCAACTGGAACTTCTAAAACATTCCAATATCTACTATCGCCAGTGTTAGGTATTTTATCCAAAATGTTATCAGTTCCTAACCAGTCAGAATTTATGTTCTTATTTATAGTAAAATACTGGTCATTTGTAATTTGCCATAAATTCTTACTATTTTGCTCTAGGCATTCATCATTCATTGACATCCAACTTACTGGGATTAAATCATCGGCATTTATACTATAATACTTTGCAATATATTTTTCAGAAGTTTTAGCCACCGTGCATAAAGTTTTTATCGCCCAAGTTTTATATGGTGCGCCAAAATAAAGTCTGTCCCCTGCCGCACCCGTGGTATCCCATTGAGTTGTAAAGTCAGTAACTTCTACAAATCTTGAACCGCTGGGATTTGCAGCGATGTATTTAAAAACTCTTAAATCTTCGGCAGTAAAACCATTATTACTAGTTCCAGAAGATGCCCTTGATGCTGGAGTTCTTCCGACAATTTGTCCCCCGAAGATTTGCACATTATTTAATTTGTCTATATTTTTTGTTATTTGTGCCATTTCTTTGAAGTCTCCTATATTAAGAATTTAAACTTCTTGTAATTTCAATCCAATTATTAGTTAGTGCATTCCATCTTAATTGAATTACATCATTCAAACCTAACACGCAATTAATTCCACCTTCCATATATAAATTACTTCCAGTTAGGTTACTTTCGGATTGTAATGTAATAGTATTTGTATTAGAACTCCCACGTATTATAATACGTTCCATTTCTTGTAAACCTACTGATATAGTTGGCGTAGAAGTCATAGTTAAAGGACTAGTAGCTCTTAATTCAATGTTTGGATTTTTATTTATCGTGTTAGTTGCGCCAGTTAAGTTTTGTATATTTAAGGCAGGTAAATTTGAGCTACTGTCGCCTGCTCCACTTAATAAACTTTTAAGTAAACTCATTTATGCACCTCTCAAGTAAACTTTAATTAGTCTTTCCGCACCTTCTGCCGAACTGGAAACTAACTTAATAAATTGACACCCTTCAAAATCGTAAGGTATTAAACCAGTTCTTTTGCCTGCGTTTACCAATGCAGTAATCTGATTGCCGTCAGTATTATAGTATTCCGAAAATGTTACTCCATCATCAGATACTTTAAATGTGAAACTTGTACCAGTCATTACTGCAGGTGCTAAATATCCCACAGGCACGCCACCTACAATGTCAATAGCTTCACTTTCAGTCTGTCCGCTTGCTATGGTAACATCTGTGTACTTAAAAATCCTATCTTGCACATAAGAATTACTATCTCTATCTGCCATACTATTTACCCTCCCTTACGGATTTACGATATTTTTTTAATGCAGGTATTTCAGCTTCCAAAATATCCCACATTTTTTCAGAATTATAAACAGGTTTTTTTGCTACTTCATATTTACCTGTTTTATTTTGATATTCTTCAAACTCTGCCATAGTTTTTTTGTCTTTTGGATTAAGTTTTTCAAGGTCTTTGAATTTATTCTCATAGCTTTTTTCAAAACCTACAATTAATCCCTTTTCTTTTTTGATAAAAGTATTTTTTGATTTCCCTTCGTATTTATGCTTCATATTTTCTCCTTATTTTTTACCTCTAAAATTTGTCCAACCTTTAGTTAGCAATCTATATTGAATGTTAATTGAACCAGTTACTACGCCTTCGTAAATCTGACTTGACGTATTTGTCATAACTTCAAAATTGACACTTGCATTTACTGCTCCGCCAGGAGATTGTGCTACGATTTGCGTATTGTCGTTTAAATCTCCATTTGAAGCACCGTAAGTAAAAGCTACATTAGAACTTGCATATGTATTAAATTTTCCCTTAACTCTTATTCCTAAAGGAGTAGATACGGTCAATAATGCAAATGCTAAAATTCCAGCACTATCAGTTATTGCAGGAACTATTTGACATTCATCCCCATTTTGTTGATATTGCACCCAATTTGAACTTGCATCTGTATCCATACTCCATACATTGCGATATTTCGTATACCCAGTTGCATCTGCTAATAAGTTTACCGCAGTAACAGAAGTGTCAAACCCTGCGTCTACAGTGCCGTCAGGTTTAGAAATTACAAACATATGGTATGTAGTGTTAGCTGATAATGATACCGCACTTGCACGCCCACCAACGCCTGTGCCTGCCGTCCATACTGCGTCTATTTGCTTTACTAAAGCAGTACCTAAAGAAATATCTAAACTGTCTACGGCATCTCTGCAAGTACCGATATTAAACTTAATATCGTGTGCCGTATCTCCTGCGTCATTTTCGGTTTCCAAACCGCTTATATATCCTCTAGGAATTAAAGAAGTTACTCCTAATTTAGGTAAAACAAGAACGTCATTTGCCAAGTCATAGCGTAATTCAATATCCTGATTTGCGTCTATATCTCCTATTTCTACCTGTGTTGCCCCGTCTGCTTTAGTAATGTTTTTTACGCCTTGAGTATTAAAATTAGCAGTAGGGCTTTGTGTAGTGTTGGTAGCAGAAGGTCTAAACCTAAATATCTGACCGTCTTTATATCCTGATATTCCTTGAAACGGAGATACAGGAGTTAGTGTGTATGCGTCTCCAGTGTTTGTACAACTGTAAAAGTTACCACTTGCAGAATAGTTTGAAACTGCTTTTTTTAATTGCGTCAAATCAGCCGAGCTAGTTGTCTGCCCTGATGATGTTATTAATGCCTCGCTCTCCGTAGGCGTTTGTTGATAATCAGTTGGCGATAATGTCGTTGCCAAACTTTGTACAGGTACTTTCATTTTTTTTCTCCTTTAATCATTAAATATATAAACTATCTGCGTATTTGCAGGTTTCAATTTATTAAAAACGCATTGCAAACTTGCCGTAGGGTCTATTGCCCAACTATGCGGCCAAGTCCATACCCAACCGCTAGGCGTTGGAAAGTCAACAAATTTCACTATCATAAAAAACTTTGACTGCGTTGCCGTTCCTGTAAAAATGTGCGGCCAAATCCACGGCCATAATGATACCTCTTTACCAGTCATTATCTCTATATTTATACCTAAAGTATTTGCTAATGTTAAAAAGTCGTTTTTTGTTTGTATTCCTTTAGCAGTATATTTAAGCAATATATTTGCTTGCCTTTCGTTTATCGTATCTGCTAATGGTAAGCATTCATCAGGTAGTTGCAAATCACGTTCCCATTGCTCTAGTAATAGCTCTGTATTGTCTACGTAGCGATTATTTACGATGCTATATAGTAAGTCCTTAACTCGCTTATACTCATCTGATAAGGCGTTTATCAGTTTGTATAAATTAGTATTTTGTAAACGTTTAGCATTCCAAAAATCTCCGTTAGGTAGAAATTGGGATAACAAAATTCTTATTTTTTCTTTTGCTTTATTTAGTAATAATTTCATTAAAATGTTACCGTTCCTAATATGGCTAACTCGCCTGTGGAAATTGATATATCTCCGCTAGGGCTTGATAATGTAAAACTATCTAACTTCAGTCCAGTTTCGCTGTCTACTGTATTGATAATTGCAGAGTTATAATCTACTTCTTTTACATTTTCGCTTACGTTTGTTTGATTTAAAAAGAAGTCTGCTAAATTTGCCTCAATTGACGTTTTCATACTATCAGTATTTGGGCTTATTGCAGAAAAAATAAAGTCAGTAATTTGCGGAGTTGGTGCTGATACTATTACATCGCTGTCATCAGTATTTGCAGGTTTAATTTCTAGTATTTTATTTTTTACTTCAGTTACTTCAACACCTGTGGGAATAATATCTGTATCATTTCCCCTTATAAAATAAGTAGTTATCTGTCCCACGCTGGGAGTTATAGAAAATACCCATACCCTTGTAACTCCGCTAACTTCTTTTGCTTTTGCGTCTATAGAAGTTGCAGAAAAATTGCCAAAATAATTGCCTTGTATGTTTTGTATTCTACTTCTAAAACTGTCATCTGTTTCCGTATCCGTACCACCTGATATGCCGTCAAATTGAACTGTCGCAGTATCATTAACATTCGCAATAGGCGTAGTGATATTTAATACTTCTCCGTTTGATAGGTTTGTAGTTTGCCCAAAATCAACGCTTTTTAATTCTATAGATGCTAAAAGATAGCTTGCCACTATGGTACCAGTCGCAGGGCTTGAGGGAGTGCCGACAATGTCGTATTTGAACTGGTTACTAGCTGTAACCTCTTTAACTGTGAAAGTGCCGTTATATTCTGTTTCGTTTGCGCCCGAAATCGTAACACTAAAATTATTTGCTAAAGCGTGATTAGACGCAGTTGTAACAGTAGCCACACTACCTATTCTTGTTATAGTAGATACCGATATTACAGAAGTTGCAATACTCTTTATTTCCTGCGTTTCGTAAGTATCACCTTCTGCGTTTTGAAATTCCGTACCTAAAGGAATACTACTACCGCTTAAACCGCCTATGCTTATATTCCCCGTTGACTGCGTGGCAGGATTTCTTGTCAACTTCCAAGCGTAACCGAAATTATCTAAAAACTCATTACTTGCCGTCTGCAAAAATAGATTATTTATAAAATTTGTAATAGCTCTATAGACATCAAATATAGCACCTGACCACGCAAAAACAAGCGCATTTATAACAGTATTTTTTAAGAATGCAAATCCTGAAAGCTCTCTTTTTATATCGGCTTCCATTCTATTTTTAACTTCTTTTCTATTACTAGGCAAATTTAAAGACATTGATTACTCCCTAAAATGTTAATGTTAATACTTCTGTTTTCTCATCATTAATTAAAGTTATTTCTGCTTCTATTGTGTTACTGCCATAAATTAAAGTAGCTGTTACATTTATGTCTTTTACTATCCCGTCATCTATTAACCACTGTAAACCTTTACGAATATAGTCAGTAGCAATGTTTTTAGTCTCTTCGGTAAATCGCCTTTGTTTAAGTAGATATAATTTACTGCCAAACTGATGTCCTATAGTTTCAAATAATTCGTTACCCCACCAACCGCCTCTATCTTTGGCAATTGGAACTTCGCTAACGTCAGCCCTTGCATTAGTTAACATAGACGCATTTATAGGATTTTCAATCGTAGTATCTAATTCAAAATCACCGCTTGCAGTGATATTAAAATCGTATACCCCGTCTTGATTTTTAGTAAATTTTATATCTATAATAGACATTTTATTTTTCTTTATCTTCCTTTATTTCTTTAAGTGATGCTACACTACTTAAAAAATTACTCATTGTTATTTGTAAAACATTCAATATGTCCTTTAACTGATTTGCGTCTACTTCATATTTTTTTACTTCTACTTTTTTAGGTTCTAGTTTTTCATCTGCCATTTTATTCCTCCAATATATCTATTGCTCCAATTAATTTATTTTCGTTTAACCAGTCATACCCAACTACATAAGGATTATAATCAGATACATTTATAGCTTCCAAAGTAAATGGAGATGCGCTTATGATATTATCGTTTTCATCTAAAATAGGAAATGAAATTACTTCCTTAAAAATAGCTGTTTTACCAGCGTCTCTACTTGCCTTATCTTTATACAAATGAACTTCCATCTTATCTGATAAATTTTTAGCTGTCATCTTCACATTAACTATACGCCAGTAATTAGCGACATATCCGTGTATAGTTTCATAATCTTTTTGTAATGCCATAAAATTCTCCTATATATACGCTAAACTTCCGTCTGTTAAAATTCCACCACTTGAATGATTACCTGAAGAACCTGATGGTTCTGTTCCAATAATTCTTGCCTGTCCCGAATACTGAGCGTAAGTTCCCCAAAGTCCATTACCATCTCCAATATTGTTTTGGATAAGTCCAAAACCACCATTTTGTACATAAATCCCACGTTGGTTATTGTCTGACAAGGCACATCGCAAAACATAAAGCACAGAAGTTCCGTTGTTTTTAATACCTCCGTGATTTGCGTTATTATCGGTATTACAATTAATAGCAGCTGAATTCCAAACATTGGCATTTAATGTTGCAGCAACATTTATTCCCGAAATATCACTATTATAAACTGCGCAATAGTACACATCCGATTGAATGTTTCGTTGGATTTGAATGCCATACTGATTTGCATCTTTTACACCTATCCCATAAAAATCTGCGATTACTCCATTAGCTAGTGAATTAATTCCAAAATCTTGCGTCCCTTGGCAGTCTACCAAAGCCCCGACAATCATATATTTGGAAGTATTGTCAGGTTGTGTTCCAGTCCAAGATGCAACAACTATATCACCCGTGCTTGCAATGGTATCGGTTATTTTTATAAATCCATTATCTGTTCCTGTTCCGTCTACTATAATAACCCAACAGTCATTATACTCATCGTCAGAAATAAAAACGCTAGTATCACGTAATGTGGTTGCCGTAGCACTATCGGCTGTTGGTTGTGTTATTCCAGTTGTGGGATAGTATTTTTCTGACTGAACTACCAAAAACAAATCTCTAACGCTGGCAAGTTTATTAGCGACTGTTACCTCTTCCGTTAAAGTTGTTCCTTTCAAAATTGTAATAGTTACATTATGAGCAAGACAGTCTGGAATACTAGCTATTGCGTCTGCGTATGTTGAATAATCTCCACCAGAACCAACTGATATATTTATGTTAGCAGTAGTTTTTGTGGCTAAATTTGGCACATTTAAGATATTATTATCTTCTAAATCCATATCTACTTTTGCAGAAATAATGTCTGCAATTCTTAATTTTTCGGTAAAAGAACCTCCATCTTCTCTTGTTAAAAAACTCCAGTAAAAAGATATATCCCCTATTCCATTTACATTGTCTACATAACCAAACAATTGACCTACGGTTAAATTTGACGCACCATCATATGCGTTTGCATTTATGCCAAATACTGTAGAGTTAGCTAGAACTGTGGCTGGACTACTTTCTGTCCCAGCAAATCTATTAAAAGTAAATGCGTTTCTATTTGTAGTTGTATTTGAATATGTATTTGCGGAAAACGCCATATTTGCATTGGTATTTCGTAGTCTAAATAAAGTTGAAATTTCAGCATTGAAATTATCTACAGTCCCTTGCTTAAAAACTCCCACATTTTCAATATCATTCGTTAAAGCATCTAAATTCCCACCAAGTTGCGGCGTTGTGTCTTCTACGATGTTTTGTAATGCAGTTGTAATCAAAGAATGATTATATGTACTTTCGTGAGTGGAAATAATTCCACTTGCCGTTCCAATAGTATCGTAAAGTCCTGTGTGGTCTCCCCAGCCAAACGCCGTGTCCCAATTAGATATTTTGCCTGATGTTATACCTGCCGCAGGAGATGCTATAAATACTGGGTCTGTTTCTGATGTTAAATATCCTGCTAAAGAATGGTCTCCCCAACCATAAGCAGTATTCCAATTTGATATGTCTCCACTTACAATTCCAAACGCTGGCGAGACACTAAACACAGGGTCTGTTTCGGTACTAATTTTACTATCTAATGCTGCTTGCAAATCGGTTTGATTTGATAATACTCCAGTAATACTACCCCATACTACTGCTCCACCTCCACCACTTGAGCCACCACTTGTACCAGTTCCCTGCGAGCCGTGTATTACGTTTTCATTTTCATAATCGGATTTACTAAAAGATGACGCAGACGTTGATGGTGTTCCGCTAACTCCACCCCCAGTTTGTACGCCTGTGTGCATATGTAAATTATAATCGGTAACCAAATCATTTAGTTTAGTCGTTAAGTCTACAATCTTTATTAGCCCTTCGTGTTCGCTTCCATTTATGGCTGTTACACCGTCATTACGATACAAGATAGATGCGTTGCTTAATGGATTTCCTGTCCTTACTTCGCCTTTAACTAAATTCTTAAATCTGTTTGTAACCGCATAAGGTATAGCAGCAGTGTTTTCTTCCTGTCCCATAACATTAAGCATTATAGTTTCTTCATTTTCACTAGGATTGCAAGCTAGACCATAAGGCGTAATTAAATGAGCATTTTTTGTTTTATTTTTAAAATAATTAACCTGTGCAATTTGATATTTTCCAGTATCGGTACTAGCAAGCGAAATATTACTCCTCTTAATTCCATTTTTAAGAGCAGATTTTATTTGCTTAACTTCTTGTTTTAGTACCTGTTCTAATGCCATATTAAAATAAATTATCCTTTTGTTTACTTTGCAATATATTTAATTTTTCAAGTTTACTTTCTATAGTATAAGCGTCTTTGTCTACCAGTTCTAAATTAGTAATCAGTTCATTATTAGCTTGCGAAAATTGAACGCTTTTAATTAATAAATCGGTATATATACCCAATGGTTCAATGCGTGTATTTACAAGTTTATTATTTTTCCATAAAATCTTATTTACTGTATCTGCATAAAAATCTTTAACAGTACAGGCAGTTGTATTTGCTTTTGCTTTACGAAAATTCCTTTCCCAAGTGGCTCTATTTTTACAATCTCTAACGTTAGAACTGTTTTCAGGTATGATATTTATTTGCCTGCTAACTCTTATTTCAGCATCCGTTGACGTTGCTAATTTACTAGGCACATCATCAAAATCACCAAATCCCGAACTGGGATTATCCTGTGAAAAGATACTGTATTTATTAAACCTATTGACGCTGTCAATGTTATTAATTGCAGACAGTACATTGTTTTCACTATCGCCTACTATCATTCGTAACTCACCGCCACTATCTTCCGTACCTGCCCTTGAAATAGTTATATTTCCCTCTTCGTTTGTAGACAATAAAACCTGTCTTTTTTTGGCAAGTTTATTTAAAAAATCAAAGCCAGTTTCGTCAACGCTACCGCTAATAATTTCAGATGTTTTAAAATCGTTTAAATCTCCAACATTATCAATAACCTTAATATCTGTTACGCCTAAATTTACTAACACCCTTTCAATTACTTTTTTAAAACTTATTCTATTTTTAAATTCTACGTTACCGACTAAAGAGCTGTCTAAAATATCCTGTGTAATATCCCTACCATTGATTGATAAAATGTACCCGTCATTGTTTATATCTACGGATATAGTATCTACGTATCCGTTCATTACAGGAAATTCGTCAATATATATTTTTATATTGCTATTCGGTTTAATAGGAAACTCACTAAAATCCGTAATGTTTGTAGTTTCGTTAGTAGCCGATAGAGAAAACGTACCGCAAAATTCAGTCATATCCCTGCGAACTCTGATGTCTAGCAGGTTTTCATATAATACGCCATCTACTTCTATGTATATTTTATTCATTTAAAATCACTCTGTAATGTAATATCACCCGATACAATTCCGTAGTCTTTTAAAGCGTTAAGATTAGATATTTCGTCATCTCTTTCGGTACTGCCATAATACTGATAGCTTACCAGTGTGGGAGATGTTTCAATTGTATTTTCAGTAATCAATTCAGGTAGATTTAAAGTATCTATATATTTTTCTATTTCAGCCCTTAAATCTAGTATGTTTTCTCTAACATCGTAATCCAAATCTTGACCCTGCAAAAGCTCCCATTGGTCGTTTAGTAATTCGTTAAATTCATTAAATTCGCTTTCGTTATTTAGTGTAACTTCTTTTAATGTTGCGTAAGCATATGCCAAAGAATTTGAATTTACGGCATTATTTATTAAGTCGTTATTTGCTTTGCGTTCTATTTGGTAACTGGTAGTAGTTTCAATACTTGCGTCATCTGCTCCGAAGTCAAATAATTTAGTAAACATCAAAAATCGCTCTACGGGGTCTGATGCTATTAACCTTAAATCATCAAATAAAGTCTTTAACTCTTCAGAGTATCTAGTAGAATTAGCGACTATTACGTTTATTTCGTTGTTAAAAGTATCTATTGTAGTCTTAAATTGACTAAAAATTGTCGTTCTTTGCTTAACTTGGTCGGATATTTCTATAAATTTATCGGTTATTGTTTGTGCTTTAGCTTTCGCAGATGCAAAGTTAGCGTAATTACTCTTTGATACGTTATAGTTTTTTTCTACATCAGCGCTTACTTTTGAAATTGTTTCTACGGCTATGTTCTCTATTTTAGGGATATTATTTTGCGTAGCAGAAGGTTTTATAGGCTCTGATACTTCCTTAAAATTAACACTAAAATCAGCCCTATTTATATGCGATATATTTTCGTTTAGGGTATATCCATTAATAGCACAATTAATCTGTCCTAAAGTAGGATGCACCAATATGCCTGCTCCCTGACTTTCTAATGCGGATATGAAATTATCCCTGTTTTGGTCGTAATCAGATGATGTGTTTCCTGAAATATAAATAGTCATTGGGCTAATGTCTTTTAACATTAAACCCAAATCAGACATACCTCTCTTATCTGTGTTCGGATATTCGTAAAAAACGTTTTTTCTGCCGCCAGTTACAGAACTGCCGACAAATAAAAACGGCACTCCCTTAAACGAACCTTGCTGTAAGTCTTTTATATTTTGAAATGCCATTAGTATGCACCCTCCATATTCATACCCACATTCATATTCATAGCTCCCGCAGATGCGGTTTGTAACGTGCTACCTTTCGGAGCGCCTGCGATATTTAACGTGCCTTCAAATGTTGATTTTTCGCCTTTTGATTTTGTATTTAAAACCTTATCCATATCATTAGACATAGGAGTTTTAAGGTCATAACCCCCACCACCTAAAAATGGAATTTTACTTATAAGATTTATTGCAGGTCTTAACTTACCAACGAAGCCAGCTATTTTATCTTTTATTACAATAAATAAGTTTTTAATTTTATTCCAGTTTTTATAAATCAATTCACCTGCTAAAATAAAAATACCAAAAGGCGTAAATTTTGCAAATTTCTTAAACATATTCCAAACTTTTAACAATACTACTTTTACTTTATCCCAATGTTTAACCATTAAAATAATACCTATTACTAAAGCGGCTATGGCTGTTATTATAATTCCTATTGGATTTGTAAACATCAAAGTAAATAAAGGTATCAATGCTTTAAACATTAAGACATTTATTACGCTTATTAATACGCCTATTCCGCTAGACATAAAACCTAGCAACATAATAGCTGGAGCTATTGCAGCGGTTATACCTAAAATCCATAATATAGTTTTTTTAAATGCGGGGCTTTTACTTTGAAAAACTTTCGCCATTTCATTAAATTTTTGGGTTAGTTTTAATATAGTCGGTATTAAAAATTTTCCTAATTCTACTTGTATATCATCTAATCTAGCTCTAAAAATTCTTAATTGGTTAGCTGTTTGATGTTGTGTTCTAGCAAAATCCCCGATTGCATTTTTACTTTGTTTAATCATAAGCGAATATGTTGCATACGCTTTTGCTATTCTTAAATTTTCAAATCTTAATCCTTTAGAACGCTCCAATGATACTTGCTTTTTTACATCTTCTTCTAGTATTGCAATACCAAGTAATTTAACACTTTCACGTTCTCCTAATAATGCTTTAGTTAGTGCTGCAGATGCTCTATCAGCTCCACCCTCTATGTTAGTAAAAGATGCTAAATCTACTGCTAATTTGTTTACCTTTTCGGATAAATCTAATGCAGCAGCACCCTGAAAACCAAAACCTGATAACAAATCTCCTGTATCAGATAACAATTTTTTAGAAGCGACAGAACTTAAACCATAATTGTATTGTAAATCTTTGGCTACTGCCTCTGATTTTTTCCCAACATCTTTAAACACAACTGCAAATTTAGAAAATGTTTCTTCAGCGTCTATTGCTTTTTTAGCCATCATCGTAAATGCAATTGCTATAGGAGCGGTAACATATAGCGACATTTTTTTCCCAAAATTACGCATTGAACTACCCATAGATTTAAGGCGTGTAGATGCAATAGCTAGTCTGCTTGTCATTAGCTTTGCACTAGCATCCATACGTTTAGCTACTTTAGAAAATCTGTCTTTTAATATAAATTCCCAATATACACTAAAATTACTAGCCATTATTTTTTTAATCCTTTTTCTATGTTATGTTCAGTCTCTTTAGAATAATCGTTAAAATACTCTATGTATCTTAATATGTTTGGAATTGTCATAGTGTTTAAATCCGTTAATGTAATACCGCCTTTACTTTCCATCATCATTTTAAATTTAACACGTTCAAACTTATCGTATTCGGCAAAGTTTTTGCCCTCATTATTTATTAGAGGGCTAAATTTAAAAAATTTCCCAAATACACCCCCATTAAATTCTTTAAATCAGCGTATGACATTTCATCTGCCAAAACTTCGGTAAACTTTTCTTTGTTGTCTATCATTGCATCTTTATAAAGTATTTCCAAAAAATGTTCTTGGCATTTTTCTATATTTTCGCTAGACGAAATTATTGTAAGTATTAATTTTCCCTCTTCTATGGGGTCTTCTTGCATTTTTTTTATAGATTTTTTCGCATCTTCTATTTGTTTAGCAGTTAACTCTTTATCTCTACTATTCATAGCCGCTTTTTGCCCCATTGCATAATACTCACGTTCTATAAAACCTAAATGTTTTCTAACTTTTACAGACGGTGCTTTTACATTTATAAATTTAGCATCAATCATACCGCTACCGCCTACCGAATACTTAATAGGTTTTATTAACTCATATTTTATTTCTTCTTTGAACTTGTCCATTGTATTTCTCCTCTGTTAAAGTGGGGAGACCAGAGGTCAATCTCCCCATATGTTTTGTTTACTCATTTATCGGGTCTGATTCTGCCTCTACCGATACTGTTGCGTCATTTCCTGTATTAAATTCAGGGTCGTTTGTTATTACTAAATTAGTAAAAACAAATGCCTTTCCATTTTCAGTTGCCTGTAAAGTATTATTAGCGAAGTTTATTTTTGCAGTATCTAATAAATCAAAGTTATCCGTAGTTGGAAAAACTTCAAACTTAACCATTGATTTAAAAGTTTCTGCATTTTTACTTACGACTGCCGTAGTTCCCTGTCCGCCAGTTGACGCTCTTCTATGCGTAAATTCGCCACGTCCGCCTGTGAACGTAAAAGTGCCAGGAACAATTCCCAAAACTTTATTATTCAATATCACCTGTGGCGTTGATAATGCTACTGTATTTCTTTTTGCCATTTTCAAATCTCCTTATTAACTAACATTAAATGCAATACGTGAAGTTATAACCATATTTCCGAATTGCGTAACAATAGGAATTTCCTGCTCTGCTGTAACTTTACGATTTTGCAAGTCTACTGATATTGTTAGATTTGTGTCGTAATAATTTTGAGCAGTAGCACCCAGTTGAGTAATTCCAAAAGAACCTAACTCTTTGTAGTACTTAATCATTGAGCCACGTATACTATCCTCGTTTGCCATTGTTAAACCTTCTCTCAAATCTCCATAAGTAAGTCTACTTTGAGGATAATCAGTTTTTAAATTATTAAACTGATATTCGGTTGCTACATCGTAAGTATCTCTAAAGTTTAAGAACTTAAAAGAAGTGTCAGGATTGCCAAGCGTATCGGTTTTGTAAGCGGTTACAACTTCGCCTAAAAGAACTCCGTTATCAGCTTTATTGTTACCTATTACGGATATTCCTGTGTCCCTTAACTCGTCTATTTCCGTTCCCGTAAACCCTTTATTAGCCAATATGGGAGATATGTTTGATAATGGCGTATTGAAATACGGCAATGATGCAAACTGTATACCACCAGTTCTATCTAAAATATCCACGTTACCTGTTACTATATTTGATAAGTTTGCCCCTTCGGTAAATCCTAATGAGCGAACCGCTGCAATCGTAGCAGCTATAACGTAGTTTAATTCCCCAGTTTCCGAACCTTTTAAATCCGATGCTGTGCCTAATTTGTTTCCAAACAAGGCAAGGTTTTGAGAATTTACGCTGGTTAGTTTAGTCTTGAGATTTGCCAAAGTATCCGTAGCACCATATATCATAACTCCGTTTAATACTTTATTGTCAATATCCCAGCGTGCGTCCAAAAGTGTTAACGTTTCGCTTTGTGCATATTCGGGAGCTACGATATTTTGATATCGTGTTTCTCCGATAACAGAATATAAGCCAGTTACGACAGGGTCGGTAGCACCTGATGCAAAGTTAGTCAACGCAATAGATATGCCGTCAACTATACCCTGTACTGATAATGCTATGTCATTGCCTATAGTGCCTTCTTGTGAGTGTGTAAAAGTTACTGTACCTGTTACATTAACTGCCGTAAACGGAGCTTCCGTATCAGCTGTTACCGCAGCTACTAAAGCATCACCTATTATAGTTGCCGTGTATAAATCGGTAACTGATATTGTATAACTGTGATTTTCACGTGAGCCGACAAAGAATGTTAGTGTACCGTCTTCGCCTGCCGTTCCAGTTATTGCCACAACGCCAGTTGCAGCAGTACCGCTGTTGTCATCTAACGAAATTGCGTCCACTTGCGTTTTAGTATTTAAAGCTCTGAAAGCTCTATAGATACCTGCCATTTCCGAACGTGCGCCAAACAATGTTTCTACTTGTGCAATACTTTGTAAATTACTAATCAAAGTTTTTTCGGTTGCAGTTGCAGCACTTGTTTGTTGTCCGACTAAAAGAACCTTTTGTGGTTGTATAGTTGGCGTTAATTCTGCACCTAGCAAAGTATTCGTAATAGTTGGTTTATTTACTTGCTGATTTGCCATCTTTTTTTACCTCTCTTTTAAATTTAATTTCTTCTATTTCCTTTTTTACTAATTCTATGCAGTTGTCAATTTCGGCATCTTTTAACCGATTAATCCAATATGTTTCACTAGGATTAATGTCAACTATCTGTCCTATTGCATAGTTTTTTAGTGGTTTATTTATTCTTACTTTCATATTCTCTCCTTAAAAGTCTTTTACGTCTGTTTTTATGTCTACGTCATTTTCGTTTTTAGTTTTCACAGTGATGTTACTCAAAGCTACACTATACTGCCTAAATACGTCTTCAATATAAATCACAGACATCATTTCGTATTGAAACCTATGTATATAAAATGAGCTACTATATTCAGTAGTATTGTCTCCATTAGCAGTAATGCCGTAACTTTTATCTTTTGAAAATCCTGTTTCTGCTTTGTAACTTAAAAGAGATTTACCTAAATTAGCCCTTACGTCAATCATTAAATCCCTTGACGCTCTAGCAGAATACTCACTCTTACAAGGCGTAAATACATAAATACTAAACGGTTGTACATAGTCTTGTAAATAGAAATTAGTTTGTTCCCCAACGTATGTACTATCGCTATCCTGTCGCCTATCTTTACCTGCCACACCATCTTCCAACACAACAAAAGCCCAAAGTTTACCAGTGTTCTTTTGCGTGTAACTTGACTTTGCCACTTCTAAACTTACCGCTCCGCTTATACGTGGATTTATAGATGCTTGTATTGTTCCTGTCGCAGGGCTATTTGGCGTATTGTCTATTGCGTAAGTAAAAGTTGTGTCGCTTGTTTTGGTTATTTGCTTATATCCGTTGTAACCAAAATTATAATCGCCTGTAAACGCAATGCTTAAATCCTCATTGAGTATACCGCTACCAGTTGGCTGATTAGATAATCCGCTTTGTACTTGGTAAGTAAAAGTATTTCTATCGGTAACGGAAACTAACTCAAAAGTTCCGTTATATTCGCTTTCATTAAATCCGCTTACTAAAACATCATAATTAAAACCATCTGTCAAATCGTGTTCGGTAGCAGTCGTGCATAATACTTGCGTTCCAGTTCTTACGGCAGTACTTATAGAAACTGGGCTATATGCACCCTTAATAAATACATAATCATTAGTAGATAAGCCGTGAGCAGATGCAGACGTAGCCGTTACAATACTGCCACTTCTAACCAAAGAGGATATACTTATATTATCCGTAAAACTATCGGTTATAAATGGTAGCGTTCTGCTTAATTGTTGTATTATCTCTTCTGCTTTCATTATCGCTTACCTTGTTGTATTTTTCTAACGACTTTATCGTGTACGCCATTTTTTATGAAGTCTTTAAAATCACTTGCGTTTTTATCTATTGCCTGCTCAATAGCGTTTCTTTTTAAATCTACTTCAAGGCGTTTTCCGTATTTAACTGGGTTTCCTTTTAGTGATTGTTCACGATATCCGATACGCATATCTACGCCTTTAACATCGTAACCGACTGATGCCCTTAAATTTCCTGATAGATTTGCGGGTGCTTCACCTATTGCCGATGCACGATGTTTTCTTCTAGATTTACCCCGTCTAACTAAATAAGTTCTACCAGTTTTGTTTTTACTTAAAATTTCAGCCCTGATATCTTTGCGTAATTTATCTGCAAAATTATAAAGCCCAAATCGGATACCTGCTTTCATTTCTCTATCTATACCCGATAATGCTTTTAATTGCTCTAATCCTTTTGCTCTAATTTCCATTACACACCTTTAAAATTAGTTAAATTATCCTTACTGCCTCGCTCGTTGCAATACAATGATTGAAATTCTTTACGTTCATCTAAATTTTCTACGCTTAAAATGTCAAAATTCCTATTGTCAAACTGTATCCACTTTTCAGCTGTTAAACCTTCTATATGCCGTATGTCAACTCTATGCGTTGCTACACCTAGTAAATTAGCCCCGTTAAATATATCCTGTCCTTTTGGTAAAGTAGTAATAGCCGCCCAAGCAAATAATTCGTTATCAAAAGTTAAATCATAATCTACAGAACCGTCATTATCTCTGCTTATTGTTCTATCGTAGAGCTTAATTTCGTGCATTAAATCGCCACTACATAGCTGTCTTTTTTTAGTTCTTATTTTTTTACATTCGGGCATTAATCTATTCCTATTTCTATATTTTTGTACATATTATATACCTGCAAAGTTTCTGCGGGTAAGTTAATTTGACTAGCGCAATCGCAAGCTGATTTATTTCCTGCATCACAATCGCCCCTATTCATAAATACTCGGTTAATGTGATTGTACATTGCCAACTTCAAATCATTTGGGATGAAACTTACGAACACATTACTTGCAGTTTCGCTCGCACTTGTCGTGTTTGCATACGTAAAAGTTTTATCGCCTGTTACAGTGATTTTATAGTTACCATTAAAGCCAGTATTTGACGCATAGCTGATGTTTACGATGTCATCGGTAGCAAAGTAGTGGTTATCCGATGTGGTAACTGTTACTAGTGTTCCATTCCCTGATAGACTTGCAATAGCCACTCCAAAACCAGCCCAAAAATCTATTTGCACATTATCAAAGCGACTAGCAAGCTGTATGCTCATAGTGTTTGCGTCATCTTCTAAATAAATATGCGAATAGAAGTTATTAAAATCGCTGTAATAATTTGTATCTGCAAAAGTCTGTAATACTTTGTCAGTATCTAAATACTTTATGCTATCAATTTGTACCAGTTTAGATTTTCGTAACTCTATAGGAAAATATAAATTATCCCTAAACGTTCTAAATTGCTTTGTGATTAACTCTATACTCATAAAACTTTCAGCATAATTAGCAACGGAATTAATCAAGGTTTTTATTAAGTCATCCTGTGTACTTGTAGTAACTTTTAGGAACGATTTTACATTTTCTAATGATAACGGAAGCGTAGCAGGTCGTTTTAACGCCTTGTACTGATAATCTTTATATCTCAAACAATTATAAGCCATAACTACGCTCCCAAATCATTAAATTTACTTAAACGTACTGATAAGAAATCATCAGAGTGATACTAGTACCGCCAGTAAAATCACTGCCAGTCTTTTCAACTCTTAATGCTTTGCTTATAGTAAGGTCTGCTAAATAACCTGCTCCTATGGTTACGTTAGCGGTATCTGCTTCTAAAAAAGCACCGTCAGTCAATGCGGCGACTGCATATTGCAAAGATACGACAGGCGTACCGTTACTGTCTTCTATTTCCACAGATGTACCCGTTGCAAAGTTACCTGCTACTTTAGCGTCAATGTCAAGTATTCTTATTTTCTTGCCAGTTACGGCAGGGATAAGTTCCTTACCTGCATTTATTTCGGCTAAAGTTACAGTAACAAGTTGTGCATTAGGAATAACTGTAGACTGTAAAGTTCCGCTAAAATTAACAGTCCCTTCCAAATTAAGCACATTATCTACGTTTGCAGCATCTTTTGGTTGCTCAAAATAATTTAGTACACTAGGCATTATTTACCTCCCTTCCTTTTAATTTTAAAAGGTCTGCCTCTTTTTTTAGGTTTAACAGATTTATTTTCTATATCCTTTTTATCTATAGATTTGTTATCCAAATCTTTTACAGATTTTTCGTTAGATATATATTCTGCTATCCCGCCATTAATCATATCGTTGTAAATAAATATAGGTACATCGGTATCTTCTATAACTTCTCCCTTTTCAAAAGTTACCAATCTGTTTTCTATATTCCATTTACTTTCTTTCAGCATTTTTAGCATATGATTAATTCCTTAAGAAGCAGCTGTTTCAGCTTTTTTAGGTCTACCTAAAATACCTAATGCTCCCAAAGTTCCACCGCTTGAAGTAGTCGCAGACACAACGCTTAATTTTACGTAGCGTTTTTTGCCTACATAACCTATTCTTAAAGTGGTATTAGAAGTATCTAGTGCTGCTATAGTACCTACCAAGTCAGCAGATGCAACAGTGGTATATCCCGAACCTGATACATCGCTTTCCTGCACTAACATTGTATAAGTACCGTCTGATAATGCACCTGCGTGCAATATGAGGGTTAATGCTTCAAATCCCTGCATATCTATTTCAGTTCCCGCAGTTGTTGTATCTGAAATTATAGCTTGTATATTTAAAGCTATTTTTTGTAGAATTATTGTCTTTTCATCAAATCCAGCCATTTTATTATCTCCTATTTATTTAGTTTTGTGGGGGGATAATTAAATCCCCCTCACATTTTTATATCAATAATTAAGCAGCAACTTTTTGCTTTTTAATTGCTTCAGGTAATACAGTAAGTCCATCAGTCATTTTGAAAAATATAAATTCCTGTGCACCATCCGAAACAAGTTTATTATCAGTTTGCGCCATAAACATAAGCTGTCTATCAACTATTTGATAACCTCTTTTAAGGTCAGCAAAAGCAATAGGGAACGCATTAGCTGCTACATCTGCCATTGCGGGTATTTCCATATAAGGATATCCGTTTATGGTTGATGGGTTACCTGAAGCTAAATCTCCACCAGATACCCATATGTATCTACCGTTGCCATCTTTTAGCTTTTTAACTTCCCCAAGTGTTGTGCGATTTAACAGATAAATACCGTTATATCCAGTTTTTAAAGCAGTTGCCAAATCAACAATGCCGTCTCCAGTTATAGCTGACGCACTTCCACTATTTACTATTTCAACATCTGCGTCTTGCATAAAACCAAATGGTTTTTCTACACCGTTACCAGTCGTATATGCAATGCCTTCAGATAATGCAAATGCTTCTGCAACGTCTGCCGATACTTCGCTTTTCATATCAAAATCAGATGAAAGCAAAAGTTCTAAAGTAACATCAGCAGATGCTCCTAGTTTTTTAGGAGTTAGTTCACGTAATCCATAAGTAGCGTTGCTTTTTGTGGTTTCCTTTCTCTCTCCAACCCAAAATGCAGTCGGTAAAGTTTCTCTGCGTCTTATTTTCGTTGAAGATTTAACAATAGATTTAACTCTTGCTAAACTTCTTATAGGAGATATTTCAGTTATCTTTTTAATTATTTCAGTAGAAAATTCAGGCGATACTAAAAAACCACCTGCGGTATTGAAGTCAACTGAATATCCTTTTTTCTGAATATATTCCGAACTTTTACGTAACATCTCTTCTTGAGAGATTTTCTTTTGTACGAAGTCATTAAAAGATTTTTTGTAATTTTCTGCAATCTCATCAGATTTGCTTTCACTTGCACCTGCTGGAAGTCTTGTCATTTTCTTTACAAAAACATCAAAATCTTCCTGCATTTTTTCTTTTACCTTCTCTTCGTTAGCAAGTTTAAGCATAAGCTCTTGATTAGATTTTTCCATAGCATCTAATCTAGCATCAAGTTTAGCTTCCTTTGCCTTATCTAAACAGTCTTTATCCTTCTTTTCGGCAAGTTCTCTAACTTCATTAACTAAACCGTTTACATCTTTTTCTTTAACTTCTATTGTAGATACTTCTTTTTTTTCATCTGCCATTTTAATTCTCCTTTTTAATTTTTTAGTTTTATTTAGGTTAAAAACCCAAACCAGTTACTCACTAACCGATTTTTTCTAAAACTGTTTTTATTACTTTTAGATTTTCTACTAAATTAGGGTACTTTTCTTTTAAAAATTCTTTAGCAAAAGTATCGTCATTTAATAGTGCTTTTTTGACACAGGCAATTACTGCCTCTCTTTTTTTTCTACCTAAATCAAATTTGTCTTTTAAGATTATGTTTAGCTCTTTATAATTTTGTGGTGTCATTTCCCTTTCAAAAGGGCTTATGACATTAGGGTCGTTGTATGCCTCACGTGCTTTCGCATAATACTTGTTTACCTGACTGACTATCTTATCTTTATCAGTAGCAGGTATTTGTGTCTGATTTAATCTACCTGCGACAGCCGCTAATCCTCTAAATACAGCCACCATTTTACCATCAACTATATCTACATAAGGCAATTTGTAAGCACCGAATTTGTCGTCCATTTCAGGGTCAAAGTAAAAGAATGCTTTTTTATATTCGGTTGATGGCTCATCAACGCTATCGGTAAACTGCCTAACTCTTTTAGTAGCTTCCGTTGCACTCCATTCTTTTTCCCTGCTAGATAAAGTAAAGTTTTGATATGAGGGTACTGTTTTAGTGTCTTCTTTTACTACTGCCTTTTTATTGTAATCATCTGTCAAGTTTTCTTTTAACATTCCCCTTTTTTGTAAATTTTCTAAACATTTCTTTTCTGCGGTTACCAAAGCATTATCGTCAGCACCTATTGCTACAAGTGATATTTCAAATATCTCTGCTAAAGTTAAATTGTTAGGTTTGTCTTTATCCTCAAAGAAAAATCTACCTGCAATAGACAACGCTTTGGCGTGTCCTTCTCCATATACTTGTCTAGCGTGTTTTATTTCGGGTAAGTCGCTATCCGAAAATACGCCCTTTACAAATAATCCCTTTTCATCTTCCATAACTTCAGGATAACTGCCTGCGATGCTTTCTACTTTATTGTTATGGTTCATTAGCATAACAGGATTTTTCTTAAACTGCTTTAAATCATAAACATAATCTCTTAAATCGCTAAATACAGTAGGAATATCGCCATATCTATCTGCCTTATTTTTAGTATTTGCGTATCCGCTTATTGTTAGTTTTCCGTCTTCTTGTACTGCCTTAAAATCTGACATCGGCAATACTTTTACTTGCATATTTTCCATAAATATATCTCCTAAAAATTAAACTTCATAAGTTATCCAGCATTTACAATTCACAGTATTTCCCGCAGATGCACCCAAAGAAGTATCGCCAGGATACATAAGTAATTGTCCATTAACCATAAATGGCTGTGTTATATTTATTACTTGCCCATCAGCAACAGCGTGGGGAAAGCGTGTGCGTTCATTTAACACTGAGTTCCATCTCTTTTTTAAAATAGATTGCACGATAGCTATACCTGCTACTACCGCACCTGCAATAGCCAACTCATCAGCTTCAGTTTGTTTAGTCTGCTCTGCCATATTCTGTGTTTCGGTTTCTGATATCGTATTTGCCCTGCCTGCTACCCTTGCAGAGTTCTTTTTCCAAGTTATATCAGCTACTTTTTCGTTAGTCAATTCCTGTCCGCTTTCCGACAATGCTATAATACTATCCTGCAAATCTTTATTAAGCAATTCGTTTGTTGTATTTAAAATTAAGCCAGTTTGCTTAACCGAATGTACGTCAATATATTGTTTCAAGCTACCTTCTATATTCTCATCAACGCCTTTCGTTTCCATATCAATACTTTTATCCGTTCTTAAATTACGCTTAAATTTATTAGCTATATTGCGATAATTCTTTTTTAAAGCAGCATTAAGGTCATCTGCGTATGCGTTTACGTCTATTACGGAGCCACTACGTATATATTCGTTGTAAAAGTCATCTGATATAGCTTTAAGTATACGCCTGATATCTTTAGCAAAAGGGATTTCTAACCGCATTTTCTTTGCGGTGTCTAAAGCTCCCTGTCTTTGCCTTTCGGCTCTAGTTTGTGCTAGTGGCATCTTTGCTTTCCCTTACTGCATACTCAATATCCGTATCGCTATATAGTTTGTTGCCGTTTACATCTTTTTGCTTTAGTAAATAATCCCGTATGTTCTTTTCGGCATCAGGTACGACAGTACCCGAAGGCAATAAGTTAGCGGGTCGGTATTTAACATCTCCGTCAGTTAACTCTCCGTACCCTATTAAAGCCCTTAATTCGTTATCTACTAAAATATCTGTGTCTTTAAGTATCTTTAAGTTAGCAAGCGTTTGAGCTTCTAATCCTGCTATCTCTGATTTGTTGTAACCTAATGAAAACTTGTTTACGTCAATTTTATATCTAGGAAATAAAAATATACTTAACTCTTCGTACATCTTATCTACTAGCGGTAAAATAACACTATTGTAAAATATATTATTTGCCTGCCTGTAATTATCGTATGTTTGGCTATCGGTTTGTACCAACGGTAACGGGATATTGTATTTAGAATATATTGACTTCTCTGCTTGCGTCTCTAAATTGATAAAGTCCATATCCTTATTAGACTGGCTCATTTCTTTTACAGACATTTGCCCGCCAGTTAATAGCATTATCTTACCCGAGTTTTCAGCGCCTGCATATTTATTGCTTAACTCTGCTTTCAATTTCTCTCTTTGTGCATCCTGTATGTTATTGTCCGTACTTACTAAAAGGGATATTCTAGCGCCTTGCTCAAGCATAGACATATTATGAAGTCCACCAAGTAGCCATTGACGGCATTTATAATAGATTGCATTTACTTTAGTAAACCCTTCTAGCTTTAAGTTATCAACTCCAAAGTTTTTAATCTGCCAAAGTTCGTGCATACCGTCTTTAGTAAAGTATCTAAACTTGTCCTTAAATTCACGTCTATAAAAAGTTAAGTTTCCATTACAGGAATTATAGTCAAAATATGCAGGATAGCCGTCTTGTTGACTTTCGTTTACTGATATATTGCTATTTTGTATTACTGTTATTTCGGTAGGTTCGCTATTTTCGTTAATAGCACTTGCAACTAAATAACAAGTTCCGTGCATTTCAAATAGCGATACCATTTGACGTAATAACTCTTTTTGCGTAGTGTCAGCATTAGGATTTTTAAGTAATTCTATAACTGGAGATTTTAAGGTAAGTTCACCAGTGCTTAAATTCTCCAAATACGGCTGTACGCTTTTAAATTCGTCTGCTATTTTGTCAATAGAAGTAGCCAAAGGTGCTACGTTCCTGTATAAATCAATCTGCTCCGATACACTTGTATCGTGATACCCATTACAAAGTACACTACGTCTTAACCAGTCCTCAATAGATACAGGCGTTCTACTGCCACCGCCAAATAATCCTTTCATTGAAATTTTACTTAATAATTTTTTTAACATAGTTTTTTTAAAATACGTCTATTGTTATATTTTTAGGTTGATAAAAAGCTAATAATAAAGCATCTGCCTTATCGGGACTTCTAAACCCTCGCTTTTTATAAACGTCCTTACTTTCAACACCACGTCTGCCCTTGATATCCATTTTCCATTCTCTTGTAGTAAGTTCCATTAATAAATCTTGGTCGTAAGGAATTTGTATGTCTTTTAATATATCCCTAAACTCAAACCACATTTCAGATATTGCATTTGGGTACTTATCTTTATCCTTTGCAGACTGCCCAAAATTAATAGGCATTACATTGTAACCTTCTGCCATTAAGGGGTCAGTAACGCCTGCTCCAACTCCAGTATCGTCTATTTTAAGTGAAATTTTCTTATCAGAATTAATAAAATCTTTTGAATAATCAACTATATCATTACTTCTCTTTTTACTATATTCTCTAAAATCTATTATCTTTAATCCCTTACGTTTGTAAAAGCAAGTCCTATCCTCTCCCAATCTTGCCACATCAATGCCTACTTCCATTTGTCCGTCATCATTTACAGTCCGTTGCATTGCTGCTAAAACATCGGTTCTGTTTAAAATGGCATTATCCGTTTGACTTAACGGCTCACCTAGCCATTTATGTTGATACAAATCAGGATTATTAGCTTTGTCAAAATCAATCTGTTGTTTAATTACATCAGTTAAAAGTCCAGCCCGTTCTAATATATCGTAGTTAACTTTTTTAACCAAAGAATTAGGTAACTGATTTAAAACAAATTTTTCGTATACTGGGTCTCGTTCAGTAAAGCGATTAAAACTAACCCATATTTCGCTACCCTCTTTACGAACTGTTGGGTCTAATATATCCCAACTTTGCTTTGATACAGACTGCGCCTCTTCTACCCACGCTATATCTATACCTTCTATACCCTTAACTTCAGTAATGTTGGATTTTAGACCTTTAAAAATAAACTCACTACCAGTTAGATTATTAGTTATACTTTCAGCAGTTACTCTAAAATCAACAAATTCATACTGACTTATTAAATCTTTAAATAATTTATGTACACTATCTTTGATAGTATTCTGAATTTCGCGGGTACAAAGTATGCGTAGCTTTTCTTCTCTGCCCTTCAATAATAGACATTTTGCAAAGTTTGTACTTTTAGCTCCATACCTGCCACCATAGTAAACCTTATACCGATGTTGTTCGGTATACAATGGTAAAAATTCGTCTATTATATCTATGTTAACTTTTTTCATTTTTTATGGTATCAATATATATGGTTCATCTTTATTTATATTGTCTAGCAAATCTTCTAAAACTGCATTTATATGGCGCTCGTTAAATCTTTGTATATACGCTTCTCTGTATTTAGACTGCCCTATCATAAACTTATGCTTTAAACATAAATTCCAGTATTCTTTATGAAACAATAATGCTCTATTTTTAAGTTCTGTATCTTTTTTCATTTAGTTTTCTTATCTTTTGTACTAATAACATTTATCTGTGCCTGTGGTACTTCAGATAATGAACCGCTTAAAGCCGTCTCCGTCTTTAAACTAAACTCATCTTTTTTCTTACGTTCTAAATACTTCATTGCTATATCAGGGTTCTTTTCTTTGAGTGCATTTATAACCGCTTCCCTTGCCATCAATACAGGTTTTTCTTTGAGTAGCTTTTTTCTTAAAGAAATTACAGGATACTTTTTTTGATAATCCATTAGTGCTTGAACTGAAATATCTGCGTAAAGACACGCTTCATTATCCGTACCCCCAACACTCCATACATACTCTAATTTCCCTAATACATCTTTCTCTGATTTACCATCAAATTGCTTTCTACCTGCATTGCTTTTTTTACCTTTCTTCTCTGCCATATTTAGAATATCCCTAAAAATCTTTTCCTTTGAAATAGTTTACAGTCGTTGTCTGGGTTAATAATCTCAAAAGGTGCGTCAGATTTATATTTATGGTTTTTATGTCTACATTCCCACTCTTCGTAGTTTTCTTGTTTCCAATACTCGCCTATGTATTTACATTTCTCACATTGGTCGTTACCGTATACTTTTTCTTTTTTAAAATTACCTGCCATATTTATACCTGTTTAATTATCAAGCTCCTCATAACTTTTTTCTAATCTTTTTACCGTTGATGGCTTGTCTTCTTCTGTCAAAGCCCCACCCATAGTAACCACATCTTTTGCTATATCAAAAGGTAACTTAACCATTTCACTTATTGCATCAAATAATCCCATATTATTTACCCCTCACTAAAATTGTCCAACACCTCTTTATCCTGCATTAAAATACCGTGATGCTTTATAGCAAAATCTATTGCCTCTTTTTCGGAGTTAAATTCAGTAGTATACTGCCTACCGTTATTCCAATATAAAACTTCGTACATTATTTAAACTCCCTTACTATCTTTTTTTGCTTAAATAATACCTTACTGGGTTTATTGTTTGATGCGAAATCATATGCACTTGTTTCAGTGTCAAAATAACTGTAATTCTTATAATTGCCTTTTAAGTATATAACTTCATAGTTTGGCATAAAAACCGCCTGTATACGCAAAAGGAGCGCTTATATCAACACATAAATGCTAATACAAACGCTCCTAGAAAGCGTATTCTAACAGTTTCCGTAGGATTTCCAGTGCGGAATTAAGGGACGGGAGCAAGCCGTTACCCAACTGTTACTTTTAATTAATGTGTGGTAAAATTAGCAGCAATAAAGGATTGGTTATATCCCTGTTTATACCATAGTTACCATCTATGCCTAATGTTTGCAACTATAATACCACACAAATTGTTTAAAGAGCTATACTTCTTTATATAATTTTCCAGTACTAAAAGAATATAATACTGATTTTGATTTTTGAAACTTACTAGCGTCTATAGTTATGCCACAGTAACCCTTGCCATTTTTAAGATGACATTTAGGTTCAGGTACTTCCTCATATTTTATACCGTCTATTGTTTTAAATTTTTTCATACCTGCAACTCCAACTTAACATTACACTTTTTGCAAACGCAATGCAATACAGTTTTTTCTTTACCATATCTCAAATCGCTTTCAAAACGAAACTCCCCTTTATTTATAATAAAGTTTTCTACGCATTTAGGGCAAGATATTTTAATTTCTTTTAGCATAAGTTTGATTTTTCAGCGCATTTAAAATAGTGTCTAATACCTTTAT
>Ga0307377_10000514_pt1 | contig 50874 bp, 44 predicted proteins | sample TR3MG_FD_202535 | JGI IMG/M metagenome (GOLD analysis project Ga0307377, IMG submission 202535) | Soil microbial communities from Risofladan, Vaasa, Finland - TR-3 | ecosystem: Environmental > Terrestrial > Soil > Coastal area > Acid sulfate soil | place: Finland: Risofladan, Vaasa | collected... | reverse complement strand
AGCGGAGAATGCCAGCCGTGCTCCAACTTCTGCCGTTCCGCCAGCTCAAACGCAAGCAGCACCCGGCGCCGAATCTCGATCGCGTCTTCAATCGACTTGAGCCCCGGCGCAAGCGGCGCCCACTCCGGGTGGTCGAAGTACGAGTGCGTCGCCCCGGTCGCTAGCACCAGGTAGTCGTAGTCCATCCGCAAGCCGCTGGCTAGCCTCACCTGCCGCTCGTCCACATCGATGCCAACAACCTCGTCCATCAGCACTTCTGTATTGCCCTGGCGGCGCAGGATCGTCCGAATCGGCTGCGCAATGTCGGCCGGCGACAGCACTGCCAGCGCAACCTGGTACAGCAGCGGCTGAAATGTGTGATGGTTGCGCCGGTCCAGCACCGTCACATCCACCGGCAAACTGGCAAGCCCCCTGGCCGCATGAATCCCGGCAAAGCCTCCGCCAACGATCACCACGCGAGGCCGTCGTGTCGCTCCTCCACTCTTACCAACCCCAGCGTTATTTTCAGTCAGTTGTGCCTGCTCGCTCACTCTGTTTCTTTCCGCCGAAGGATCGGCCCTAAGGTACAAGATGCACAACCCGCTCCCGGCGGTACTGCAATTCGCTCAAGTGCCCACGCGCTCATCAGCATCCATGCTGTAGCATCCACCTATGATTGCGGGCGTCTCATGGGTCTGGTGGCTGGGCTTTCACGCGGTGGTCGCGTTGCTGCTGCTCGGCGACTGGCTCCTACCCGGCAACCGCCGAGCAACCCGCAACGCGCATCTATTCGCCTGGCTCAGTACAGCTTTCGTCGCGCTGGCCGCGGCCGGCTTTGCCTGTTGGATCGCCGTCACGCAGGGCCATCAGCCCGCCCTCGAGTTTGTCGCCGGCTACACCATCGAGATCTCTCTCAGTATCGATAACCTGTTCGTTTTCATGGTGCTGTTTCAGGGTTTCCGCATCGGCCAGCGCGGCCAGCACAAGGCCCTGCTCTGGGGTGTGGCCGGAGCCGTGGTGCTGCGCGGCCTCTTCATCGCTGCCGGCGTTGCCCTGCTCCAGCGTTTCGAGTGGGTAACCTGGGTATTAGGGTTGTTCCTCCTCTATGCCGCCTTTCGCCTCGTGCGCGGCACATCCGCCCAGGATGCCATTCCCGAGTGGATTCACAAGCTTCAACCCGCCAAGGGATCGCTCCTGCCTGTCATCCTCGCCGTCGAAGTCACCGACCTGCTCTTTGCCGTCGATTCCATCCCCGCCGTCTTGGGCGTCTCGCACAATCCCTTTGTGGTCTACACGTCGAACATCGCGGCCGTCATCGGCCTGCGCTCGCTTTACTTCGCCCTGGCCTCCACGCTCGACCGCTTTCGCTATCTGCACTACGGCCTGGCCGCTTTGCTGGCCTTTGTCGCTCTCAAAATGCTTACCGGCCACTGGATCGAAGTCCCGATCACGATTTCGCTGGCAATCATGGGCGCAATCCTCGCAGTATGCGCCGTCGCGTCCTGGATCGCCGCCGCCAGGGATCCGAGGTCAGGAATCAGTAATCGCGAATCTGAGCCTCCACTTCACTGACCATCGTGGTTGCCGATCATCATAAGCAAAGTTCAGAAAGCCAGGGGGTTCAATCCATCTGCATTACTGACCTCTGACAGCTGCCTTTACGCAAACGCCAGATTCAGATTGTCGATCGCCTCGTCAATCTCCGCCGTGTTTTTGTAGCCTACCGTGACACTATCCACGCCCGCATTCCGGAAGGCAAACCGCATCGCTTTCTGCCGATCCTCGTGGTCAAACCGGCCTTCGCCGATCAGCTTCATGCTGATCACGCCCATGCCTTCCTTCTTCACCTGCTTCACGTGGCTCACAACTTCGTCCACGTCGCCCGGCCCGCGCGTGTCGTACTGCTCAGCGTCCATGATTGTGCCCTTGTGGTTCATCCGGATCATCGCTATTTGCAGCCACTCGTTTCCCGGCACCAACCGCAGCGCCGGCAGCCCGTGCACGCTCACGCCGCGGCTCTTGATCGTCTTCTTCTGCTCGGCCTCCAGAATCGCATCCTGCCACTTCGCCGTGTCCGCAACCCAGGTGCCCGTGTGCTCGTAGTGCAGCAGCATAATGTCGAAATATTCCGTGTCGGAATTCTTCCTCAACTCGTCCAGCTTCGCCGCCGGGTCCACACCGTCGCTCGTCGTCACCTTCGACATCAGCGCATAGCTCTCACGCGGAATCCCCTTCAGCGCCACCCCCAGCATCTGCTGCGACGCGCCGTAAGACTCGGCAGTCTCGAAAAATCGAATACCGCGGTCGTAGGCATGGCGCACCAGCCGCGTCAGCCCCTCTTGTCCAAGATCCTGCTGGATGCGCCCGCTGAAGCTGCCCGTGCCCAGAGCCAGCCGCGTCACCTTTACGCCCGACCGGCCCAGAGTCACCATGTCCGTCGCCGCCGTGGGCTCTGCCTTCAGTTGTAGTCCACCAGCCAGTGCGCCAGCTGCAACGCCCGCCTTCAGGAAATTCCGTCTCGATAGCTCGCTCATGTGTCCTCCCGATCCCCCCTTATGCAAACGCCAGATTCACATTCTCGATCGCCTCATCCACCTCGGACGGGCTCTTGTATCCCACAGTGACGCTATCAACATGTGCATGCCGGAAGGCAAACCGCATCGACGCCTGCCGGTCCGCGCGATTGGTAAAAGATCCCTCGCCGATCAGCTTCATGCTGATTACGCCCTTGCCCGCCTGCCGCGCCTGGCGCACATGCTCCACCACTTCGCTCACATCGCCCAGCCCCTGGGTGCGTGGGTTCTCTGCGTCCATGCGAACCCCTTTTTGATTCATCCGGATCATGCCGATCTCAAGCCACTTGTCGCCCGGAACCTGCCGAAGCGCCGGCAGCCCATGCACGCTCGCGCCGTGCGTCCGAACCGATTGTCTGTGCTCGTTCTCAAGAATCACATCCTGCCAGCGAGTGGTATCGCTCGGCCATGTCGCCGTTTGCTGCACGTGCAGCAGCATGATGTCGAAGTAATCCGTCTGCGACAACCTGCGCAGTTCGTCGATCGTTGTCTGCGGATCTTTGCCGTTTCCGGTCGTCACCTTGGTCATCAGCCGGTAGTTCTCCCGCGGAACCCCCTTTAGCGCAATCCCCAGCATCTCGTGCATCCCAGAGTAAGACTCGGAAGTCTCAAAAAACCTAATTCCGCTGTCGTACGCATGGCGCACCAGGCTCGTGAACGCATCCTGGCCCAGATTGCGCTGCACGGCGCCGCCGTGAGTCCCGGTACCAAACGCCAGCCGTGTCACTTTCATGCCTGACCGTCCCAGAGTCACCCAGTCGGTTGCCTTGCCACCCTCGGCCAACAGCGGCACACTCCCCATGCCCGCCAGCGCGCCTGCAGCCGCACCCGCCTTCAAAAAATCTCTTCTGGAAAAAGGTTTCATTCAAACCTCCGGGGAGATTGGCCAAGGGGAGGGCCAATTGCGGGAAGATTACCACAATTAGCGATTTCCCTGCATAGACCCTGGACGCCAACGCCGTCGGAAGGTGAGGCGCAATGAAGCGCGTCACCCGCTTTGTCGCCCGCACAGGCTTCTCGCCGGCAACCGGCCACGGCCACTAGGGAGAACTGAAAACTGCATGCAAAATGTTAGCCTCAAAGCAGATGCCAACCGCTGAGCAAGTTGATTTTCTGGTCATGGGCGCTGGGGTTGCCGGCCTGCGCGCCGCCGTCGAACTGGCCCGCCACGGCAATGTCCTGGTCGTCACCAAGGAGTCGCTCGGCGAGTCCAACACCCACTACGCCCAGGGCGGAATCGCCGTCGCCATGGAAGGCGGCGAGGACGTCGCCCTCCATCTCGAAGACACTGTCAACGCAGGGGACGGCATCGTCTACCGCCCTGCCGCCGAAGCGCTCGTCTCTGAAGGCCCGGCTCGCGTGGCCGAACTCATCCAGTGGGGCGCGCGCTTTGACTCTGAGGCTGGCCGCCTGCTCCGCACCCGCGAAGGCGCTCACTCGCTGCCCCGCATCCTCCACGCCAGCGGCGACGCCACCGGCGCAGAGATCAGCCGATCCCTCGTCGCCTTTGCCCGCGCCCAAAAGCGCATCCGGTTTGCCGAGTGGACCATGGTCACCAACCTGGTCGTCTCCAGCGGTAGACTCATCGCTGCCGATCTTGCCGCCGCCAATCTCGCCCATGCTTCCAGCCCGCGCCGCTATCGAATCGCCACCCGCGCCCTCCTCATCGCCTCCGGCGGCGCAGGCCAGGTCTACTCCGACACCACCAATCCCGCCATAGCCACCGGAGACGGCATCGCACTGGCCGTGCAAGCAGGCGCCGAGCTGGCCGACATGGAGTTCTACCAGTTCCATCCCACTGCCCTCTCGCTGCCCGGCGCTCCGCGCTTCCTGCTCTCTGAAGCCCTGCGCGGCGAAGGCGCTTACCTTTTCAACGACCACGGCGAGCGATTCATGGAGCGCTACCACCCCCTGCTCGAACTCGCCCCGCGCGACGTCGTCGCCCGAGCCATCGCCCGCGAAGGCATCGGCGAAGCGGGCACAGTCCGTCCCGTCCATCTCGATATGCGTCATGTGCGCGGCGTCTACCTCCACCTGCGTTTCCCCGGCATCAGCGCCTTTCTCGCGCGCTACGGCCTCGATCTCGCCCGCAACCTCATCCCCATCCGTCCCGCGGCCCACTACCTTATGGGCGGCATCCGCACCGATCTCGCCGGCCGCACCAGCCTCCGCGGCCTCTACGCCGCCGGAGAAGCCGCCTGCACCGGCGTTCACGGCGCCAATCGCCTCGCTTCCAACTCCTTGCTCGAAGGCCTGGTCTTCGGCGCCCGCGCAGCTCAGTCCATGCTTGCCGACAGCCTCCCGCTCGTCCCCGTCGATGCCGAAACATTCGACCTTGAGCCTCTATCGCCGCCAGAAGAAACGCATGTCGAATCCCTTATCGCCCTACTGCAAGCCGATATGTGGACCTGCGCCGGTCTTCTCCGCGAAGAGATCACCCTCCGCAAGGGGCTCGCCTCGCAAGCCTCTTGTGACGCCGCTCTTAACAAAATTGCGCAGCAAGGCAAAACCAGCCGTCGCCTCGCCGAAGCTCAGGCCCTCAGGCGCGTCGCCCACGCCATTCTCCACTCCGCCCTCGCCCGCACCGAAAGCCGCGGCGCCCACTACCGCAACGACTATCCCACCCGCAACGACGCCAACTTTCAGCGCCATTCCGTCTTCGGCAGCGACGGTCGAGTAGTCTTCGAAGAATGGTGACGAAATACCGTTTTCAGCGCCTGGCTCAACTCCAATCTGCATAACAGGTGCCCCAGGTCTCTCTCTTGAGACCCGGGATGAGGGGCAGAAGCCAGAATCGGAAAAACATAAAACTGAGGACGGTCAGCTACAAACTGCCTCTTGACTCGACCTCTGCCTTCGCGGTACTTTCTGCTTACACGGGAAAGGAGGTTGATCCAGCTGATGAAAAGTGACTATTCGAGTTGTTTCGTACGTGAGGTGACTGAGGCCTGAGGCCCTTGCGCCCCAGCCCCCAGGTAAGTCCAGCAAGAACCCGGTGACGGGTTCTCAGCAGCGGCTCTGGCACTCGCGAAAGCGCGAAGGCCTCCAGTCCAATCCCAACAGTCCACCGGCAACGGCCTGAGAAGTTTCCTTCTCAGGCCGTTGCTGCGTTTGGGCAACGAATCGTCGATGGCTGCTTTCATTTGCATGAGCATCCGGGCAGGATTATGATCATCGTCCATGTTCGCCTATGACTCAGCGCTTCTTGCCGCTGTGCAGCACACGCCGCAATCAATTCCCGACGTGGTTCAAATCCTTGAGACCATCCAGGCCACCTGCGAAGATGGCGACGGGCTCAAGTGGTTCAACGGACTTTATCTTGACGTGACGCGAGCGGTGCAGATCCGTGTGGAAGCGGCTGGATTTGCCGATCCCGCATGGATTGCCGCCCTGGATGTCTGTTTTGCCGGCTTCTACTTTGCCGCGGTGCACGGCGCCTTGTCAGCCGATGCGGTGCCAGGGGCCGGTGCGCCGGGTTGTTGGCAGGCGCTGTTCAACGTGCGCAACCAACTACCGATCGCGCGCATCCAGTTTGCGCTCGCCGGCATGAACGCGCACATCAACCACGACCTGCCCCAGGCAGTGGTCGATGTCTGCCAGGCGACGGGAATTGCGCCGCAACACGCGAGCTCGCAGTACAAGGACTATACGGCGCTGAATACGACGCTCGACAGCCTGATCGAAGCCGCTAAGCAGACCCTTCACGTGCGCCTGCTGGGGGCTGCGCTGCCAGCGGCGTCGCACCTTGAAGATACCCTGGCGGCCTGGAGCGTCTCCTCAGCGCGCGAAGCAGCCTGGAATAACGCCGAGCTGCTCGCGCATCTGGAAGACGTACCCTTGATTTCCGGCACGTTCGTCGATACGCTCGACGGTATGACGGCTGTGGCGAGCAAGACACTGCTTGTGCCGGTTCCGTAAGTGGCTGGGGACCGGAGCGCCGGCAGGGGAGACGGGCGCATCGTCTAGAATCCAAATAGCATGAAGTGTCCATATTGCGGTTTCGGGCAGGATCGCGTCGTCGACTCGCGCGAGAGTAAAGAGGCAGACGCCATCCGCCGCCGGCGCGAGTGCGAGCGCTGTAACCGCCGTTTCACCACTTACGAGCGCATCGACGAAATTCCTTATATGGTCGTCAAAAAGGACGGCCGCCGTGAGCGCTTCGACCGCCAGAAAGTCCTGAGTGGCCTGCTCCGTGCTTGCGAAAAGCGCCCTGTCTCGTCAAGCCAGTTGGAAAAAATCGTCGACGCCACTGAAGCCTTCCTCATGGACGCCCCCGAGCGCGAACGCACGACCTCAGAGGTCGGCGAACTCATCATGGAGCACCTCAAGGGCCTCGACACCGTAGCCTACATTCGCTTCGCCTCCGTCTACCGCGACTTCAAAGACGTCCGCGAATTCAAGGAAGAACTCGAAGGGCTGCTCAAGAACCACGGCAGCAGAACAAAGAAGTAGTTCTCAGCTTTCAGATGTGTTTTCCGGGTCTGATCCGCCACGGTCGATAAAACCTGGGATGCGACCCAGCACCTAGCCGCTAAAGAACGAGGAGCCCCAATGGCCGACACCAAAACCCACAAAATTACCCTCATCCCCGGCGACGGCATCGGACCCGAAGTCACGCGCGCCGTCGTCCGCATTCTCGAAGCCACCGGCGTCAAGTTTGACTGGGAGCGCTACGCCGCCGGCGCTGAAGCCTTCGAGATCCACGGCGAATACATTCCCGCCGCGCTCTATGAGTCCATCGAGCGCAATCGCGTCGTCCTCAAAGGCCCCGTCACCACCCCCATCGGAGGCGGCTTCAAGAGCATCAACGTCACCCTGCGCAAGAAGTTCGACCTCTTCGCCAACTTCCGCCCCATCAAAAATCTTCCCGGCCTCCCCACCCACTGGCCCGGCGTCGACCTGATCATCGTGCGCGAAAATACCGAGGGCGAGTACGTCGGCATCGAACACGAAGTAGTCCCCGGCGTTGTCGAAAGCATCAAGGTCGTCAGCGAGAAAGGCTCCACGCGCATCGCCAGGTTCGCCTTCGACTATGCCCGCAAGCACGGCCGCAAAAAGATCCACTCCGTCCACAAGGCCAACATCATGAAGCTCTCCGACGGCCTTTTCCTCCGCTGTGCCCGCACCGTGGCAGAAGATTTCCCCGATGTCTTCTACGGCGAGCAGCTCATCGACAACACCTGCATGCAGCTCGTCATGAATCCCTTCCAGTACGACACGCTGCTGCTTGAAAATCTCTATGGCGACATCGTCAGCGATCTCTGTGCCGGCCTCGTCGGCGGTCTCGGCCTCATTCCGGGGGCAAACCTCGGCACTGAGTGCGCCATCTTCGAGGCCGTGCACGGCTCCGCCCCCGACATTGCTGGCAAAGACGTAGCCAACCCTACCGCACTGCTCCAATCAGCTGTGCTCATGCTGCGCCACATCGACGAACCTGTCGCCGCCGACAAAATCCAGCACGCCATCGAGACCGTGTACGCCGAGCGCAAGACGCTCACCCGCGACGTTGGCGGCACTGCCGGAACCACCCAGTTTGCCGATGCCGTGCTCGCGGCAATGGGCTAGGATGCTGCTGCATTCGAGCCCATCCTCCTGTACACTGAAGTATCAACGGCCATGAAAAACAGACAACCAATCGGCATCATCGGCGCCACCGGAATGGTCGGCCAGCGCTACATCCAACTGCTTGAAAATCACCCGTGGTTCGAGGTGGCCTGGCTCGCGGCCAGCGACCGCTCCAGCGGTAAGACTTACGGCGAGGCAGCCAAGTGGCGTCTCGACACGCCGCTGCCAGACCGCATCGCCAAAATGCAGGTTTCCCCTGCCGAGCCAGACGGCGCGCCCAAAGTGATCTTCTCCTCCATCGACGCCCCCATCGCGCGCGAGTTAGAGCCGAAGTTCGCCAACGCCGGTTGTGCCGTGCTGTCGAACTCCAGCGCCTTCCGCATGACCCCCAATGTGCCCCTGGTCATTCCTGAAGTCAACGCCGATCACCTGCACCTGATCGAGGAGCAGCCCTCGCGCCAGGCATCCGGCGGATTCATGGTCACCAACCCCAACTGCTCCACCATCGGCCTCGTCATGGCTCTTAAGCCCATCGAGGAGCGCTTCGGCATCGAGCAGATCTTCGTCTCCACCATGCAGGCCGTCAGCGGCGCGGGCTACCCCGGTGTTGCTTCCATGGACATCCTCGACAACGTGGTGCCCTTCATCGGCGGCGAAGAAGAAAAAATGGAAGCCGAAACGCTCAAACTGCTCGGCAAGCTCTCCGGCCACTCCGTCGAGCCGCTCCGTGCCGGGATGACCGCCCATTGCAACCGCGTTCCGGTCGTGGACGGCCACACCGAGTGTGTCTCCATCAAGCTGCGCAAAAAAGCCACGCAGGAGGAACTGCTGGCCGCCTGGGCCGAGTTTCAGCCGCTCGCCGGTCGCAACCTGCCCACCGCCCCAGATGTGCCCGTGCAATGGGCCCACCAGCCTGACCGTCCGCAGCCCCGCCTGGACCGCAACCGCGGCAACGGCATGGCCGTTACCGTCGGGCGCCTGCGCCCCTGCAACCTGCTGGACTGGAAGTTCGTGCTGCTCTCGCACAACACCGTCCGCGGAGCGGCCGGAGCTACCATCCTCAACGCCGAGCTGCTCGTGAGCCTGGGCAAACTGGAACCAGCGGCCGCTGCGGTTACCCGCGCCTGAGGCGCCGGCAATCAACAATAGGAAGATTGGCATGAGCCTTGTAGTGATGAAGTTTGGCGGCACCTCGGTCGAGGATCCGGCCGCCATTGGGCGTACCGCGGCCATCGTGGCCGGGCGTGTAGCCATGGGCAAGCAGCCGGTTGTAGTCGTCAGCGCCCTGGCAAAGGTAACCGATCTATTGCTGCGCGCCGCCGACGCCGCCTCGCTTGGCGATCGCACAGGAGCACTCGCCATCAGTTCGCGCCTTCGGACCCGCCACCGCGACACTGCCTATGCGTTAGTAAAGAATCCGACCGATGCTGCTGCGCTGGCCGAGCTCATCGACGAAGAATTTGACTCGCTCGACGAAGTTCTCCGCGGCCTCGCCGCTATTCTGGAACTCACTCCGCGCATCTCCGACCTCATTGTCAGCTTCGGCGAGCGCATTTCAAGCCGTATCGTCACCGCCGCCTTCGGCGAACTCGGCATCGACGCCGCCCACGTCGACGCGCGCGAAATCATCATCACTGACTCCCAATTCCAGAAGGCCGTTCCGCAGGACCACATCATCGACAAGCGCGCGCAGGAAAAGCTCCTCCCGCTCACCGCCGAGGGCAAGGTTCCCGTCATGGGCGGCTTCATCGCCTCCAACGAGGCCGGCCTCACCACCACGCTAGGCCGCGGCGGGTCAGACTTCACCGGTGCCCTCATCGGCGGCGCTCTCGCCGCTGAAGCCATCGAGATATGGACCGACGTCGATGGCATTATGACCGCCGATCCACGCGTCTGCCCCGATGCGCTGCGCGTCAAAGTCATCAGCTTTGAAGAAGCCGCCGAGCTTGCCTACTTCGGAGCCAAGGTCCTGCACCCGGCCACCATCCTGCCCGCCGTCAGAAAAAATATCCCCGTCCTGGTCCTCAACAGCCGCAATGCTGCTTGCGAAGGCACGCGCATCGTCTCCCTCGCGCCCCATTGCAACAGCCCCTTCAAGTCCATCTCCGTCAAAAAGAAACTCAGCATCATTGACGTCGTGGCCAGCCGCATGTTAATGACCCACGGCTACCTGCACCAGATCTTTGAAATCTTCGACAAGCACAAGTGCCCCGTCGACATGGTCTCCACGTCCGAAGTTTCTGTCTCGCTCACCGTCGACTCGACCGACAAACTGCCCGCCATCGCCGCCGACCTCGGCAAGCTCGCCGACGTCAAGTATGAGGGCCAGAAAGCCCTCGTCTGCATGGTCGGCGAAGACATTCGCGGCCAGCACGGCATCGCTGCCCAGGTCTTCAACGCCGTCCGCCACGTCAACGTTCGCATGATCTCCCAGGGCGCAAGCGAAATCAATATGAGTTTCATGATCGAAGAAAGCGACGCCGACGAAGCCGTCCGCTCGCTCCATGCTGCGTTCTTCAAAAATCCCGACCCGGAAATCTTCGATGTCGCAACCCGAAAGCCGCTTCATACATCCAGTTCCTAGCCCGCTCACGACTCCACCGAATTATCATTCTGAGCGAGCGAAACGAGTCAAAGGATCTGCGGCTGTTTTTGGGAGCAATTGCGGAAACACAGGAAGTCCACCCCGGATCGTCTCAAGCTAGGAGCTAAAAAGAAATGCTCATCCTCGTACTCGGCAAAGGAAAAACCGGCAGCCTCGTCGCCGACGTCGCCCGCGAGCGCGGCCACGGCGTGCGCGCCCTCGACATCAACGAAAACGAGCACGCCTCTGCGCTCACCGCTCCCAATCTCGCCGGCGTCGACGTCGTCGTCGACTTCACCGCTCCTGAGGCCGCGGTCGAAAACATCCGTGCCGTGCTGGCCCTCGGTGGCCGCATTGTCGTCGGAACCACCGGCTGGTACCAGCACCTCGACGCGATGAAGGTCCTCGCCACCGAGCGGGGCGGCGGCCTTCTATATGGCACCAACTTCTCCATCGGTGTGCAAAAGCTCTTCCGCCTCACCGCCGAACTCGCCCAGCTCGATGGCTACAGCTTCTCCATCGACGAAACCCACCATACCTCCAAACTTGACGCCCCCTCCGGAACCGCGCTCACCCTGAAGGAGATCATTCTCTCCGTCCGCCCCGGCGTCGAGATTCCCGTCACCTCGCACCGCGTCGGCGACGCCAAAGGCGAGCACATCGTCACCGCCAAAAGCGACTGCGACACGCTCGAACTCCGCCACGACGCCGCCAGCCGCCGCGGATTCGCCCTGGGAGCCGTCCGCGGAGCGGAGTGGCTCGCCGGCAAATCCGGCGCATGGGAATTCCGCGAAATCTTCGGCCAGCTATAGCTGAAGGCCGCGTGGCGCGGTTTCCTGCTGGCCGCGCCTCCCCTCTCTCACGGTATACACTCTCTTTTGGTAGAAACTGCCGATTTTCGCGGCGTCGAAGTCCGCGCCTCGCCGGATTTCCAGCTATGCAACCGGATCTTCGACAATTTCTCTATCCGCAATCGAACGGAAAAGGCGAAGACAGTGAAGCGTGCATCCAATTTTCTTGGAACGGTTTTCATAATGGCAATGGCCCTGACGGCCGTTGCGCAAGGAGAGGTGAAAATGTCGATATGGGGACATACTGCTGAGGGTGTTGCCGTGCCGATCTACACGTTGAAGAACGCGCAGATCGAAGTCAGAGTTATGGCATACGGCGCTAAACTGGTGAGCATTCGCACGCCGGACCGTAATGGAAAAATGGCGGACGTGGTGCTTGGGTACGATTCGTTGCAGGACTACCTCAACGACACCAAGACGCACTTTGGAAGCGTCGTAGGTCGCTACGGAAACCGCATCGCCCTGGGCAAGTTTTCCATCGACGGCAAGAGCTACCAGATCCCCATCAACAACGGCGCCAATGCGCTCCACGGCGGACCGATGGGCTTTGACCGCTACGTATGGGATGCCAAGGAGGTCCCCAACGGCGTCGAGTTCACGCACGTCAGCCCTGATGGCGACATGGGCTTCCCCGGAACCCTGACCGCAAAGGTCAAGTACACGCTCACCGGCAGCACGCTGCGCCTCGATTACTCTGCCTCCAGCGACAAGCCTACCGTCGTCAACCTCACCAATCACGCCTACTTCAATCTGCGCGGCGATGACCAGGGAACCATCCTCGACGAAAAGCTGGAACTGAACGCAGACCGTTTTACGCCCGTGGATGCAGGCCTCATTCCCACCGGAGTACTCGAGCCGGTAGCCGGAACCCCGCTCGATTTCCGCAAGCCGGAGGTAGTTGGCGCGCGCATCGGCTCTGACTACGAGCAGTTAAAGCTTGGCGGCGGCTACGATCATAACTTTGTCGTCAACGGAAACCCCGGAACACTGCGCCTCGCCGCTATCATGACCGACCCTGAAAGCGGCCGCCGCATGACCGTCGACACCACCGAGCCCGGCGTGCAGTTCTATTCCGGCAACTTCCTCGATGGAACCTTCACTGGCCGCCACGGCGTCAAGTACGAAAAGCGCACCGGTTTCTGCCTGGAGACGCAGCACTTTCCCGATTCGCCAAACCACCCCAGTTTTCCCAGCACGCTTGTGCGCCCCGGCGTTACGCGCCACTCCACAACCACATTCACCTTCAGCACCGTCAAGGCAGAGTAGAGCCTTTCCATTCAGCCGCATCAAACACGAAGGGGACGGGCCAAAGCCCGTCCCCTTCGTGTTGACGTCCACCTCCGTCTATTTCACCTGCGCCTTAATCTTCGCCGGCATCTTCAGAAATTCATCCGGCTTCAGCGCCCGCGGCGTCATCCGCGCCATCAGAATCGCACCCTTGAAGTAGTACACCTGGTTGATCCGCACGCCCACCGATGTGCGTCCCGCGAATTGCGGCTTCAGGTCCAGCGTTCCCGAGCCCTGCAACTCGTCGCCCACATAGTTGCGCAGCACCTTGCCGTCATAGACAGCCGTTACGCGATACCACTGCCCCAGCGGGTGCAGCAACTTGCAGTTCAGCAGCGTCCGGTTGTTCGCGCCCGAGGAGGCAAAGCTGTCCAGGCACCATTGCCCATCCACAATTCGAATCTCAAACAGCATGCGATTCTTGGTGTCCTTGCCAGTCGCCGGGTCCTGCTCCTGCAAGTGAAAGAACCTCTGAGCCTGCGCGCCATCCGCATCCGGACGGAAGATCACCTCCCACGTATAAGTGGAAGCGCCCGCAAGCGGATGAACAGGAACAAAAATTCCATCGTCCACCCCGTTGAACTTCACCGCCTTGCCGTAGGGCGATTCAATCACGTGCGGATGCCCAATCACCTCGGTCGCATGCCCGCCGATCTCCGCTGTCTGGTCAAAGCGCCACGTTTCTTCGTGCGGAGCTGGGGCAGCCGCAACCTGCCCGCTGGCGTTTGAAACAAAAAGCGCTGCCATCGCGCAGGCAAGAGAGAGTTGTCGGTGGTTCCAAAGCATCTTTGCGGGATTCCTTTATGTGTGGGGGCGAACTCAGCGCATAAAAAGAACCGATCTCCGCGCCGGAGCTATACTAACCGCAACGCTTGATCATTACCAAATCGGACCACTCGATTCAGACCCCAATCTGCGGAAAGGACAGCTCCAACCGATGCGCTCTTCGCGCGCTGCCAATTTTCTCTTGCTTCTTCCGTTCGTCGTCTGCATGGCGATCGAATCTCCCGCTTGTGCGCAAAACGGCGCAGCCTCCTCCACGCTGCCCGAGGCTAAAACTCCCGCCTACGAAGTAATCTCCATCAGGCCCAACAAATCCGCCGCTGAAAGCGCCGGTTGGCGCAGTGCGCCCGATGGCATCGTGCTCACCAACGCCCCCTTGAGCTGGCTGGTGCGTAGCGCATTCAACATCATCTCCGACAACCAGCTTGCCGGCCTGCCGAGTTGGGTGGACTCCGATCATTACGACATTCAGGCAAAGATGGACGAGCAGGCAACCGCGGCCTGGAAGAACCTCACACGGCAGCAGAAGGCGGAGCAACAGCGTCTCCTGATCCAGGCCCTTCTCGCCGACCGCTGTCAGCTCAAAATCCATCGCGAAACAAAGCAGCTCCCCGTCTACGAACTCGTGATCGCCAAGGGCGGATTGAAGATGAAGGAAGCCGCAACCGCGGCCGGGGACAGCCGCTTCTGGTCGGGTACCGGCCAGCTCGGCGGGCAGTCAACAACTATCGAGAACCTCGTTGACAGCCTGGGGAACCAGGTCGGCCGCGTCGTCATCGACAAGACTGGCCTCGGCGACAAGAAATTTGACTTCGACCTCAAGTGGACGCCCGACGATCAGCAGGGAACTGCCGACGCCGGCCCCTCCATCTACGCCGCGCTCGAAGAGCAACTCGGCCTGAAGCTCGTTTCCTCGCGTGGCCCGGTCGAAACCGTGGTCGTCGACCACATGGAAAAGCCGTCGCCGAACTAATTCCTCCTCGCGAGTTTGTCGCTGCATTCAAACGGGTAATCCGCACGGGGATTCAGGCTGATTTTTGCGCGGCGACGTTATAAACTTGGATTGTCATGGAAACTACAGGTTGCGGTACAGCTATTGTTACGCCCTTCCGGGCGGATGGATCGGTCGATGAGCCGGCGCTCTGGGCTCTCGTCAACTGGCAAATCGAGTCAGGCATTGACTTCCTGGTCGCCTGCGGCTCCACCGGCGAGGCAGCCACGCTCGAAGAAGACGAGTGGCTCAACACGGTCCGCATTGTCGTCGAGGCCGCTGCCGGACGCGTCCCCGTATGGGGTGGCTGCACCCACAATTCCACCAAAACCCTGGTGCGCCAGGCCAACATGCTTGCACGGATTCCCGGCCTCAGTGCAGTCCTGTCGGCCAATCCCTATTACAACAAGCCCACGCAGGAGGGCCAGTACCAGCACTTTCTCGCTCTCGCCCGCGCTGTCGATCCCATCCCCGTCTGCGTCTACAACGTCCCCGGCCGCACAGCCGTCAATCTTGAGCCGCAGACCGTCGCCCGCCTCGCCGCCGCGGCAGCAAACATTCAGGCCATCAAGGAAGCCAGCGGCAAGCTCACGCAGTTTGCCGAGCTCGCCCACAGCATGCCCCGCAGCTTCAAGATCTTTTCCGGCGACGACAACCTCACCCTCGGCGCCATTGGTGTCGGTGCCCATGGCCTCATCAGCGTGGCCTCCAACGAGGCCCCAGCCGAAGTGGCCCGCATGGTGCGCGCTGCGCTCAACAACAACTGGGCTGAGGCCCGCGACATCGAGCGCCGCTTCGCACAACTCTTTGAGGCCAACTTCTGGGAGTCAAATCCAGGCCCGGCCAAGGCTATTCTCAGCCTCATGGGCCGCTGTTCCGACCACCTTCGCCTACCGCTGGTGCCGCCCACCCCGGCCACCCGTGCGCGTCTCGAGCGCCTGGCCGGCGAACTCGGCCTGCTCAAACACGCTCCCATTCCACAAGGTCTGCGTTCTGAGGTTTTCTAGAAAACTGCCAGAAAACTTGAATTCAGTGCAAAGATACGAGCTTCAATCCGTACCTTTGCACTGAAAATCAACCGGATTCCAACTCTTGCTGCCAGCTCCCGTTTCCTCCGCCGTTCAGATAGCTCCCGTCCGCCGCCCCTCAATCTTTTTTTGTTCCCACAGATTTTTTGCATCCGCCGCGCAACTCCCCAATTCGTTCCGTGTCTAACATGATCGACGGCCTGTAACGACTCGAAAAGAGCGTACCTGCCGTTGTACGCGAATTCCGGCGACGGGCTCCGTACGCAAACGCACCCTGGAACGCCTTTTCTCTTTCTCTCTGCCGAGACGAGTTCAGCCCCTGCGGCTTCGCGCCCTCGTGTCCTCGCGCGTTCCGTTCCAGTTGCGCTTGCTCACTCGGCAGTCAGACAGTCTTGGTCGGTTCAGGAGAGAGGCAGGCAGTCCTGCCCACTCAGCGTTTGTTCTTCATCAGTTGCGGAGGCCCCGCAGAAAGCGAACTATCCGATATGTCTATATCCCCCAAGACACACCACAAGCCCCACTTCAAGGCTTTGACGCTGGCATTTTCTTTGCTCACTGCGGCCGCGATCCTCGTCGCCGGCTGCACCAGCGGCTCCATGCTCAACAACGCAACCTCCAGCGCAACCGGGCCCGCATTCGTCGTCGGCACCGATGCGCCCATGGCAAGCGTCACCTCCTTTGCCGTCCAGATTCAAAGTATCCAATTAACCGATGGCAGCGGAAATACCGCATCACTCATTAGCGGCACGCCCACCGTGGACTTTGCGCGCTACAACGGCCTTCAGTCGCTGCTCGACATGAACGACGTCCCTGTCGGCACCTATACTGGCGTCACCATCTCGCTCGGCACCGCGACCATTGGCTATCTCGACACCACAACTCCTCCCCCAGCCATCACCACTCAAACAGCAACCCTCACCACCAACACCATCAACATCCCCTTGAACAAGCCGCTCGTCATCACCAAGGCGGGAGCGCCCGTCGGTCTGCGCATGGACTTCGATCTGCACAAATCCATCCAGCTAGACTCCAACGGCAACATCACCGGCACCGTTGATCCCACATTCGACGTTTCCACCGTTGCCCGCACTGACACCGGCGGCTACATCGACGAACTTGTTGCCGCTGTCGTCAGCGTGAACGCGAACGGCCAGTCCTTCGTAGTCCAGGGCCCGCATGGCGAGCAGTTCACCATCTCCGTAAACGGACAGACCGAGTGGGACGGCAACGCCAGCCTCAGCACTCTGAACACCAGCAGCATCGTGCAGGTTTCAGGCCAGCTCGATCCCGCCGACCAGACACTCGACGCCGACGAAGTAGCTGTTCTTTCCGATAAGGGCTTCTACGCAGCCGGCCAGGTCACCTATGTCACCCCGTCCACCGGTCCCGCCACCAGCTTCGATCTCTACGTGCGCGGCTTGCTGCCCACAACCACCGGCATTCAGCTTGGCCAAATCGCTCAGGTCAACCTAACCGGAAGCGAGAACTTCACCATCTACTGGATGCACAATCCATTCACCCAGTTCCTCTTCAACTCAAGCGGAATGGTGGCTGGCCAAAGTGTCGCCATCGGTGGACCCGCATCGGGAGCCGCCAATGCAAATGCCGTCACTGTCAATCGAGTGGCCTTGCGCAACTGGGGCTTTAACGGCACCGTCGTCAACGGCAGCCAAAGCTCCGCCAACGGCACCTTCCAGATGCAGATCAACGGCTTCGCCGGAGTCCTGATCCCGCAAACAGTAACCGTCTATCTGGGCCCCAAGTCTGACTTCCGCTACGGTTTGGGCGCATTCGGCGACCTCGCCAACGGCTCGAACATCCGCGTCGTCGGACTGCTCCTAAAGAACCCGACCTCAGGCAAGTTAGTCCTGCTTGGTCGCCACGTGGACGGCCTCAACCTCAGCGATTTCACCACCGTCAACTACCAATAGACCTGAACGCTTGAACAGCATCTTTCGCGCCGAAGCCAAAATGGGAGGGCTTCGGCGCATTTTTTGTTTGCCCATAAAACGCCGCGCCACCGCCGCCTTCAAAACAAATCGGCAATCGGCGGAAACGTTAGCAGCAAGCTTATGCCAAGCAGGATCAGCGCGGCCGTGCAAACCGGCTTCAGTGAGATCATGCGCCCGCGCCACCGCCACTCCAGAATCCCCCACGAGATAAGCCACACCGCAATGGCGCACGTAGTTACTCCCGAAAGTGGGCCAGTAGGCTTGTAGAAGATCATCAGGCTCTTGATCGCAGCGGATTGATCCGCCGCAATTGCGAACAACGCAACCATCAACGAGCCGATGCCTGCGGCAAGCACCGCCGCCGCCCCGGAGCCAGTGGGGAAATCCATGACTTTAGCAGAAGTGGAAACCGGTTCAGCGTTCATTGCTATTTCCCTCAAAATCACTTTTCATAACTGCTGTCTCCAATGACTTCCCGCTATTACTTCCCGTTCATAAGTCGAATCGTCTCGCCGCCCTGCACTGGCGCGTTCTTGTTCAGCATCGCCCCAAAGAATCCCGCAATGCCGGCCGCAAGCATCGAAACAAAAACAAAGCCCAGCACTGCGGCATGAAGCTCCCTATGACGCCGCAGATTGCGCCCGTACCGGACGAACACCGCCGCGGCCATCGTGATCGAGATAGGCACTAGCCAGGCTACGTGCTCTTTCCACTCCATTCCGATCGAGTGCCAACCAATCGTGGATGGGCTTGCCATCAGCAATCGCTGCGGAAAGCCTGTCAGATCCGCGGTTCCCGGCGGCGGAACAGCCCGATACCACGGGTAAACAATGTAGGCGCCAGAAAGCACTGTAAGCCAGGCCAGCACGGCCATCACAATCAGATAAGTGCCGAGGAACCTTTCGTCTCGGACCTCAATCTGCGTCTGGCAAGACGGCGCATAGCGGCGGTATAACTCGACAATCGCCCCCGAGCAGGCCAGCAAATAAAGTGCGCCGAATCCCATCCCGTGAATGAGTGTCAGAAAACTGTGTTCCGTAATTTCCATTACTTATCCCAACCTTCCTGAAGTTATACGCTTGAAGTTATACCCTCGAACTACTGATTTACTAAATCGCTCCGTGCAACTTATTCCCCATCCCTGTAACTCTGCCACGAAAACAATGCGTTCCTTGCCGATTTATTGTCTTCTTTGCCCCACGTCCAATACATCCCCACATAGGCGTAGTTTTCCGTCTGTCCCGCAACAGAATGTCCGTAGCAAAACAGAAATTGCTCACCCGGATGATGCTTGAAGTGGTAGTACCCGCCCACGTCAATCAAAGTCGACGATTCGATCTGCGCCGGAGCCGCTCCCTCGCGTCCGTGCGCAAAAATCTCCGCCCCCAGCTCCAGCCTCTCGCTCAACTCCTTCTTCAACAGGAATCCCCCGTAAGCAAAGTTGCGAAAGTCCGTCTGCGGAACCACTTGATAACCGGCGCCGCCATCAAGCGTCCATTTACCGATGTTCTTTTGCGCCCACACAGGCAGTTTGTACCAGACCTTACCCACGCCAAGCCCATTGGTCTCGTCCCCGGTCGGCATCTCGAACATCGTAAAGCTGCCAATCTGAGGAAAGTGTTTCGTCTCCTTGATCCACGCAATCTTTGCGCCCAACTCCATGTCGGTTAACCCATAGGCCACGTTGCCCGTGCCCTCAGGCAGATAAACCGGATTGTTCAGTGGCGCAACCGTCCCCAACGGCAGAATTGCATGAAGCTGCACACGCGGAATTGCCCCCCAGTTAAATTCGAAACCCGGTCCAACCGAATCGACTTCCTTGGGAGTGCCGTCCATCCCGCCAAAAATATAGAACTCATAGTGATGCAAATCCACCGGCACCGGATCGTCCGTCTGATAAGGCGGCCCCTGCGCCCAAAGCCGCGGCGCGGCCAGGGCAAGCAACAGCAACAGTATTTGCCCTAACAGTTTGCGACGATCGTTCATTGTGGATTCTTTCCAACAGTGATGGTGATGTTCTCAGGGAAGCGCCATCTGCTCAGGACTATATATCGAACTTCGATAACAGGCAAGGCAAAATTCGCCAGGCGGCGATATATTAATGGTGTGAGAAATCATCAGCGCGAACTCTATTACGGACTGATTCGTATTCACGTGCTGGTCCACGCCTCTCACGAGTCCATCTTCGGGCTCGCAATGATGCACGAACTGGAACACCACGGTTATCGCATCGGTCCCGGCACTCTCTACCCGCTCCTGCACGGATTGGAACGGTCCGGTTTGCTCAAGTCGCGCCTCGACCAAGTTGGTGGCCACCGGCGGCGTGTCTACAAGATCACTTCCGCAGGCAGAAAAGCCCTGGAAAAAGTCACAGCCAAAGTCGACGAGCTTCACCACGAGTTGCACGAGGACCATCCGCGCAAGCTTCGTGACTGAACGCAGCCAACCTATCCAGCCAACTGTTTCTTCACCAGTTCGCTCACCGCACGCCCCTCGGCGCGCACGCCGGCCGTTTGCAGCTTCGCCTGCACCGCCTTCATCACCAGCCCCATCTCCTTGGGCGTCGGTTTGTGCCCGATGGAACCCTCAACTTCGGCCACGGCTTCGGCCACCAGCGTCCCCAGCCCTGCCTCATCCAGAGCCTTCGGCAGAAACTCCTCAATCACCACAATCTCCGCAGCCTCAATCGCCGCTAGCTCCGGCCGATTCCCGTTCGTAAACTGCTCGATCGAGTCGCGCCGCTGCTTGATCATCGTCGCCAGCACCTGCTCGGATTCAGCCTGCGTCAGCGGCTCGCGCTTCTCAATCGCCTTGTTCTTGAGCCCGTTCTTGATCAGCCGCAGCGTGCCCGTGCGCACCGCGTCGTGCGCCTTCAATGCGATTACAACTTGTTGGCTGACAAGGGCTTCCAGTGCGCCTGCATCGGTCATGGGTTACCTTCCTGAGATTCCAATTTTAATTCAGTCGCCCGGCTCACGTTTGCCATTCATTCCGAGGGTTGCCTGTAACAAGGGTACGCAGGCAGATTCGTTTTTATATCACGCAACTGATCTTGCCGGCGTCGCCTCCTGGCCCGAAACTTTTGCATTTACACAGCATTTACATAAGTGAGGTGAAAAACCATGAATCACATGTTGAAGACGATCGCGCTTCTGGGGATTGGGTTGATCTGCGCGCCAGTCTTTGGCGCGGAAACCCCTCGTCCAGGGACCGTGAACTATGTGGAAGGGACGGCATTTCTGGCGGGGAGGCAACTTAATCCGCACGATGTTGGCAGTGTCGAGATGAATCCCGGAGAGGTCCTCAGAACGGGAGAGGGCAAGGCCGAAATATTGTTGACACCCGGAGTCTTTCTGCGCGTGGACGACCACAGCACCGTAAAGATGATTTCGCCGGACATTACGCCTACGCAGGTTGAGCTCGAACGCGGTCGCGTGGCCGTTGAAGTGGATCAAATCTTCAAGCAGAACGATCTTGAGATCACCGATGGCGGCGTAACAACGCACCTGGCGAAGGACGGATACTACGAGTTCGACGCCAACCCTCCAACAGCCCTCGTGTTCAAAGGGGAGGCGGTAGTGGATGAAGGCGATGGAAGGTATCAAAATCTAAAGCAGCACCACGAGATGGCGCTTGCCGAAGGCGCACACGAAAAGTCGGCAGGTTTCAACGTCAAAGATGCCGAAGACGGTCTCTATAAATGGAGCAGCCTGCGCTCGCAGTACCTTGCAGAAGCCAACAACCAGATTGCGGGCGAATACGCAGGGGCCGCTGGATTCTATCCGGGCTGGTACTGGGATCCGTACATGTGGGACTATACGTTTATCGGCGGAGACCCGTTCTGGAGCCCGTTCGGATTTGGTTTCTATCCTCCCAACTGGGGTGGCTTCTACGGTGGCTACTTCGGAGGGGGCATCTACGGCGGACATCGCGTCTACGGCGGACATCGCTTCTACGGCGGCGGTGGAGGATTCCATGGCGGCGGTGGTGGAGGATTCCATGGCGGCGGTGGTGGAGGATTCCATGGCGGTGGTGGAGGATTCCATGGCGGCGGTGGAGGATTCCATGGTGGTGGCGGCGGACGTCGCTGAACTCCGTCTATGCTCGCCAAACCCAGGCTCCCGTGCCTCATCCTTTGGCCTTCCCCGCGGGTGGTTGCCGGCCAAAGGGTGGGATGCTCGGGACCCATTTGTCGCCCAGCACTGGAGTCGTTATCTGCCTTCAATCACAGTCCATCGCGAGCACAGATCGAGCAAGAATACTCGCATAACTGTATAATTATGTGCAAGTTAAATTAAATAATCCACACTCCTTCGCATCCCTTATCGATTTCACAAGTATCGATATCATGGACTTTAACAAAGATTTGCACAGAGATAAAATTCACATAAACCACAAAAAAGTGTATTCTGTGATTGTTGGCCGGCCCGCAATTCCTGCTCTCACCTCCATCCGGCCCCATAAGAGGAGAAAAAATGATTCGGAAGACTCGCTTGTTCACTCCGGGCCCAACCCCCTTGTTGCCCGCTGCCCAATTCGCCATGGCCGCGGCCGACATGCACCACCGCACCCCAGAATTCCGAGCCCTGTTCCAGAAGGTTCTTGCCCAGTTGAAGGTCTTCGTCGGCACAAAGAACGACGTGCTCCTCCTCTCCTCGTCCGGCACAGGCGCCATGGAGGCCTCGGTTTCCAATCTCACTTCGCCCGGTGACCGCGTCCTCGTCCTCACCGCCGGAAAATTCGGTGAGCGCTGGGTCGGTCTCGCCAAAGCATTTGGGTGCGAAGTCGATGTGCTCAGCGCGCCCTACGGCGAAACCTTCGATCTCGCCGACATCAAAAACGCTCTCAAGCCAGAGCATCGTGTTGTCTACATCCAGGCCACTGAGACCTCCACCGCGGTGCGCCACGATGTCGAGGCGATCGCGAAGATCGTCACCGCCACCGAATCTCTTCTCGTCGTCGATGGAATCACCGGCCTCGGCACCACCCACTTTGACGTCGACGGTTGGGGCATCGACGTCCTCATCGGCGGTTCGCAGAAGGCTGTCATGATTCCTCCCGGCCTCGCCTATCTCAGCGTCAGCGAGCGCGCTTGGGCGGTCATGGAAAAGTCGAAAAATCCCCGCTACTACTTCGATCTCCGCAAGGAGCGCAAGAACGCCGTCAAGGGCGAAAGCGCCTACACGCCCGCTGTCGCTCTCATCGCCGGCCTCGGTGCCGCTCTCGATTACATCGCCGGCCAGGCTGGCGGCGATCTCGAAAAAGGCCGCATCGCCCTCATCGATAACGCGCAGGTCAACGCGGAAGCAACGCGAGCCGCGCTCGTGTCGCTCGGCTTCACGCTCTTTGCTCCCACCGCGCCCGCTGCCGCAGCCACCGCCGTTGCCGTGCCCGAGGGCATGGACTCCGGCGCCGTCGTCAAAGCCCTCAAATCAAAATTCGCCTTGGTCACAGCCAACGGCCAGGGAGAGATGCAGGGCAAAATCTTCCGCGTCGCGCACCTCGGCTTCTTTGACTACCTCGACACAATCGCCTTTCTCGGCGCCATGGAGCACATCGCCAAAGACACACTCGGTCTGCCGGTTGAGTTCGGGCAAGCAGTAGCCGCCGCGCAAAAGGTCTACGCGAAAGCAGCAAAGCAATAGCAAGGTGAGCGGGGATAGCTCGCTATCCCCGTTCAGTCCGGAGCTGAAACCCAGGAGCTGTTTCCATGCCAGAACTAACTTTCGGAGAAAAGCTGCTCATCGCCCGCAAGCAGCTCGACCTCTATCAATACCAGATGGCCGACCGTCTCGGCGTGCACGCCAACTCCATCACCAAATACGAGAGGGGCGAAGGCAAGCCTCATGCCGCCGTGGTGCGGATGTTCGATCTGCTCTGCGAACAGCAAAACATTCGCTTTGACGAGTATCAATCCACGCAAAAGTTCAAGGGAGACGCGATGAAGATCGTACTTGCTGAAAAAGTTTCTCCGGCAACGCTCGCCGTGTTTGCGGCCGAGCCGGAATTGAATGTCCTCACACACGACCAACTGCCCGATGGACTCGCCGCAGCCCTGGCCGATGCCGACGCGCTTGTCGTGCGCTCCGCCGTGCAGGTCGACGACGCACTCATGGAGAAGGCGCCCAAGCTGCGTGTTATAGGCCGCGCCGGCGTCGGTGTCGACAACATCGATGCCGAAGCAGCCACCCGCCGCGGCATTGTCGTCATGAATACGCCAGGCGCAAACGCTGTCGCCGTTGCTGAGCTCGCCATCGGCCTCATGATTGCTCTAGCGCGCAAGGTGCCCGCTGCCAACGCATCAATGCACGCCGGCAAATGGGAGAAAAAGAACCTGCAAGGCGCCGAACTGCGCGGCAAGACGCTGGGCATTCTCGGTCTCGGCCGTGTCGGCCTTGAGGTGGCAAAGCGCGCCCGCGGCTTCGGCCTCGAAATCCTAGGCAGCGATCCATTCGTCTCAGCCGCCGTCGCGCGCGAGGCTGGCATCAAGCTGGTCACGCCCGATGAGCTCTTCGCAGGCTCCGACTATCTCACCCTTCATGTTGGCCTCACCCCGCAAACAAACGGCATCATCAATGCAAAAACTCTGGCGACCATGAAAAAGGGCGTCCGCATCGTCAACTGCGCCCGCGGCGAGCTCGTCGTAGACGCTGACATCATCGACGCATTGAACAGCGGTCAGGTAGCTGGCGCTGCGCTCGATGTCTTTACAGTCGAGCCGCTCAAGGACTCGCCTTACTTCGCCATGGACAACGTCATTCTCTCGCCGCACATAGCCGGTTCCACGGCCGAAGCGCAGGAGGCCGTCGGCGTGCAGATCGCCCAGCAGGTCCGCGACTATCTCAAGTTCGGCGTCGTGCAGAATGCCGTAAACCTTCCCTCGCTCAGCCACGAGGAGTACAAACAACTGGCGCCGTTCATCGACATGGCCGGCCGCCTCGGCGCTTTTCTCGCCCAGGCCGGCAAGTCCGGCATCGAGGCTATCGATATTGTCTATAGCGGAACGCTCGCCGAGGCGAAAACCGACTTGGTGCGCAATGCCGCCATCGCAGGCCTGCTCCAGGGTTCGGAGAACGTAAATCGCATCAACGCCGCCGCCGTCGCCCAGGAGCGCGGCATCCGCATCCACGAGGAAAAGACCGGGACCCATCGCGGCGGAGCTGCCAGCGTGCTCACCCTCGAACTCCACACCGCCAACGGCGGATCCCGCGCCAGCGCCACCGTCATTCACGGTGAGCAGCCGCGCCTGCTCGAGTTTGATTCCATCGACATCGAAACCCCGCTCGAAGGCAACTTGCTCGTCTGCCGCAACCTCGACGTCCCCGGTGTCATCGGCAGAATCGGCACCATCCTCGGCGAGCATGGAGTCAACATCGCAAACTTCACCCTCGGCCGCGAACGCGCCGGCGCAAAGCCAGTCAAGGCTCTCGCCGTCGTCCAGGTCGACGCGCCAGTTTCAGATACGGTGCTCACCGCCCTGGCAACCATCGAAGCCCTGATAGAAGCGCGCCCCGTGCAACTACCAGAACCAGGCTTCTAACTTCCAGCCCGAATCAATTCACCACTTTCAAACAGAAAAGCCACCGCGGCAAGCGGTGGCTTTTCCTGTTCGGAACAGAATCAATCAAGCCCGGCTCAAATAAGCCCCTTCGCTCGTATCCACGCGAATCTTCTCGCCCTCATTGATGAACGAAGGCACCTGCACAACCAGGCCCGTCTCCGTCTTGGCCGGCTTCGTCACGCTCGACGCCGTAGCCGACTTCAGCCCCGGCTCGGTCTCCACCACCGTCAACTCCACCGCCGACGGAAGATCGATGCCCACCGCCTCTCCATCGTGATAGCTCACCTTGATCTGCAAATTCGGCGTCAGGTATTCCACCGCATCGCCCAGCGTCGAGCCCTTCAGCACCGTCTGCTCGTAGTCCACCGGATTCATGAAGTAGAAGTCGTCGCCGTCATTGTAAAGAAACTCCATGTCCACTTCATCCACCATAACCTTCTCAATCGCATCGGCGGAGCGGAAACGGTGCTCGAACATTGCGCCCGACTTCAGGTTGCGAAGCTTGGCCTGGATAAACGCGCGCAGATTGCCGGGAGTGCGATGCTCAACCTTGAAAACCAGGTGGAGTTGGTCGTTGTGCTTGATGATCATGCCCGGACGCATTTGTGTGGCGGGAATCGCCATAAGATTTGGAACTCCTTGCTCGAATTGCGCTCTTTGCGCAATGAATTCTGGCCTTGGCCCAGCTTCCATTGTAGCCTACGGCCTTTTCGCCGGTCTTCCGCAGAAAGCCCGGCTCCCCTGCGCTCCCCTTCTTGTGTTCTCATCGATACCATGACGGCGAAAGTTCTTGCGCAAGCTAAGACCGCACGGGCAGCGCTGTTGTTGCTCTGCTTCCTCCTCGCCCTCAGTGCAATGCGTTCCGACCTGTTTCCCGTCTCCGTCGCCAATCCCGCGCCGCAGTTGGAAAGGGAAGCCGTACCCTTCGCTCTCATGGCATTGATGGCGACACTTTTAGCAGTCGCCAGCAAGGCCCGCAGGCCGCCCCGCAGCCAGGTGCAATCCTCCATCCTCATCGGCATGGGCCTCTTCGTTGCTCCCGCTCTGCTCCTTTTCGCCTCGCACGGCTTTGTCTCGGCCTTTACGCGCGTCGCCCTCTTCTCTCTGGTGCCGGTCTTCGCCGTCGCCTTCGAACCGCACATCGGAGCCGGCCTCGCATCGCAGAGCCGGGGCAGTCTACTGGCCGCGCTCCTGGCCATGGCCGGCACGCTCTTCGTCTTCTCGCTCACTCTTCCCAGCTCCATCGAATCTGGAGCCGCATTCGCTGCCGTCATTGTTGCCGCTGCCTGCGTCGCCGCCTCCAATTGCTACGCGGTGCGCGTGGCAAGCGCATTGCCCCGCGGCGGCCTCGCCCCGTTGGCCGCAATTGCCGGTGCCGCCGCCGCTCTCGGGCTGCTCGTCGCAAGTGCAACCACCGAGCGGCTCACGTGGCGTTTGAGCCTGACTGGTTCAAACTTCGCCTGGCTCGCGCTTGTTTCGGTGCCCAGTCTGTTCCTCCTCTTCTGGCTCATGCCCCGCATGACTGCCACGCGCATGACCACCCGCTTCGTCATTGCGCCGCTCATCGCCATCCTCATCGCCATGGCGCTCGACCGCCCCTCAGTGGGACTACGCACCTGGGCTGGCCTCCTCCTCGCCGCAGCCGGTGCAGCCTGGATTCTGTTCGCCCCCGATGAGCCTCCTGCGCCAAGTTCGCCCACGTTTAATCTGAATCTCGAGTAAATTTCAATGACAAAAGCGCAGACACGCTCCTGACCGCTAGTTGTCGAGTCCGCGCGCAATCCGCTACCATTACCAGCGAATCTGCACTGGCAATAACCCCCCTCGGAGTTCCTGATGCCTCAGTACATGATGCGCCGTATTCTCGCTATCTCATTTGCGTTTTTCTTCGCTGTTGGCTCTCTCACCTCTGCTGCTCAAGCCCCGGTGCCCGCCAACGCGCCCTATAAAGACGTAAAGTTGCCCGTAGATAAGCGAGTCGCCGATCTGCGCGGCCGCATGACGCTCGAGGAAAAAGCCTCTCTCGTCGGCGGCTATGGCTGGATGGAAACAGCCCCCATCGAAAGGCTCGGAATCCCGTCCATCAAAATGGCCGACGGCCCCTTGGGGGTCCGTTCCTGGATGGGTTCCTCAGCCATCACCAACGCGTCCGGCTCGAAGCTCAAAATAGAGTCCACCAGCTTTCCATCCGGTATCGCTATGGCTTCCACCTGGAACCCCGAACTCGTCGAGCGCGAGGGCGAAGCCATCGGACAGGAGGTCAAAGCGCTGGGTCGCGACATGATCCTCGGCCCCACCGTCAACATTAACCGCCAACCGCTTTGGGGTCGCAATTTCGAGGGCTACGGCGAGGACCCATATCTGTCCTCGCGCATGGGAGTCGCCTATGTCCGCGGCGTCCAGAGACAGGGCGTCATTCCGTCGGTTAAGCATTTCGCCGCCAACAACGAGGAGTTCGAGCGCCGCCGCATCGACGAGCAGATCGACCAGCGGACTCTGCATGAAATCTATCTCCCAGCCTTCAAAGCTGCCGTCCAGCAGGGCGGTGCCTGGGCCGTCATGTCGGCCTACAATAAGGTCAATGGCGAAAATGCATCGCAAAATGCCCCGCTCCTCCAGGACATTCTGCGCAAGGAGTTCGGCTTCAAAGGGTTCGTCCTCTCCGACTGGCTCAGCACTTATTCCACTGCCGCTCCCATCAATGCTGGGCTCGATCTTGAGATGCCTGGTGGACCACGCGCATTAGACGCGATCAAGCGTCCCGGCGCGGAAGGTTCCGGCGTCAGCGGCCTCTGGCTTACAACTCAAAACGTGCTTGCCGAAATCAAAGCTGGCCATATCTCGCAGGCCACCCTCGATACCAACGTCAGTCACCTCTTGCGTGTAATATTTGTGAGCGGCCTCTTCGACCACCCACAAGAGAAACTCGCCGGGTTGGACACGCCCGCACAAAAAGCTGCTGCTCTTGAGGGTGCAACCCAGGGCATTGTCCTATTGAAGAACGCCGGTTTGCTTCTTCCGCTCGACCCCGCAAAAATCCGCTCCATCGCCGTTATCGGCCCCAATGCCGCTATCGCCCGCACCGGCGGAGGCGGCAGCTCACTGGTTGCGCCCAAGTACGCAATCGCCCCGCTCGATGGAATCCGCACTCGCGCCGGCAACGACATCAAAGTCACCTACGCGCTCGGCGTCGGCATGGAAGGCGAGGATCCCGCGCAAGACACACCCGAGGCGCGCGCAAACCTGCTCAAAGAGGCTAAAGAAGCCGCAGCCCACGCCGACGTAGCCATCGTCGTCGTTGGCCGCAGCTCCAAGATTGAAGGGGAAGGCCACGACCTCACGACCATGGATCTCCCCGCCGGACAGGACGAGTTGATCGCTGCCGTTGAAGCGGCAAATCCGCACACGGTAGTCGTCCTCAACACAGGCAACCCCGTCACCATGTCGAGCTGGCTCGAACAAACTCCGGCCCTCGTGGATATGTGGTACGGCGGCCAGGAAGGTGGGCACGCACTCGCGTCCATTCTCTTCGGCGATGCCAACCCATCCGGCAAGCTTCCCGCTTCATTTCCGAAAAAGTTGCAGGACTCACCCGCCTACGCAAACTACCCTGGCGAGAATCTCAAGGTCAACTTCGCCGAAGGAATCTACGTTGGCTATCGCTACTACGACACCAAAAATATTGAGCCGCAGTTTCCTTTCGGTTTCGGCTTGAGCTACACAACATTCAAATTGAGCGGCCTCTCCATCACGCCCGCCAAAGTCTCCGGCCAGCAGCCTGTCCAAGTGAGCCTCAAAGTCACCAACACCGGCAAGCGCGCCGGTGCGGAAGTGGTCCAACTCTACATCCACGACGGCCACTCCAAAATCGATCGCCCCACCCACGAGTTGAAAGGCTTCACCCGCGTTGAACTCGCGCCCGGCCAAAGCAAGCTCGTCTATTTCAGTCTCGACCGAGCCGCCCTCTCCTACTGGAGCCCGGAAATGATGGACTGGACCGCCGACCCCGGCACCTTCGAGATACAGGTCGGCTCTTCGTCCCGCGACATCGCCTTGCGCGCACCACTCGTGCTCGCAAAGTAGCCTGGCTCGCGCATGAACCCACGCATACTCACAATTCCTCAACCTGAACCGCTGGTTTTTGACAGCGATGGCAAGCTACACACGAAAGTTCTTGCCGAAAACGCCGACCAGACTTCGCACTTCTCAATCGTATTGCAGGTCACTGAACGCAAGTTGTGCCAACGGTAGATTGCTATCCACGGTACGAATCTCGCCAACGTCCTCGCTCCATCGTGGCCCTGGAGGCGTACATGCAAGTTCAGAGTCTGCTCATCTCTCGCGTCGACCTGGCCTACATCGCGCTGGGAACCGTATTTGTGTCCTTCGGATTTGCCTCGTGCGTCGTGGCGGCTATCCGGCGGCGCAGCCAGGCAAGCGTCCTCCTCTGGCTCGGAGTCTGGAGCGGAATGTACGGGGTCAGCCTGCTGCTCAGGCAGCCTGCCGTCTTCGCCGTCTTGCCCCACTGGCTGCGCATCAGCGCACCATTCACCGTCAATGCCATCAGCTTCCTGCTCGTCGTCGTCGGCCTCCTAGTCTGGTCGGAGTTGACCCGCGGAAAGATGCGTTCGTTTACGCAGTTGCTGGCAATTGTGGGGGTGGCAATCGCGGTCGCTGGCATCGGCAAATTCATTGCAACGGGTTCCGCCAACACTCTTCTCCCCGCGAACAATCTGCTGGCCGTCTGCGCCCTCATCGCCCTGGCAGCCGTAGTCACGGTGCCAAGCCTGTCAAGCAAGTACCTTGCATTTCCGAATCGCATTCTCACTGCAGCCACGCTGGTGTTTACGGCCGAGGCGTTGTTCAGAAATGTGTGGGGCGGCCTGCGTTTGCCCTATATCGAGCTGCCCTTGCTCGACGAGACTGCATTTGCCTTTTTCCTCTTTTCATTTGCCTACGTAGCCGGAGAAAAGGTCTTCGCCAACGAGCGGCGCTTGCTCGCCATCGAGAGCGAACTTGAAGTTGCGCGGCAGATTCAGGCCTCAATTCTGCCCGCCCACACCCCGGAAACAGACGCCCTCCGCATTGCCACCTCGTACCTTCCCATGACCGCAATCGGCGGCGACTTTTACGAGTTTGTTGAGATCGATCCGCACCGGGTGGGGTTCCTCGTTGCCGACGTTTCAGGGCACGGTGTCCCCGCCGCGCTCATCTCCACCATGCTCAAGGTTGCTATGCAAACGGTCGTCCCGTACTCGGATAAGCCTGCGGAAGTCTTGTGCGGCTTGAACCGCGTCCTCAGCGGACAACTGCGCGGCCAGCTTATCTCCGCGGCGTATTTATTTGTCGACACGGATTCAAGCAAGGCGTGGTATTCCTCTGCCGGACATCCGCCGCTGCTGCAATGGAGAGCCGGAACCCTCCAGCCGATTCAGAGCAACGGCCTACTCTTCGGCGTAATGCCTGACGCCGAATATCCGGTACTCGAGATCGCTCTAATCCCAGGCGACCGCTTTCTGCTTTACACCGACGGTGTGGTTGAGCCGGAAGACGCGAGAGGCGAAGCCTTTGGAGACAAAGCCCTGGAGCGAGTGGTTCGAAAACATGCCCACAAGGCGCCCGCCGAACTGTCCACGCATCTGCTTGAAGAGCTTCGGCGATGGCAGCCCGCCGGCATCGCCCAGCAGGACGATGTAACCCTACTCGTGATCGATGTACTGTGAGGCCTGGCTCAGCGCAAATCCACGGCACCCGCAAAGGAGGTCGGTGCGCCTACCGCTGCGGCTCGTAAGGTTCCACGCGCAGAAAGTCCGAAAGAATCCCGCGCTCCTCCGGCGAAAATGAGCTCTGGTAGCGCGCCGAGTTCAGCACCGTCTGCCGCTGGTCCAGCGGAACCCCGCGCAGATCGTTGAAGGCGCGCTTCATCATCGTTCGCCGGTCCGCAGGCAGGGTCTTCCACTCCCGGCTCGAGCGGTTAATGCTCATCCGTTCCGAAGGTGTCAGCCGCTCCAGCATCTCGTTTCGCGCCAGCCTGCGGTCCCGCTGTTGCGTCGGCATCCGGTCCACGTCCCGCAACTGCTGCGCCAGCCGTTGCTGATCGGCCTGCGGCAACCGCCGAAAGCTCGGATCGTTCCGCAGCATCCGCTCCTGGTCCTGCACCGGAACATTCCTGTGCTGATTCAGCCAGTCTTCCAGATGCCCCCGAGGCGCCACTCTAGGATTCGTGTAACCTCCGCCCTGCCCGCCGTTATACACCGGCCGCCCATTTCCGGCCCCTGCATTTCCGGTACCTGGATTTCCTGCACCGGGATATGCAGGTCGATATGCAGGCCGATCAGCCGGCCGCGCCCCCGTCGCCGGACCACCGGCCTCAGGCCGCGCACCACCGCCTCGCTGCTGCGGATACGCCTGATACTGTCCCCTGTCTGGCAGTTGCTGACCCGCTCCGTACTGTGGCCGCGCCTGCCCTTGCGGCCCTTGCCGATACTGCCGCTGCGGCCGATATTCCTGCCTGTATTCCCGTTGCGCCGCCGGCCGCTCTGCCCGACGCTCCCCCTGCTGCCGCTGCCCAAACGCTGTCGCCGCCGAAACACACAAAGCTATCACCGCCGCGGCCAAAGCCACCATGCGCATCTTTCGCTCTATGTGTGCCCAGATCACAACTTTCTCCTTCGGCCCCAGACCGAAACCCGTCAATCCCTGGTCCCGCCCCCGGTCTCCGCCCCTAGTCTCCACCATTGTTATCGGAGATCGACTCCAACTGGTCCAGCAACTGCGCATTGTTATCCAGCAACTGCAAATCGTGCACCACCGCCGTCTGCGCCTGCGGCTGCGGTTGTGCCGCGTGATTCCAGTTCGTCACGCCCAGGTACGTTCCGCCTCCCAGCAGCATCAGCACCGTCAGCGCCATTGCCGCCAGCGGCCTCACGTGCGCACCCGGCCCATACGCAAACATTCCGCGCATCCGCGCAATCCTGCCTGCAAGCCACCCCGTCGGCACAGCCTCGCGCTCTTCCCGCATCCGCGCATTCAGCCGCGTCATAAAGTAAGGGCTCGGCTCCGGAGCATCCCACGTATCCATCAGCGCCATCGTCGCCTTCAACTCGGCCAACTCGGCCCGGCAACCATCGCACTCCGCCACATGCGTTTCAACCTCGGCAGGCACAGCCTTTGGATCAAGCAACAGATCCGCCAGCTTCAAATCCATTTTCGTGCAATTGTTCTTCATCGTTTTCATCGTTGCCACCCCTGCTCTCCGCCGGTTCCTTCCGGCGTGTCTTCACTTACACAAACTCCTTCAACTTCTCCCGCAGCGTCTGGTAGGCCCGGAACAGAAGCGACTTCGTTGCCGACTCGCTCAGCTTCAGCACATCGCCAATCTGCCGGTAATCCATCCCCTGGTACTTGTGCATCACCACCGCCATCCGTTGCCGCTCCGGCAGCGCCATCACATGGCTCTTGATCGCCGCCATCCGTTCGGCCGTCATCAGCCTCTGTTCCACATTCGGCTCGTCATCGGCCACATCCGGCGTCGTCCCCGTCTCCTCGTCCGGCGCATCCAGGTAGATCGTCTGCGCCGTCCGTTCGTGCTTCGTATCCCGCGCGTGGTTCACTGCCAGGTTGGTCGCAATCCGGTAGAGCCACGTCGTAAACCGCGCCTCCGCACGGTAGCTTTCTCTGGCTCGGTACACCCGCAGAAAAACCTCCTGCGCCAACTCCTCGGCCACCGCCTGGTTCCGCGACATCCGGTACAGAAAACGAATCATTGCGCGATGGTGTTTCTGTACCAGGAAGTTGAAGCTAGCCTCGTCACCCGCCGCCACTCGCAGCATCGCCGCCGCGTCGCTCGCCGGGTCCAGCTCCGTCTGCGCAGCGCGCGCCACCCCGCCGCTCTCCATCCGCGTATCGACTCGCGCCTCCGGCCCGTTCCCCGGCCGCGCCGCGCCTACCCCCAGGGTCGAGTTGTCCAGGACCATGGTAGCCATATCTTCTGGAACCCTGTTTTCCCCCCAAGGTTGCGCTGTTTCAGCAATTTCCTCACCACTTTCCCCGCTCAGCCCGTCCGCGCCCGCCGCCCCCGGACCGCCCCCCAGCGTCATCTCCCCTTCGCCCATCTCCCCGTTCGCCGCAAAGTCCCCCCTCCGCCCACCTGCCGGGCGTCCCTGGTGCCGGATTGATCTGATTCTCCACTGCATCGTATGAGCGCGGCCCGGGCCCCAGGGTATCCATCCCCCACGGCCTTCCATTTTTAGCAGCCGGCAAAAGTTGACCCTGAAGAGATGCCCCTCCAGAGTTGCCCCTCCCGCGGTTAGCCCTCAGGGGTTGGCCCTAAAGCCCTGCTGGTGTTACTCTACCCCATGGGATGCACCGCTCGCGCGGACCCCTCCCAGCCCCTCCCAGGGGCGCTTAACTCAGCGGTAGAGTGCCACCTTCACACGGTGGAAGTCGCAGGTTCGAATCCTGCAGCGCCCACCAAGATCAGATTCTAAGACATCCTAAGAATCAAGTTAAGCCGCTGATAAATAAGCGGCTTTTGTCTTTTTGTGGCCAATGAGGAATTGTGGAAGCCAACTCTTGGTGGGGGTATGTCTGGGGGCATATTTTTCGGAGTTGGGGGCATTTTGCCTAACAGCTTCTCGGGGCGCCCTCAATGGCCTTGACCGACACCGAGATTCGCCGATCCAAACCTGCAGAGAGGTCATACAAGCTCTCCGATGGTGGAGGTCTGCACCTCCTCGTCACCCCATCCGGCGGTAGGCTCTGGCGCTGGAAGTATCGATTTCAAGGCACAGAGAAGCAAATGGTTTTCGGTCCATACCCGGCTTTAACTCGTGCTGATGCCCGCGAATGCCGCGATGCGGCCCGAAAGCGGCTGGCCAATGGAATCGATCCCATGGCCGAACGGATGGCCGAGAAGACCGCCGTCAAAGAGGCCACGGAACATACCTTCGAGAAAATCGCGGAGTTATGGCTGGAGCTCTGGCATGGAAGCAGGAGCGAGTGTCATGCCGAAACGACCAGAAATCGTCTAAGAGTGAATGTCTACCCCGTATTGGGAGCCAGACCCATCGCGGAAGTCGAGCCGATGGAACTGGTCCAACTTGCCAAAGGGATTGAGGCCCGCGGCGCCTCAGACATGGCGAAACGCATTCTTCAGATTGTGGGAATGGTATTCCGCTATGCTGTGGCGCATGGCTACAGCAAGCGAAATCCCGCCGCTGAGATCCGACCCTCGTACATCCTGAAACCTACCCGCAAGATCAACATGGCGCGCATCGATGCCAAAGAACCTCCAGCGCTGCTCCGGGCGATCGAGGTTTATGAGGGACGACAACTGACCAGGCTGGCAATCAAGCTAATGGCACTGACCTTCGTCCGGACCAGCGAACTAATCTGCGCGCGCTGGGAGGAGTTCGACCTCGAAGCAAAGCGTTGGTCTATTCCTGCCAGCCGCATGAAAATGCAAAGCCCGCACATCGTCCCGTTGTCATATCAAGCCATTGAAGTGCTCGAACTCTTGCGGACGCTCTCCGGCACCCGAGAGCTCGTCTTCCCCGGTGAACAGAACCACAGGAAACCTATGTCCAACATGACCATCCTGAAGGCACTGCAGCGCATGGGCTACAACGGCCGAATGACCGGCCACGGTTTCCGTGGCCTGGCGTCGACCATCTTGCACGAGCAAGGCTACAACCATGACCACATCGAGCTACAGCTTGCACACGCCCCACGCAACACCGTCCGTGCCGCCTACAATCACGCCCTTTACTTGGAGCCCCGCGCCAAGATGATGCAGGACTGGGCGGATTATCTAGAACGCACCCTACGAGGCGGAAAAGTTCTGCCCTTTCGCGGACGTGCAGCATAACCAGACCGAGCAATTGGCTGCCTCAGCTCTAGATCTCTCAATCCAAATCGAATCCGGCATTAAATTCAGTCTGCGGCGGTTATATCAAGTTTCGAAAGACTTTCGATGTCCATCCGGTTCAACTTCCGCCTTGAATAAGGATCAGCTCTGTTGGCGAAACTTAACGCTATTGCATAAGGGAATTTGTAGATACTTGCCCACATATCAGGACCAATAGCCCCTCGATGAGTAATTAGGCGATTTACCGTGAAGCGAGAATCGCTCCAGGCGACAAGCACGTATGAGTACGCATCCAAGCGCGAATGTCTCTTAGCCTGCCAGTTTGATTGCTCCGGGCGAAGTATGCGGCTTTCAATTGCCTTTCCAGGGTTTATAGTGAAGACGCTCTCATTCCTCGATTTTTTGCTTCAGCTGGCCATTTTTTCCGAGAGGGGCTGCCGCTCCAACGCGGGATGAATCTTCTGTAAAGCATCGGCGCTGTTGAGAGTGGATGCAGTAAAGATGAAGTGATGGCTTTTTAATGGGGTCCCCCGCAATGCCTAATCCGACGCGGAGTTGGCAACTCATCGTTTCCGTTCTGTTGATCGTGTTGGTATTGGCGATCACGATGGGAATGGTGTGGCACCATTATGATCAGTGCTCGGCGGGCAACTGCACGCTGTGCCACATGGTCATCGCGCCCCCGGCGGCCGTGATCGGAGCGATCGGATTGGTTCCGGTCACCGCGGAATACGCGGTCCTGGAGAATGGTTTTGTTTCGCGTTGCAGGGTCAATGAAAAGCCGCCACGCGCTCCTCCTGTATAGCCCCTCCCTGCACTTGGTGCCTTTGCGGCACAGTCGTCGGCTATTTCTCTGAGTCAGGAGCTGCAGCGCCTATGCATCTGTCAATTTTACGTATTTCTATACTCGGGCTTTCGTTTTTGTTTGCGGAGTTAGCGGTCGCGCAAACGCCGCCCGCTCAGTCTCCGCCGCAGGGCGGCCAGGGGCCGGCACCGACTGCGGGTCAACTGGCGCAAACGCCTGGCGCACAGTTGATCACGCTTGATCAGGCGATCCAGATGGCGCTCGAGCACAATCACAATCTGCTGGCGGCGCGGACCTCGATTCAGCAGAACGAGGCGGAAGAGATCACGGCGAACCTGCGCCCGGACCCGGTGCTGAGCACCGATGCGATCTTCCTGCCGGTGTTCGAGCCCAGCAACCTTACCTCGGATTACATCGACAACATTGCGCAGTTCGACCTGGGCGTGAGCTACCTATTCGAGCGCGGGAAAAAGCGGCAGCACCGGCTGCAGGCCGCGAAGGACCAGACTGCCGTGACGCGCTGGCAGGTGGCTGACAACGAGCGCACGCTGACGTTCAGCGTGGCCACGGATTTCATCAACGTGGAGCTGGCCGAGTCGACACTGGAGCTGGCCAACCAGGATCTGAAGAGCTTTCAGGGCACGGTGGACATTACCAAGGTGCGCTACCAGGCGGGCGCTATTGGTCTAGACGATCTGCTGAAGATGAAGCTGCAATTGCTACAGTTCCAAACCGACGTGGCGCAGGCCAAGCTGGCGCGGGTGCAAGGGCTCTCGGACCTGCGACAGTTGCTCGGATACGAAGAAGTAAACGCGGACTACGATGTGGCCGGATCGTTCGATTACCAGCCGATGAAGGGCGGGCTCGAAGATATGCAGGCGGCGGCGCTGAAGAGCCGGCCAGACCTCCAGGCAGCGCAGCAGGGGGTGGCAGCGGCCAACAGCGCGTTCAATCTGCAGAAGGCGATCGGAAAGCGGGACGTGACCGGGGCTATCGATTACACCCACCTGGCCTATCTCAGCGACATTTCTGTTTTCGGCTCGATGCAATTGCCGATCTTTGATCGCAACCAGGGCGAGATCAAACGGGCCGGGTTTGCGATTACGCAGGCGCAGGAGCAGCAACTTTACGCGAACGGACAGGTGCTGACGGATGTAAGGGACGCGTACGAAGGTTGGCAGGCGAACAACGAAGTTGTAGGGCTGTACCGCTCAGGATATCTCGACGATGCGCAACAATCGCTGGACATTACGGATTACGCGTACAAGCACGGAGCGGCCAGCCTGCTGGACTTTCTGGATGCGGAACGGAGTTATCGTGCAACGCAACTCGGCTACCGGCAGGCGCTGGCATCGTACCTGCAGGCGCTGGAACAGCTTCGCGAAGCGGTAGGAACCAGGAGCTTACCATGAGACACGCGCAGAAGATGGATGGCGCCCGCCGGATGCGGAGCGTATGCCCCCTGCTACTTGCGATGCTGGCATTGGCCGGCTGCCACTCGAAGGACAATGCGGGCGGGATGACTTCGTTTTCGTCGAAGGCATCGCCGTCGGCGACGCCGCAGTTGTTCACGATTCCCGCGGACCAGATGAGCCAAGTGCAACTGGTGACGATGACCCCAGGCACGCTGACGAATACGCTGCGGTTGACGGGCGCGGTGGCCTACAACGCATTCAAGACGACGCCGGTGATTACGCAGGTGGGCGGTCCGGTGAGCCGGATCATGGTGGTCCCCGGCGATCGTGTGCAGATGAATCAGCCGATGCTGGAGGTGAGCAGCCCAGACTACGCGCAGTTATTGGACGGCTACCTGAAGGCGGCGGATTCCTTCCGGCTGGTGGACAAGTTCTACATACGCGCGCAGGACCTGTATGCGCATCATGCCATTGCGCAACAGGACATGGAGCAGGCGGAGAGCAATCGCACCCAGGCGCAGGCAGACCTGAACGCGGCCGAGCAGGGCATGCGAATCCTGGGCATCAAGAATCCTTCGGACCTGGCGAAGGCTCCTTCGTCAGCGCAGATTCCGGTGCTGGCGCCGATTGCCGGCGTGGTGGTGGAGCGGCTGGTTTCGCTGGGACAGGTGGTGCAGGCAGGGCAGACGCAGGCATTCACCATCACGGACCTCAGCACAGTGTGGGTGCTCGCGAACGTATACCAGGCGGATCTGGAGTACGTGAAAAGCGGCGAAGACGTGGTGGTGCAGACGGATGCATTTCCTGAGAGTTTCCACGGCAGGATTTCGTATGTTTCACCGGCCCTCGATCCGAACACTCGCACGCTGCAGGCGCGCATCGTTGTGGACAATCCCGGCGAAAAGCTGAAGCGCGATATGTACTGCACGGTGACGGTGACGGCTGGCGTGCTGAAGAATGCGCTGGCGGTGCCAAATGCTGCGGTACTGCGCGACGACAACAACCAGCCCTTCGTGTATGCGCTGACAGGTGACAACCAGTTTGGGCGGCGCGACGTGGTGCTGGGAGAAATGCAGGGTAGTGAAACGCAGATCGTGAAGGGCTTATCGCCGGGCGACAGGATTGTAGGCAATGGCAGCCTGTTCCTGCAAGTCGTCAACTCGATGCAGCACTGAGAGGACAGGCCGAGATGATTCATCGCATCGTTCAATTCGCGCTTCAGCAAAAGCCGGTCGTCCTGTTCCTGGCGGCATTCATGGCCGTGGGCGGAGCGATAGCTTTCCACAACATGCCCGTGGATGCGTATCCGGATCTATCGCCGCCCATGGTGGAAGTGATTACGCAGTGGCAGGGCCACGATGCGTCAGAGGTGGAGCGTCTGGTCACGGTGCCTACCGAAGTGGAGATGAACGGCGTCCCCAAGCTGGCCGTGATGCGTTCGATCTCGCTTTACGGGCTTTCGGACGTGATCATGACCTTCAACGAAGGCACGGACGATTACTTTGCGCGCGAGGTGGTGTTTCAGCGGCTGAGCGAAGTGACGTATCCGCAGGGCGTAACGCCAACGATGGCTCCGCTGGCGAGCCCTTCGGGACTGGTGTATAGGTACGTGATTGAAAGCCCGGATCGTTCGCCGCAGGAGCTGAAGACGATTGAAGACTGGGTGCTCCAGCGGCAGTACAAGCAGGTGCCCGGCGTGGCAGACGACTCCGGCTTTGGTGGCACCGTGATGCAGTACCAGGTGCTGCTCGATCCGGCCAAGCTCTACGCGTATCACGTCACCGTGCCGACTGTTATTCAGCAGCTTTCGGCGAATAATTCGAACGCCGGCGGAGGATTCTACGAGCAAGGCCAGCAGTCCGATTATGTGACCGGCGTGGGACTGGTGCGCGACACCTCGGATATTGCAAATATCCTGGTGGGCTCGCAAAACGGCGTGCCCACCCGCATCGGCGACATTGGGCAGGTGGAGATCGGGAACGCGCCGCGGCTGGGCGAGTTCGGCTTCAACAAGACGGACGACGCGGTGGAAGGCGTCATCATGATGCGGACCGGCGAGCAGACGCAGAACGTGCTCAAGGGCGTGGAAGCCAAGACGCAGGAGCTGAATGAGCACCTATTGCCGCCCGACGTGAAGGTGCACCCCTACTACGACCGCAGCGACCTGGTGCAACTGACCATCGACACAGTGGAACACAACCTGCTGATGGGCATGGTGCTGGTGTTCGTAGTGCTGATGGCGTTCCTGGTGAGCTTCCGCGCGGCCGTGATTGTGGCGCTTACCATTCCGCTATCGCTGATGTTCTCGTTCATCTTTCTGCATGCTGAGGGGATTCCGGCGAACCTGCTCTCAATAGGGGCGATAGACTTCGGAATTTTGATCGACGGCACGCTGGTCATGGTGGAAAACATCTTCCGCGAACTGGGCGCGCGCGAGGGACAGCAGTACGATCTCGAAGAAGTGATCAAGAATGCCGCCAAGGATGTGGACCGCCCCATCTTCTATTCGGTCGCAGTGATCATTGCCGGGTATCTGCCCATTTACGCGCTCACCGGCCCTTCGGGCAAGCTGTTCAAGCCCATGGCGGATACGGTGGCCATTGCGCTGGTTGGGGCCCTGATTCTGACTCTGACGCTTGTCCCCGTGCTCTGTGCCATGTGGTTCAAGAAGGGTGTGCACGAAAAAGAGAACAAGCCATTTCAGTGGATCCTCCGGAAATATGCGGTGTGGCTGGACTGGTGCCTGGAACGGCCGCGAACAACGCTGGTTCTGTCGGGGGTGATCTTGGCGGCCACGCTACTGCTGATTCCGTTTATCGGCGGTGAGTTCATGCCGCACCTGGACGAAGGTGCAATGTGGATTCGCGCCACCATGCCGTACACGGTTTCGTTCGAGACGTCGAGCAAATTCTCGCCGCAGGTGCGGGACATTCTCATGAAGTACCCAATGGTGACGGATGTGGGCTCGGAGCTGGGGCGGCCGGACGATGGCACCGACCCGACCGGGTTCTACAATGACGAATTCTACGTAGGGCTGAAGCCGTATGGCGACGCGGTGTGGAAGACGGGATCGATTCACACCAAAGCGGAGCTGCAAGCGAATATCGAGAAGCAGCTGGATAGGTTTCCGGGTGTGATCTTCAACTTCACGCAGCCGGCGGAAGATGCAGTGGACGAGGCGCTGACGGGCCTCAAGAGCGCGCTGGCGGTCAAGATCTACGGACCTGACCTGAACGTGCTGCAGAGTACGGCGCTGGAGATTAAGCGGCGCCTCAGCCAAGTGCCGGGATTCGCGGAACTGACCGTGGTGCGCCAACTGGGGCAGCCGACCCTAACCATTGACGTGGATCGCAGCAAGATAGCGCGCTACGGCATCAACGTGGCCGATGTGCAGGCGATTGTGCAGGCGGCGGTGGGCGGGCAGGCGGCCACGCAGGTAGTGCAGGGCGAAAAGCTCTTCGACCTGGTGGTGCGCATGAAACCGGAGTTCCGCCAGAGCGCGAACGAGATTGGGAATCTGCTGGTGGGCACGCCCTCCGGGCAGCAGATTCCACTGAGCGAGCTGGCGGATATTCGCGAGTCGGGCGGGGCAGCGCTCATCTACCGCGAAAACAACTCGCGGTACATCGGAGTGCAGTACAGCGTGGAGGGGCGCGACCTGGAGAGCACGGTGAACGCCGGCAAGCGGGCGATTGCGGATGTTCAAAAGACACTGCCGCCGGGTTACCGGCTGACGTGGGGCGGCGAGTACGACGAGTTTCTGGCCGCCGAACGCCAGTTGGCGGTCATCGGCCCGCTGGCGGTGTTCATCATCTTCATGATCCTGTTCGCGCTTTATGACAACTTCAAGTACCCAGTGGTCATTTTGATGGGCGTGGTCCTCACGGTTCCGGTGGGCGCGTTGCTGGCGTTGAAGTTGACGCATACTCCGTTCAGCGCGTCGTCTGCGCTGGGCATGCTGGCGCTGATTGGCGTATCGGTGGAAACCGCTGTGATTCTCGTCTCCTACATCAACAAGCTGCGCATCGAGCAGAACATGGACATCCGAACCGCGACGCGGGAGGCATCGCTGCTGAGGCTGCGCCCCATTATGATGACGGCGCTGGTGGCGTGCCTGGGGCTGCTACCGGCGGCGCTCTCGACGGGCATCGGTTCCGACACGCAGAAGCCGTTTGCCATCGTGATCGTGGCAGGCTTGGTGTCGCGGCTATTCCTGGGCTTCTTTGTGAACCCAGTGCTCTACCAGATTGTGGCGCGGGAGGGCGATGTGCTGAAGGTGTAGGCGGCCCAGGTTTCCTGGCCGCCTGCACCGGATGGCGCTTGGACATTTCGACTTTGCTCAACTCCCCGATGATGCATATCAATTAATTCGTAGCGACGACAATTCTGCTCTCCGAAGTCCGCAGCCGAGCAGGGTCGCGATCATTGCGAGATCACGATTGCTCCGGAGGTTGGTGCCGTCAGACTTTTCCAGAAGTAAGCGTGCCTGTTCGAGGCGCAGCCAATTTCCCGCCAGAACACCCAATTGCTTGACGCCTTTGACGCGTCGGATTCCTGCCGCGAGTTCTGGGCTCAGCAAACCCGAATTCGCAGCCTGATAGGCCAGCCGACGGACGGCAGCAAGTCTCTGGTTGATCGTTCCCGCGGCCATGCCGAGCGATTCTAGATACAAACGGAATCGCAGCACTACCGTTCGATTCAGTGCGAGGCGTGGTTCGGAGCAGTACCATGTGATGAATCGCTCCATCGCGAACTTGTAATTTCTTCACGAGCTCGGCGAACTCAAACTGCTGAGGACCGCGGCTTTCGCGTGGTCCAGATCGGGTAAACGTAGGCAGATCTTCCTCCGAATGGGCTTCTTGTTATTCTTTCGCATACGAGCGGCCTCCCCGCCGGCAAGCCCTCGATATATACACCTGCGCGCTCGCTTTTGATCAGGCGAGGATAGATCGGTCAACGCCAAGGCGATTATGCGTCAAGCGAGAATCATTCCCAGCAACATGGGCGTTATATGCTCCGCATCCTGAAGCTTCTCGTTAAACTAAGAAACATGAAGCTTTTCGCGCCCCTCGCTCTCGCAGCGCCCCTTGTAACGTCTGACCAGCCCCTCGTAACGTCTAACTATCTGAGAGGCGAATAATGGCAACTTCCGGGCTGCTTGCGCCCAGCTCCAGGCGTTCCAGATTTAAAACCGTTCTCTGGATATTCCTTGGTCTTACTGCGCTCTTTGTCTTCATCACTTCAGAAGTTCTTCTCGTCACCGATTATCCCATGTACCACGCCTACCGTCTGCAGGTCATCGCCGACCGCCATCTCCTCATCCCCCATACACTCTGTGGCGTCATCGCACTCCTGGCCGGCCCTGTGCAGTTCTCGTCGCGCCTTCGCCAGCGTTACCTGAAATTCCATCGCGTTCTCGGCCGCATCTACGTCATCTCCGTGTTTATCGGCGCCGCTACCGGAGTTGCTCTCGCCAGCGGCCGTCCGGGCTTCCCCGGAACCTGCGGGCAGGCCGCAGCCTGGGTCGTCTGTACTACCGCCGCCCTCATCACCGCGCGTAATCGCCACATCGTCCAACATCGCCAGTGGATGGCCCGTTCCTACGCCGTGACCTTTACCTTCGTCTCCAGCCGAGTGCTCAACCTTTGGCCCCGTTATTGGAGCCATCTCGGCGACACCCTATCCGCCGTCGGTGTCATCGCCTTCACCCTTGCCTCGCTACTGATCGTAGACCTCGGCCTCAACTGGCGCGAGCTCACCACTCGTCGTGACTGAGGTCAGGCCAGGATGTCCTGAGATTTTCAGGGCATCCTCAATAACGCGGGTGATACCCATCTCACCTTTGATATGTGGATCTGCCAAGTGTCCTATTTTCCGAAGCTGGTCCCCTCCAGTTCCGAGCTGAGCACAGGACCGAAACCACCTAACTGTCCAACTACCCTCATCACCGCAGGCTCCTTACCCTCCCGGACCCAAACCATCACATCTTTCGGCTGAAGGTCGAGCATCGTCGCAATCACTCCCAGGATGCCACCCAATTCCGGATGGATGCGAAACACCGTCGCCTTAAGGGTCTGTCCTCCCTTTTGAAACGGCTGCTCGCCCTCCGGCGAGATCAGGATCCGAATCAATCGCCCGCCGAAGACTGGCGCCAGTATCCCCACCCGAAACGGCGCCGTATTGGGCGGCACATTCAGCAGCAACGTTCCGACAAGCCCATTCGCCAGGTCATCCGGCAGGTCGATGTGCTCGCTTTCGACATGTATCTGGCCATTCTTGTCCGCTGTGAGGCTGGTCGCTATGCCGGTAGCGGCTTCCACCGCGAAGTCGACGGGCTTCGCAAAGAACGGCCCCCGCTGTATGTGATGGTTGCGTAATAACTGAAATGTACCCTGCTGCCTGTACGTCGTCGTCTCATCATCAATCGACCCATCCACAAATCGATAGGTCAGGCGCATCGTCACTTCATCGCCCTGCACGTCCTCCGTAAACTCAGCCCGAGCGATGATCTTTCCAGTCTCGGAGCGCGCCTCCATAAACTCGTGCCTCGGGAGTTGGATATGTTTCACTGAAATTCGTTCTGCCGGCGCTGCGGTGCTTAACATGATTGTCAAAAAAGCGGCTACAAGGAATCTGCTTCGCGCCATCAAATACCTCGATCTAACAATTAGCTTTATCAGATGCCAATTGTGCGGGAAATTGCCCACTCCAAGAACTCTCACTTCCATCGCCCCACACACAACCGTCCCGGCCGCCAATGCTCCACCGTCACCGCCTCGTGCGGAACCTCAGCTGCCGTCAGCAACCGCACCCAGTCTTCCTTCCGGAAGGCCCGGCGGAAGGACACCTGTCCATCATGCTGTACAAACCGATGCCACCCCGCGATCCTCTCCACCCACCCAAACATCCGGCAACTCCACTCCGACCGCTCCAAATCATTGATAAACCAACCTTCCTGCGCAGTCGTTTCCATCCACCGCAGCAGCGCGATGATCTCCTCATCCTCAAGATGATGTGCCATTAGCGAACTCACGACGATATCCACCGGCTTCTCCGGCCGATACTCCAGAGCATTGCCGGTCACCCACGCGATTCCGAGTTCCTTCGGCGTGGACTCCGCTGCCGCACGCGCCGCATAAGGATTCAAGTCGATCCCCGTTAACTGGACAGCAATACCGCGTCTTTGTGCCCAGCCTGCAATCTGACGCAGCAGATCGCCGCCGCCACTGCCCACATCGACAATGTGCAATGGTTCACGAAGTCCATGCGGTAGCCCCTTCAGCCAAGCCAGCGTCGATCGATATCCCAGCAGCCAGCGGTTGATCTGCTCGAGGCTGTGCAGGCAGCCACGGAAATCCGCATAGCTACAGTCACCATCCATCAGCTCCGGCAAATCGCGCGGAGAGACTCGCAGTCTAAAATCGATCTCCGCACTAGACCGCATGGAAGCGCATAGTCTCCGCAGTCAGGCCCGGGCCAAACGACATCGCACACCCCCGCTGCCCCGGCCGCGCCTGTTGCATCATCCGCTGTAGTACAAACATTACCGTCGCCGACGACATGTTACCGAAGCACGACAGCACCTCGCGCGACGCCGCGAGTGCATCGACCGGCAGCTCCAGGCCCTTCTCCACAGCATCTAGAATCGACCTTCCGCCGGGATGCACCGCCCACAAGTCGATGCCATCTCGCTCCGCCATCAGCTCGCCCTCATGTAGCGCGCGGCCCAACTCCGCCGGAACCTGCCCGGAGAGTAACATGTCGAATCCCAGCCCGCGGATTTTCCACGTAATCAGCCCCCTCGTCTCTGGCACCATCACCGCCTTGAAGCTGTCCAGTGCTAGGCCCTGCTCGCAGGCGGTAATCAGGCTCGCTGCCGCGCCGTCGGCAAAGACCAGGAACGAGAGCACCTGCTCCAGCTCCTGCGTCTCCTGAAAGTGCAGCGTGCACAGCTCCAGGTTGACCATCAGAACACCCGCCTTCGGATCTGAGCGCACAATGTGCCGCGCCAACTTCAGTGCATTGATCGCGGCATAACATCCCATGAATCCGACCATCGTGCGCTCCACACCCGTCTCAAGTCCGAGGTGGTCGACGATTTCAAAGTCCAGCCCCGGCGCATAGAGCCCCGTACAGCAGGTCACCAGCACATGCGTAATACCGGAGCGTTCCTCCTCATTCAGCGCAAGCCGGTCCACGGCCTTCCGCATCAGCACCGGTGCGCTCTGCTCAAACAGCTCCATGCGCCGCGCCGTGTTGGGGAAGCTGCCTAGGCGATAAAACTCATGCGCGTCATGTGACGAGAATTGGCCGGAAGCTTTCTGTGCATCGAGGAACGAATAGCGATGCGCGATATCGGCGCGGCTCACCATGCGGCGGAAGACCGCGCGTAGCCGCGGATCGGAAAGCATCTGCTCGGCGAAGATGACGAAAGCGTCATGTACATCGTGCTCGGGTACGGCAGTGGCGATGCGGTTCAGGTACGCGGTAGTTTCTCGCAATAGGTCCTCAGTTCGAATTATATGGATAGACGTCGCATGTGTGCCCTAGGGAAGCTGAACGGCGAAGAGGCGACAATCAAGCGACAGTCGACCTTCAACTGGCGGCGATGTTACAGGCCCATCAATGACGTAATTGGCAATTTGGCGAAGTTACTATTGGTCCATTCACAATCTTGCCGGCGCGATAAATTGGGAACAGCAGGCTGATGCTCACCATCTTCACCTGCACTCCGTCCAACCCTCGCGACAGTCGTGTTGATGTCACCGCCTGCACCACACCTCGATTACAGGATCGTCATGTTGATCCCAGAAGGAGCAGTACAATTTCAAATATAGGATACGAACAAGGAGATTCCAGTTACAACGTCCAATCTGAATCAGATTCCTGTACAAGATGAAGTTCTAGTCCTCGGCGGTGGCGTCGCAGGCTGCGCCGCTGCTATTGCGCTGGCCCGCAAGGGACGGCAAGTTACGCTGATCGAACGCGAGGCCACCCCGCGCCATAAGGTGTGCGGAGAGTTCCTGAGCGGTGAGGCTCTTGAAGATCTGCATGCACTCGGCATCGACGTGGCGTCGCTCGGCGCCATTCCCATCGATTACGTTCGTCTCGCAGCTGCCAGGCGCGCCGCGGAGGCCCCCCTGCCTTTTCCCGCAGCCTCGCTCACGCGCAAGGCGCTTGACACAGCCCTCATCGCTGAAGCCATCACCGCAGGAGTCTGCGTAGAGCAAGGTCGCAGTGTTCAGGCACTCTCGCGCACGGCACCCAACGTGTGGCAAGCTACGCTCGACGACGGCACCACCCGTGAAGCTCCAACGGTCTTTCTCGCCACGGGCAAGCACGATGTTCGCGGCCATTTGCGTCCGAAGGACCCGCAGCGATGGGTAGCCTTCAAAATGTATTTTCGCTTGGTTCCCGCGCAGGCCTCTGAGCTTGCGCGCGCCTCTGAGCTGATGCTCTATCCCGGAGGCTACGGTGGTATCCAGCCCGTTGAAGGCGGCATTGCAAACCTTTGCTGGGTGGTGCAACAGCGGTATCTCGCACGCGTGGGTCATCGCTGGGAGAACTTCCTCGCCAAGATGCAGCAGGATTGTCCACACCTCGCGATGAGGCTTGCCGGTGCGGAGCCGTTGCTCGCCAGGCCAATCGCCATCACCCATATTCCGTACGGTTACGTCCGGCGCGCAACGGAGGATGGGCTCTACTGTATCGGCGATCAGGCAGCCGTCATACCCTCGTTTACCGGCGACGGCATATCCATCGCACTGCATACTGCACGTTGCGCCGTCGCTGCCTGTCTTGCGGCCGAGCCGGCGCCGCTCTTCCAGGCTAAACTGCGTTCCGCACTGCTGGCCCAGATGCGCCTCGCCGAGTTCGCCGCCGATGGCTTGAACAACTCCTTCGCACGCGCTGTATTGCCGTTCTGCCTCAGGGTCTGGCCGGGCGTGATGCGCGTGACCGCCAGGTTGACACGCGTCGCCCAGAACGCCGCTGTTGCTCCAATGCAGTCGCCAGCTGAAATCTAGCAACGCTAAGAACGACTCTCAGTAGTCAAAGCACCACAGGAGAGATGCAATGAGATCCTTCGCAGTCCTCGCCCTCGCTGCCGTACTCGCTCCAGCCGCATTCGCCCAGCATCAGACCTTCGTCGTTAATCCCGATGCCAGCGAGGTCAAGATAACGCTCAAAACAACCCACGAGCTCGTCAACGGCACGTTTCACGTCCAATCCGGATCGATTGAGTTTGACCGCAGCACTGCTCAGATGTCGGGTTCGGTAGTCGTCCTCGCCGGCAGCGGCAAAACAGGCAATGACAGTCGTGACAAGAGGATGAACAAGGACATACTAAAGGTCGAACAGTACGCAACTGTTTCCTTTGAGCCGAAAACCTATACTGGCGCCATCGCTCCTTCAGGCGACTCGACCATCAAGGTAACCGGGACCTTCACCCTGCTGGGCACTCCTCACGAAATCACCGTCCCCATCCTGGTACATCTTGATGGCACCAGCGCAACTGCCAAGGCTCACTTTGTGGTGCCTTACCTCCAATGGGGACTAAAGAATCCGAGCTTTTTAATTTGGAAAGCGGATAATGATGTCGCGATCGACCTCAATCTTGTTGGCACAATTTCAAAGTAGCCTACGGTTGTTATCGCGGGTAGTAACAGTAGTCAAAATGGCGTGTTAGGGGTGTCAATGAAATCTGGGGTGTCATCACGGCGGTCTGGAGAGTGAAGATATCATTTTCACCAATCCTATTAATCCACAGGAGCATGAGAACCGCAATTCCGCTCATTGAACGTCACGACTGGTGAGTTCTGGCAGGTAGGCCGCTAGGGCATCGGTGCCGGGAAGTCGGACGGTGTCCGCCGATTTGAATTCGTATGGTCCTCGATTGACGACAACAGCCCAAACCACGGTTCCAGGACCGCAAAGTTGGAAACGCGCGTTGGCGATCATGCGCTCTTTTACTAGTCGCCGCAGATTGCGGGACTGAGGCCTGTTCACCGGCCTCCATCTCCTGGGCGTGGTTCGTCTACTGATGCATGCGCTTGAGGAGAGCGGCGTAACGGGAGTCGTGACGGACGGGGTCCAGCAGCGGGTCCGCCCGGATCAGTGCCATGTTGAAGCAATGGTTGTCGAGCGCGTGCTGGAACGAGTCGAAGGCATGGTCGAGTTCGTCGATGCGAAGATCATCGATGCCGATCTCGTAAGCGATGCAGGGGGTGGCTGAGATGGTGAGGAGAGCGCGGCGGTGCGCGCGCCAATAGGATTGCCATCCGTGTTCCCGATACGCGCCAGAAAGAGCGGCAGTGTCTAGTTGTGGCTCTTCCTCGTGCAGCGCGATGAGATTGTGCCGCACGGCCTCGTCTTGCTCGCCCTTCTGCTCGTAGATGAGACTCAAGTAGTTTTCAATGGAGCCGGAATGTTGTTCCATCTCGGCGGCGCGCTGTAATTGAGCAAGTGCAGCATCGTATTGGTGGTCATAGTAAAGAGCAACGCCCAGCCGGCGGTTGACGAGGAAGGATAGCGGATCGAGCTGAAGGGCCCGGCGCATGTGAGCGACGGCATCCTGCGTGCGGCCTACGGCGTCGAGGTAAACAGCGTACTTGAACTCGGCAATCGAGTCGTTGGGATTGAGGGAGACGCCGCGGGTCAGGTTTTGCTCCGCCGCAGCCCAGTCCCACTCGTAGATGGATTGGACGCTACCGAGCGCGGTGTAGGCTTCGCCGTTCTGGGGGTCAAGCTGGATCGCGCGCTCGGCAGCGGCGATGGCTTTGGGCATCAGCTGTTCGGGCGTGCCGATGTTGTAGGTGGTGGCGGCGTCGAGCGCGGAGGCATACCCGGCGTAAGCGGAAGCGTAAGTGGGGTCGAGGGCGATGGCCTGCTGAAATGACTCAAGGCTGTGAGAAAAGTCCTGCTTGTTAAAAAAGTAGCGGCCCCGCAGATAGGCGTCGTGCGCGGCGGGGTTGACGGGCGGACGCGGCGAGGGAGGGGCGAGAACCAGGCGCGCCTCGGTGGCGATCTGCTGGGCGACGCTGTCCTGTAGGGTCAGCACATCGGAGGCGGAGCCTTCAAAGGACTGGGCCCAGAGGTGACGGTCGGTGCGGGCGTCGATGAGCTGCGCGGTGATGCGAATGCGGTCGCCGGAGCGGACGATCGAGCCTTCGACGATGGCGTCGACGCCGAGCTGGCGCGCGATGTCTGGGAGTGGGAGGCGGAAGCCCTTATCTGCCATCACCGAGGTGCGCGAGACGACCCGAAGGTTGGGAATGCGTGCGAGCTGAGTGATGAGCTCGTCGGTCATGCCGTCGGCGAAGTATTCCTGAGAGGGATCGCCGGAGAGGTTGTTTAGGGGGAGGACGGCGAGGGAGCGGATGGGCGCGGAGTGGTGTCGATTGGCAAGGAGCCAGACCATGGCGAGGGCCGCTAAGCAGGCGACGACGATGCCCGCGAGGCGGAAGTGTGAGCGAGGTTTGGAAGAGGTTTGTGGTTGCGGGCCTTGGGTGGGTGGTGCAAGGGGTTGGATGGTGGCAGCTTCTGCGGCGGCGGTGTAAGTGTCAACATCGGCGATGAAGCGGTAGCCGGCGGTGGGGACGGTTTCGATGAAACGAGGCTCACGGGAATCATCGTCGAGGGCTTTGCGGAGGAGGCCGACGGAGCGGGTGAGGGCACTTTCGGTGACGGCGGCATCGACCCAGACGGCGTTGAGGAGTTCCTGCTTGCGGACGAGGCGGCCGCGGTTCTGGATGAGGTAGAGGAGCAGGCGCAGAGCCTTGGGCTCGAGGGCGACAGGGACACCGTCCGCAAGGAGGCGGAAGTCGGTGTCGTCAGCCTGGAAGCGATCGAAGCGGAAGATCACCGCGGAACTCCTTTGGCCGCCTCGTGGGGGAGTTTTGCTGGCTTCCATTATGGCATAGGGGGCAAATCTGAGAAAAATCATGGTTCCATGCGAGTTCCATCAAGACACAAAGAGAGCGGCGGCGGCATTGTGAGGTCGGAGGGAAGTGCTATGAGATGGAATCGATGGATTGCGATGGGCTGTGCAGTGCTGGGAGTCTGCGTGACGGGCGTTGGTCAACTAATGGCGCAGCTGCCACCGGTTCCCCCGGGAGCGACCGCGGTGGCCCAGGGGCTGTACGGACCGCGGGGGCTGAAGTTCGGTCCGGATGGGAACCTTTATGTGGCGACCTCGGGAACTGCAAAGCCGCAAACGGGCGCGCCGACGTGTTCTGCTGTGCCCGGTGGCCCGTACTTCGGAGACGCTTCGGCAACGATCCTTAAGATCGACCCACAGGGAAACCAGACGACGCTGGCAACAGGGTTTCCTTCGACGTTCAACGTCCCGACCGCGTCGGGGTTCGGCGTTGGCGACGTCGCGTTCCTCGATGGTCAACTGTATGCAGTGATCGCGGGTGGCGGATGTGGACACGGAAACCCGACGCTGCCAAACATGGTGGCGAAGGTGGATCTCACGACGGGCCAGTGGGTGATGATCGCGAACCTGAGCGCGGCGGTGGCGGCGCATCCTCCGGCGTATATGGATCTCGAGGACTTTCAGCCGGACGGGGACTTCTACAGCCTGATCGCGGCTCGCGGCAAGTTGTATACCGTCGATCCTAACCACGGCCA